>Ga0160449_1001419_pt1 | contig 11674 bp, 8 predicted proteins | sample HID1975I_E1MG_FD_108216 | JGI IMG/M metagenome (GOLD analysis project Ga0160449, IMG submission 108216) | Enriched soil microbial communities from UW Madison campus, WI, USA - HID1975I_E1 MG | ecosystem: Environmental > Terrestrial > Soil > Unclassified | place: USA: Madison, Wisconsin...
ATATGCGCCGACCACCGTGCGCCATCTGGACGACACCATCGTCGTGCCCTACACCCAGTTGTGCTGGCGCTGCGCGGGCCATGGCCACCCGGACCACATCGCCAGCGCACGCTTGGCGCGCGAGGCCATGCTGCGCGTGCCCGGCAACTACGCTGAAACCGGCTATATCGACTACCCCAGCCAGGAACGCGCCACCAACCTGACCGACTCCGAAATCGCCAGCAAGTCGGTGATCTTCCAGCACTACGCCTGGAACGACTACCACTATTGCGCGGGCCCGAGCGGCTGCAAGGAACCCGCCGGCCCGGCCGCCGCCTGGGTGCAGCGCGCCTATTACGTGTCGCGCCAGGACATCGCGCCGCAGTTGTACCCCGACGGGCGCGGCGGGCTGGTCGTGTTTGCGGCCGGTGAAACCAATGCCGCCGTCAACCGCTGGGACTCCGGCCAACGCCGCTGGCAAAGCCTGGGCGGGCGCACCACCGGCCCGGTGGTCTCGTTCGCCCATGCCGACGGCACGGCCGGCTTGATGGCGCGCGACCCGCTGGGCGGTGTGTGGGCCAACAAGCAACGCCACGACGGCACCTGGCAGGGCTGGCAAGCGCTGGGCGGCCTGCGCGTCACGCAGATTCCGGCCGTGGCGCCGCGTGGCGAAGCCGCCGCCGTGGCGCTGGGCTATGACGGCCTGCTGCACTGGATTGCCCCGTCCGGCATCGACGGCAGTTGGGGCACCTGGCAGGCCCTGCCGGCGCTGGACGGCGCCACCGGCTCACCGGCCGCCGCGCGTGGGGCCGATGGCCGCTACGTGGTCTTCGCCAACACCGCCGAGGGCAAGCTTTTCTACACCCGCCAACTGCCGGCCGACGCCGGCAAGCAAGCCGCCTGGCAGCACTGGCGCCCCGTCACCGCACCGGTCGCGGCAGGCGGCCTGGCCGCCATCCGCAACCAGGAAGACCGCGTTGAACTCTACTTCCGCGAGCGCGGCGGCAACCATCTGACCAAGCTGGTGGAAACCGGTGACACCACCGACCTGAACATGGACTGGAGCGCCCCCACCGACCTGGGCCTGCCCTTCATCGGACGCCCCGCCATTCAGGCCGACGCGCGCGGCAACGTGATGCTGGCGCTCCTGGAGCGCTCGGGCGGCCCGCTCTGGCTGGTCGAACGCGGCATCCCCATCAAGCTGGACGCCGACGCCGCCTCGCCCCCCGCGCTCAACATCATCGACGGCACGGTCTACGTCGTGGCCCGCAGCGCGGGCGGCCCGCAACGCTATCAAGTGCTGTCACGCCGCAACGGCGCCTGGGCCGAACGCCTGACGCTGGACGGCGTGCCGGGCAGCGGCGGCGGCCCCTTCGCCACGATGGCGGCGCGCCCGGCCGATCTGCCCAACCTGGGCGCGAATGCGGCCAACCAAACCGTCGTGGTCCGCCCATCGGGCAGCGACACCGGCACGCTGACGGTGGAACGCATGCCAACCCAGGCATCGCGACCCGCCACGCCGACCGCGAGCGGCGCCGCATCGACGGGCATGTCGGCCAACGGCACTACGCCGGGCGTCGCTACGCCGGGCGTCGCCATACCCGGCGCCCCTACGCCGGGCGCCCCTGGGGCGGCCCCCGCCAAGCCGGGCACTACCACCCGCACCGCTACGGTCACGCACTAACCACCCAATCGTCGCGCCATCGTCAGGCAGTAGACGCGCCCTGGTGCATGACTAGTCATGCACCAGCGGCCGGCGCGCGGCACGCGCCAGCAAGTGCCATGCCATCCACGATGGCATTGACATCCGTGGATAGTCCGTGAAATATCAACAGCTCAATGGCACACGCCTTCTGCTGCTGTCGTTGATCTGCTTCATGTAGGCCTATCCGAACCGCCGGGCTACGCAACACCACAACACCCCGCGGTGCTTCAACGATCTATCCACGGAGTGTTGAACATGGCGACACAGCAAGCTCTCTCATCCAGCGTGGCCGCGTTGCTCGTGGCGGCGGCGGCGATAAGCACCGCCCCCGTCGCGGCGCAGGAAGCGCGCAAACCCAACATCATTCTTATCGTGTCCGACGACACCGGCTACGGCGACCTGGGCCCTTACGGCGGCGGCGCGGGGCGCGGCATGCCGACGCCCAACATCGACCGGCTGGCCAAGGAAGGCATGACCTTCTTTTCGTTCTACGCGCAGCCCAGTTGCACGCCGGGGCGCGCCGCCATGCAGACCGGCCGCATTCCCAACCGCAGCGGCATGACGACCGTTGCGTTCCAGGGCCAGGGCGGCGGCCTGCCGGCAGAGGAATGGACGCTGGCCTCGGTATTGAAAACCGGCGGCTACAAGACCTTCTTCACCGGCAAGTGGCACTTGGGCGAAGCCGACTATTCGCTGCCCAACGCCCAGGGCTATGACGAAATGAAGTACGCGGGCCTGTATCACCTTAACGCCTACACCTATGCCGATCCCACCTGGTTCCCCGACATGGATCCGGAACTGCGCGCCATGTTCCAGAAGGTCACGCGCGGCGCGCTGTCGGGCAACGCCGGCGAAAAGCCGCGCGAAGAATTCAAGGTCAATGGGCAGTATGTGGACACACCTGTCATGAACGGCAAGGAAGGCGTGGTCGGCATTCCGTTCTTTGACCGTTACGTGGAAAAGGCCTCGCTGGACTATCTGGATCGCAACGCCAAGTCCGAACAGCCCTTCTTCATGAACATCAACTTCATGAAGGTCCACCAACCCAACATGCCGGACCCCGACTACATCGGCAAGTCGCTGTCGAAAAGCAAATACGCCGATTCGGTGGTGGAGCTGGATGCGCGCATCGGGCGCATCATGGACAAGCTGCGAGCCCTGGGCCTGGACAAGAACACGCTGGTCTTCTACACCACCGACAACGGCGCCTGGCAGGACGTATACCCCGACGCGGGCTACACCCCGTTTCGCGGCACCAAGGGCACCGTGCGTGAAGGCGGCAACCGCGTGCCGGCCATTGCGTGGATGCCCGGCAAGATTGAGCCGGGCGCCAAAGACCACAGCATTGTGGGCGGGCTGGACTTGATGGCCACCTTCGCGGCCGTGGCCGGCATCAAGCTGCCCGTGAACGACCGGGCCGACAAGCCCATCGTGTTCGACAGCTATGACATGTCGCCGGTGCTGTTCGGCACGGGCAAGTCAGCGCGCAAGTCGTGGTTCTACTTCACCGAGAACGAACTGTCGCCTGGCGCCATCCGCGTGAACAACTACAAGGCCGTCTTCAATCTTCGGGGTGACAACGGCGTGAAAACGGGCGGCCTGGCAGTGGATACCAATCTTGGCTGGAAGGGGCCGGAGTCGTATGTGGCCGCCGTGCCGCAGGTGTTCGACTTGTGGGCCGACCCGCAGGAGCGCTACGACATCTTCATGAGCAACGTCACCGAAAGAACGTGGACGCTGCCCACGATGAACGCGGCCGCCGCCGAACTCATGAAGACCTACGTGAAGTACCCGCCCCGCAAGGCGCAAAGCGAGGTCTATAACGGGCCGATCACGCTGTCGCAGTACGAGCGGTTCCAGTACATACGCGAGAGCCTGGCGCGCGACGGCTTTACCTTGCCGATGCCAACAGGGAACTGATCGCACGCCGCGCAGCGGCGCCCGCGTTACGCCACGTGCGGCGCGGGCGTCAGGCGGCGAACAACTTGCAGCACCTCGGCCGGCTCGGCCGGCTTGCGCAGGTAGGCCGCATGGCCTTCGCAAGCCGCGCACACCTCGTGTTCGGGCCGGCCGCTCAACACCAGCACGGGCGTTTCGCTCAGGTAGGCGTTTTCGCGCATGGCGGTCAAGAGCGCGCCACCGTGCATGCCCGGCATGGAAAAGTCGGTGATCACCAGGTCCGGGCGCACCGCCAGCATCTGTTGCAACGCGGTCAGGCCGTCGGTGTGCGTCGTGACCTCGTAACCTTCGTCGCCAAGGAACTCGCTCAACATCTCGATCAGCACGGGCTGATCGTCGACAACAAGAATTTTCGTCATGGTGCTCAATGCCGCGTGGCGCGGCGTTGGTATGTTTGGTCGCCCGGGCCAGGTCGCCAGCGCCTTTTCAGGGTGGCGGAACGGCAAGGGGCAAGAAAGAGCCTGCGTCGCTTCATGGACTTCCGGCGCTTGCAAGCGTACGCGGAACGCGCAGGACGGCGGGCGGTATAAGGCGGAATCCTAGGGCATGCACGTCGTTCATGTAGGAAGGAATTGTATCGGGACGAAACGGCCCGGCCGGCGCGCTGCGACCGTGCCGGCACTTCAGGACACCTCTCTGTTGGATGGCAGCTTCGGGTCACCTTGTCGTCGATCGCCCTAGCTCTGCGGCGCATCGCGGAACGAACGCTGGTGCGCCGTACCGCCCGCCGCGCTCAGGTTGTAGGCGGTATTGACCAGGCCAATATGCGAAAACCCCTGCGGAAAATTGCCCACCAGCCGTTTGCGCGCCACGTCGTACTCTTCGGCCAGCAGCCCCAGGTCATTGCGCAGCGACAGCAGGTGGTCGAACAGGCGGTGTGCGTCGTCCAGCCGGCCCTGCATGATGTAGGCGTCGGCCAGCCAGAAGCTGCACGCCAGGAACGCGCCCTCATCGCCCGGCAGCCCGTCGTCGCTGTGCTGCGTGGAATAACGCAGCAACAAACCGTCGCGCAGCAGCTCACGTTCAATGGCCTGCACGGTACCCGTCACGCGCGGATCGTCCGCCGGCAAGAACCCCACTTGCGGAATCAGCAGCAGGCTGGCGTCCAGCGCCGTGCCGCCGTAGTACTGCACAAAGGTATTGCGTTCTGCGTCATAGCCGTTGGTACAGATGTCGTGGCGAATCTCGTCGGCAAGCGCGCGCCAGCGGTCCACCGGCCCTTCCAGCCCAAAGCGCTCGCAAGACTTCACGGTGCGGTCCAGCGCCACCCAGCACATCAGGCGGGAATGCGTGAAGGCACGGGTCGGCCCCCGCATTTCCCAGATGCCGTGATCGGGCTGCCGCCATAGTTCTTCCAGCGGCGTGAGCAACACCTTCTGCATGCGCCACGCTTCGGCCAGCGGCGCCAGTTCCGCCACGCGGGCCGCGTGCAGCGTCTCGATCAGTTCGCCATAAACGTCCAGCTGCATCTGCCCCGCCGCGGCGTTGCCCAGGCGTACCGGCTTGCTGCCTTCGTAGCCCGGCAACCACGGAATCTCGTGTTCCGGCAGCCAGCGTTCACCCGCAATGCCATACATGATCTGCAATTGGTTCGGGTGCCCCGCCGCCGCGCGCAACAGCCATTGCCGCCACGCCTCGGCCTCTTCGCGATAGCCGGCGTTGAGCAGCGCGTACAGCGTCAGCGCGGAATCTCGCAGCCAGCAATGCCGATAGTCCCAATTGCGGCTGCCGCCCAATTGCTCGGGCAGCGACGTGGTGGGCGCCGCCACGATGCCGCCCGTGGGCTGAAACGTCAGCAGCTTCAGCGTGATCAGCGACCTGACGACCGCATCGCGCCGTTGGCCCGGCCCGTTTTTCCAATGGCAGCGCTTGGCCCATTCGTGCCACCACGCCACCGTGCGGTCCATGCTTTCCAGGCGGTCCGGCACAAAGTGCGGCGTCTTGTGCGACCGGTGATAAGACAAGGTGAGCGGCACGCTTTCGCCTTGGCGCACCGTGAAGGCCGACTCTGTCTTCATGTCGTGCCCTTCCAGCGGCACGCCCGTATGCAGTTCGACGGCATCGGGCCCCGCGATGGCGCTAAGCCCGTAATCGCGGCGCCGCACCCAGGGCACCGCCTGGCCGTAGTTAAAGCGCAGGGTCAGCGCCATGCGCATGTCCACCTGGCCCGACTCGCCCTGCACGATACGCACCACGTCCACACGCTCTTCGTCGTCGCTCAGCGGCATGAAGTCGTAGACGCGCACCACCCCGCCGGGCGTTTCGTGGCGTGTTTCCAGCACGGCGGTGTCGGGCAGATAGCGTCGCGTGGTGGTGTGGCCCGCTCCGTCGGGCGCAAGCCGCCAGCAGCCGTGGCTGTCGTCGCCCAACAAGGCGGCAAAGCAGGCGGGGGAATCAAAGTGCGGCAGGCACAGCCAGTCGATCGAGCCGTCGCGCGCCACCAGCGCGGCCGACAACATATTGCCGATCAAGCCATAGTCTTCAATGGGTTTGGACATGGCTTAGCCCGCCCCGCGAAATTCGGGGTATAGCGTCATGCCGCCATCAACGAACAAGGTGGACCCGGTGACGTAGTCCGAATCGTCGCTGGCCAGCCAGGCCACCGCGCGCGCCACGTCCTCGGGTTCGCCGATGCGTCCATACGGAATCAGCTTGAGCAGTTCCTTCATGCTTTCGGGCGTGTTCCAGGCGGGCGCGTTGATGGGCGTGCGGATGGCGCCCGGCGCAACGGAGTTGACGCGGATCTTCATCGGCGCCAGCTCTTGCGCCAGCGACTGCATCAACAATGACACGCCGCCCTTGGACGCCGCATAGTTCGACTGGAACGCCCACGGAATGACTTCATGGACCGAACTGATGAAGATGATCTTGCCGGCGGCTTCGCCTGGCGGGGGTTGTGGCGTCCGATTCAAGAACATCCGGGCCGCCGCGCGCGCGCACAGGAACTGACCGGTCAGGTTGGTGTCGATCACCTTCTGCCACTGCGCCAGCGTCATGTCCTGAATGGCGGCGGGCTGTTCGATACCCGCGTTATTGACCAGGATGTCCCCCGTCTGGAAGTGGTCCGACGCCATGCGGAACAATTGCTCGACGTCGTCCTCGCGGCTGATGTCGGCCGGGGCCGCAACGGCCTGGCCGCCCGCACTGACAATCTCTTGCACCACCTCGGCTCCCCGCCGCGCGGAGTCCTCATTGGGCCGGTGGTTGACCACCACCTTCGCCCCCGCCGCCGCCAGCACCAGGGCAATGCCACGCCCAATGCCGGAATTCGCACCCGTGACGATCGCCACGCGCCCGGACAGATCCACTGCATGCCGCATGTTGCCCTCCGATGCTGTTGTCCCACGCTTGCCGCTTTCAAGCGGACCGTTGACGCCCGCTGTCCAGGACCAAGGGTCAGCGTAGTCCTGAAGCGGCGCAAATTTCAACGGGGTCAGCAATTCTCGTTCCCGCCACTAGCTTGTCGGCACTGGCAAGACAGATAGCCTGCTGTACAGTAATTCACCCTTCCCCCCACCCGCCTCGGAGATCCGGCCATGGAATTCGTGATACCCAGTACCACCGATTTGACGCTGTTCATCAGTGCCGCCCTGGTCCTGCTGGCCATTCCCGGCCCGGCGGTGCTCTACATCATTACCCAATCGGTCGAACAAGGCCGCAAGGCGGGACTGGTGTCGGACCTGGGCATTCACACGGCCACGCTGGTGCATGTGCTGGCGGCGGCGCTGGGCTTGTCCGCCCTGCTGGCGTCTTCGGCGCTGGCGTTCAGCATCGTGAAATATGCAGGCGCGGCGTACCTGATCTGGCTGGGCTTGAAGAAAATCCTGACGCGCCCCGTTCCCGCCGCGCTGGACGCGCCGCCCAAGGCGCGCCGCTATGGCCGCATGTTCCGCGACGGCTTCATCGTCAACCTGCTCAACCCCAAGACGGCCTTGTTCTTCCTGGCCTTCCTGCCGCAATTCGTTGACGTCAGCCGGGGGCACGTGGCTTCGCAGGTGCTGTTCCTGGGAATGGTGTTCGTCTTGCTGGGCCTGCTTAGCGATGCTTGCTATGCCATGGCGGCCAGCGCGGCGGGCCGCTGGCTGCGCCGCAGCCGTGCCTACCTGCACTTTGAACGTTATATGGGCGGCGCCATGCTGATTGCCCTGGGCATCACGGCGGCGCTGGCGGGCAACAACAGCAAGAAGTAATCGCCAGCGGCGGGCGCTAGCTCTCGCGGATCAGCGTCGTCGAAAACTCGTAGCGTCCGGCCGGATGATGCGAGCAGGACACTTCGACGATATGGCCGGCCTGGTCCTTGTAATGCCGCAGGATGAACAGGCCCGGGGATTCCGGCGCCACTTCCAGTTCGCGCGCCACGGCGGCAGGCAGCGCGCACGCGGATATCGTCTGCTCGACGGAGGCGATGCGCCTGCCGTAGTGTTCTTCGATCAGTTCCGACACCAGGCGGTCGGGATGTTCGCGCGCCAGCTTGCGCACGCCTTTGTAGTGCGCGTCCACGTACAGTTCGGTCCACACAACCGGTGGTTGCCCTTCGGCGCCCCGGGTGGATGAGAACTTCAACCAGCGGGTGCCCGGCCCCACCCCCAGCCGCACGGCCAGCTCCACGTCCACCACCACTTCCTGAATCTGCCGGATGCTGCGCGGCGTGCGCGCGGCCAGTTGCACCAGGTCTTCCAGCGAACGCAGCGACTGGCTGAAACCCGCCTTGGACCGGGCGGCGATGACCTCCGTGCCACTGCCCCGGCGACGCGCGATCAAGCCCAGGTCTTGTAACTGACGCAGGGCGGCGCGAACGGTATGGCGGCTGGCCTCGAATTCTTCGGCCAGGGCGTTCTCGGCGGGCAATACCGTGCCCACGGGATAGACCTCGGCCGCGATGCGTCGCGCCAATTCTTCCGAGATACGGGTGTACAGCGTGATGGACATGGCAAGGGGGGAAATGACGACACCCCGCATTCTATCTGCTGCCCCGGCACCGCCCGGATCCAAGGGTAATCCCCGGCGTTGACGTCCCTGTTTGCGCCTGCTTAAATGTACGTACAACTTTTATAGAGCGTACATTTATGCCCGTTTCCGTCCTTGAATCCGCCTTGTTCAAAAACATGTTCGGCACCGCCGCGATGCGAGCGGTGTTTGACGATGCCGCCACGGTGCGGCGCTATGTGGAAACAGAGGTGGCGCTGGCCCGCGTGCAGGGCAAGCTGGGCATCATCCCCGTCGCCGCCGCCGACGCCATTGAAGCGCGCGCCGACGCCGCCGCCCTGAACATGGATGAGCTTCGCGCCGAAACCGAGATCGTCGGCTACCCCATCCTGCCGCTGGTACACCAGTTGTCGCGCCAGTGCGGCCCGGAAGGCGAATACCTGCATTGGGGCGCGACCACGCAAGACATCATGGACACGGCCACCGTCCTCCAGGTGCGCGATGCCTTGGAAATCATCGACGACGACCTGGCGGCGCTGGACGGCATCCTGGACGCGCTGGCGTTGCGGTATCGCGATACGCCGATGGCCGGCCGTACCCACTTGCAACACGCCCTGCCGATCACCTTCGGCTACAAAGCCGCCGTGTGGTTGCTGATGGTGCGCCGCCATCGCGAACGCCTGGCGCAACTGCGCCCGCGCGTGCTGATCGGCCAGTTTGGCGGCGCGGCCGGCACGCTGGCATCCCTGGGCGACCAGGGCTTGGCGGTGCATGCGGCGCTGATGCGGGAATTGGGGCTGGGCGCCACGCCCATCACCTGGCATGTGGCGCGCGACGGCTTGGCCGAGACCGTGCAATTTCTTGCGCTGGTCGCCGGATCGCTAGGCAAGATCGCCGTGGACATCATGCTGATGATGACGAACGAACTGGGCGAAGCCTTCGAGCCGTTCGTGAAGGGTCGCGGCGCGTCCAGCACCATGCCTCAAAAGCGCAATCCGATCTCGTGCGAACTGATGTGGAGCGCGTCCAAGACGGTGCGCCAGCATGCCGGCCTGGCGCTGGACGCCATGCTGCAAGACTTTGAACGCGCCACCGGGCCGTGGCACATCGAGTGGTCCGCCGTGCCGGAAGCCTTCGTGCTGACCGCCGGCGCGCTGCATCAGGCGCGCTTCATGCTAGGCGGGCTGGAGGTGGACACGGCCCGCATGGCAAGCAATCTGGATCTGTCTGGCGGACTGATCGTGGCCGAGGCCGTGATGATGGGCCTGGCCCCGCACATCGGCCGCCAGACCGCGCACGACGTCGTGTATGACGCCTGCCGCATCGCCGCCACCACGCGCGGCCGCCTGGCCGATGTGCTGAAGAAGGATGCACGAGTCACGCAGCGCCTGGCCGACGACGCCATCGAACGCCTGTGCGACCCCGCCAATTACCTGGGGGCTGCCCCCAAGATGGTGGACCAGGTGCTGGCCCACCCCTACACCGGGCCAGCCTGACCGGCAGCCTTTTCTGATTCATAAAAAGACAGCAGCACAACGGAGACAAGTCATGAAGAACTGGATGGCGGCATTGACCGTCGCGGGCGCGTTCGCCTTGCCGATGGGCGCGCAAGCGCAAGACAACTACCCCACGCGGGCCATTACCTGGATCGTTCCCTTTGCGGCCGGCGGCCCCACCGACGCCATGGCGCGCAACGTGGCGAACCGCGTTGCGCAGGAACTGAAGCAGACCATATTGATCGAGAACGTGGGCGGCGCGGGCGGCACGATCGGCGCGGCCAAGGCCGCCAAGTCCGCGCCCGACGGCTACACCTTCCTGGTGGGCCATATCGGCTACATGGCGGCGGCACCGTCCCTCTACGCCCGTTTGCAATACGACCCGGTGAAGGACTTCCAGGCCGTATTCCGCTTTCCCGATACGCCGCTGGTGCTGCTGGTGGGTGAATCATCCCCCTACAAATCCATGTCGGAACTGATCGACTACGGCAAGCAGCACCCCAGCAAGCTGAACTTCAGCAACGCGGGCGTGGGGTCTACGTCCCACCTGGTGGCGGCCATGTTCGCCAGCCAGGCCGGCATCACCATCACCCCCATCGCCTACAAGGGCGCGGGGCCGGCGCTCAACGACCTGATGGGCAATCAGGTGGATGCCATGTTCGACCAGACCAATACCGCATTGCCGCAGACGCAGGGCGGCAAGGTCCGGGCGCTGGGCCTGACCTCCGCTGACCGCATGCCGCAATTTCCGAACGTGCCCACCATGGCGGAAAAAGCGATACCGAACTTCCAGGTATCCACGTGGTACGGCTTGTATGCGCCCAAGGGCACGCCCGACAAGGTGGTGCAAACGATGTACCAGGCCTGGCAGAAGGCGCTGGCGGACACCACCTTCACCGGAAAGATGGTGGAACAAGGCATCAAACTGCTGCCCGCCGAGCAGTACGCGCCCGCCGCCTTCCAGCAGTTCACCGCCGAGGAAGGCAAGCGCTGGGCGCAGGTGATCAAGCAAGCCGGCATCACCTTGCAGTAAGGGTGAGCCATCATGCGCGTCGTCGCTGCCACGGATATTGAATCGAGTATTGCCGACGCGTTGCAGGCCATCAGCCACACGCATCCGGCTGACTTCGTGCAAGCCCTGAAGGCGGCGCACGCGGTCGAGAGCAAAACGGCCGCCCGCCATGCGCTGCTGCAACTGCTGATCAACAGCAAGCTCAGCGCGCGAGCCCGCCGGCCTGTCTGCCAGGACACGGGTGTGGTGCACATTTACGTCAGCATGGGGATGGATGTACGCATCCAGCATGACGGCCCGGGCCCCACGCCCAGCCTGCAAACCATCGCCAACCGTGGCGTCGCCCGCGCCTATGGCTGCGCCACCAATCCTCTGCGCGCGTCGATGATTCAAGACCCGCTGGGCGCGCGCCGCAACACCCGCGACAACACGCCCGCTGTGCTGCAAGTCGACCTGGTCGAGGGCGAGGAACTACGCTTGACCGTCGTCGCCAAGGGCGGTGGCGGGGATGCCAAGACGCGCTACGCGATGCTCAACCCCAGTGACTCCATTGCGGATTGGGTCGTGTCGCAGTTGCCGGGCATGGGTGCGGGCTGG
>Ga0160449_1001422_pt1 | contig 11642 bp, 10 predicted proteins | sample HID1975I_E1MG_FD_108216 | JGI IMG/M metagenome (GOLD analysis project Ga0160449, IMG submission 108216) | Enriched soil microbial communities from UW Madison campus, WI, USA - HID1975I_E1 MG | ecosystem: Environmental > Terrestrial > Soil > Unclassified | place: USA: Madison, Wisconsin...
CGCGCTGATGCGCTGGATGTTGGTGAGCATCGGCCGCACGTTGGCCGGGTCGCTGATGTCGAACGCCACGCCGGGCATCAGCAGCCGGTCGAACCAGCCCTTGAGCATGGCGGGCAGGCCGAAGCACCAGGTCGGAAAGCAGAACACGATGGCCTCGGCGCGCTGCAGGCGGTCGACGTGGCCCTTGACCTTCAGTCGGTTGGCCGGCACCTCGTGATAGCCCAGCCGTTCCTCGCGCGACATGACCGGATCGAAGCCCTCGGCATACAGGTCCCAGTCGTCCACTTCGTGCCCTGCGGCGCGCAGGTTGCGCAGCACTTCCTGGTGCAGGGCGGCATGGAAGCTGGTTTCGACCGGGTGGCAATAGACGACGAGCACGCGCATGGTGTGTTCTTGACCGCTTAATCAGAGCAAGTGGTCAAGTTACGCAAGCGCCGTGCCAGCGGCAGCGGGTACCGCATGCACCGAAATGAAGCGGCGCCGCATCTGTGCGGCGCGCGGGCTAGCGATCGATGTTCGCCCTGTCGCGAACCCCGTTCACGTCGACCCCGATGCCGCAGCCGGCCAGGATGAAGGCGATGAGCTCGCGCGCGACCGGCTCGCGGTCGACCGCCGCCTCTTCGGGCAGGCCGCCCATGGCGCGCACCTGGAGCGCGTAGTCCGCGTGGTATTGGGTCATGGCCCAGATGTGCTGAAGCAGAAGGCGCGCATCGAGCGGGCGCATCTGGCCGCGTGCGATCCAGCCGTTGATGACGTCGATCTTCTTCTGCGTCCACTGGCGCGACATCGGCCAGTAGCGTTCCAGGTTGCGACCGCCGTCGAGCACCTCGCGACGTTCACGGACTCGCTGCCGCGGGCGCTCGTCTGGAACGCGGCGTGGGACATGACGCGAGACGCCGAATGGTCCGCCCGGGCGTTCGTCGAGCTCGTGCTCGGCAACGTCGCCGCGGAGACCGACTCCTCCGTCGTGCTCGTGCTGCTGCGCCAGCTCCAGCTCACCGTCGACTCCTACGTCGCCGACGAGCACCGCGTCGCGACCAAGGAGTCCGTCGCGGACCGGCTGTGGCAGCTCGTCGAGGCCGCCGAGCCGGGCGCCGACACCCAGCTCCAGCTCCTCAAGGCGTTCGCGGTGCACGCGACGACCGAGGCACAGCTCGACATCGTGGCGGGCCTCGTCGACGGTTCGCGCACCGTCGCCGGGACACCGGTCGACACGGACCTTCGCTGGGAGCTGCTCCTGTCGCTCGCCGCCGGAGGCCGCGCGGGCGAGGCGGAGATCGAGGCACAGCTCGCCGCGGACGACACCGCGACGGGCCGCCAGGCCGCCGCCGCGGCGCGCGCCGCGATCCCGACACCCGAGGCGAAGGCCGCTGCGTGGCACGCGATGGTCACCGAGGAGGGCATGCCCAACGCCATCCTCGAGAATTCGCTGCTCGGCTTCGGCCGCACGCACGACCGCGCGCTGCTCGAGCCCTTCGTCGACCCGTACTTCGCGGCGCTCGAGACGGTGTGGACCACGCGCGGCAACGACATGGCCCAGGACCTCGTCCAGCTCCTCTACCCGTCCGCGCTCGTCACGCGGCCCGAGGTGGACCTGCTCGGACGCACCGACGCATTCCTCGCCGAGCTCGGTGACCGGCACCCCGGCCTGCGTCGGATGCTCGTCGAGGTCAAGGACGGTGCCGAGCGGGCGCTGCGCGTCCAGGCGGCCGACCGCGCGGGAGCATAGGCGGACGTGAGCGAGCAGGAGCGCCCGGCACGGACCGGCGGGGAACCACGGCGTAGGAGCGAGGACCTCGACTCCTTCGCGAACGCCCGCGCGACGTTCAGGGGCCTCTTCGGCTACGAGCTCCACGCGACCCAAGGCACCCGGCGAGGCGACGCCATCGAGCCCGGCGACGGCAACCCGGGTGACGACCGGGCGGATCACCTCACCGTCTCCTACCCGTCCAGGCACGGCGATGCAGCGGCTGTCCGGACGGAGCTGCTCGACATCGCGTGCACCCTCATCGCCCACGGCGAGGACGTACGCGTCTCGCGTCATCACGTCCACTGGCACGGTTCCGACGGCGTCGTGCTCGAGCTCCTGCCGAGCTGGGAAGATCGCGCCACGACGTCCGACGCCGGCGGACCGGAAGCGGGTGGCTCGGATGCCCGCGTGTCCTCCCCGACATTTGACGACCTCGATCTCGCCCGCGTGCACTGGACTCGGTTCTACGGCGAGGACCGAGGTGTTCCGGAACCGTCGCCCTTCGCCACGTGGGTCGCGGGCCAGCTCTCCGACTCGCTGCGCACGGTCATCGAGCTCGGCTGCGGCAACGGGCGCGACACCGCAGCGGTCGCCCAGGGTCGCGGCGCGCTCGGTCTCGACTACTCCCCCACGGCGATCGAGCACAACCGCGCGGTGTGGGCAGCGACGGGCCTGGAGTTCGAGCAGGTCGACGTCGGCGACGCCGCGAGTCTCGCCGCCGCCACCGCGGGCAGGTTCGACGACGGCCCCGTCGCCGTGTACTCACGCTTCTTCATCCATGCGATCAGCGACGACGCCGAGGCCGTGCTGCTGCGGTTCCTGCGACGCTCCCTGCCCTCGGGCTCGGTCGTCTACCTCGAGTTCCGCACCGAGAAGGACAAGAACACGCCCAAGGTCTTCGGGGAGCACTACCGCCGGTTCGTCGACCCGGGCGCACTCATCCGGCGCATGCGGCGCGGGGGCCACTTCACGGTGCTGCACGACGAGCGCGGGCACGGGCTGGCCGTGTACAAGGACGAAGACCCGTACGTCGCACGGCTGGTCCTCCAGAAGCGGAGCCCCTGGACCGCACGCGTGGTCCGATCGCGGAGACGAGACACGGCGTGAGCTCGGAGACCTCACCGGGAGGCGAGGGTGGTGCCGCCGACCACGCCCGGACTCCTGACGACGCCCCCGGCCGCATCGAGCTCCTGAGCCCCCAGCGCCTCGTCGGATGGGTGGCCCCGAGGGCGGACGGCTCGTACCCCGTGGTGGAGATCCGGCTCCACGGCAGGCTCGTCCGCTCGGTCAAGGTGATCAACGAGCTCGAGGACGGCGGCGGGCTCATCCGTATGCCGCTCGCCGAGTCGCTCCTGCGCTACGTCCCCGGGCCCGAGGCCCTCGAGCTCACCGCCGACGGCGTCCAGCTCCCCGTGGACGTGTGCGAGCTGCCCGACCGCCCGGACGCCCTGGGCGTCGAGGCCCTCGACGCCCGGCTCGCGGAGGGACACTTCGTCACCAAGTTCGGGGGGTTGCGGCTCCCGCTCGAGCTCGACGTCGCTTGGCAGGAGCGCACGTTCGACCACTACGCCCACGTCCGGGCGACGATGCTCGAACTGTTCGGGTACGACGTCAACGTCGCGTACGGCACGCTGCTCGGCATCGCGCGCGAGGGGGCGTTCATCTCGAGCGACGACGACTTCGACACGACCTACCACTCCCGGCAGACGAAGGCCCGCGACGTGCGGGACGAGCTGTTCGAGATCGCGACCACGCTCGCGGCGCGTGGCGAGGACGTCCAGCTGTCCGGACGCAAGTTCCTGCACTGGTACTCGCCCCGAGGCGCCAAGCTCGACGTGTTTCCCGCGTGGACCCGCGGCGAGGACTACTTCCAGACCCACGTCGTAGGCGGACCGCACGCCGCTGTGTTCGCAGCGGGATACCACGAGATCGAGTTCAAGGGGCGTGCGGTCAGTGCCCCGATCGACGCCGAGGGGGCCCTCGCCGCGACGTACGGTCCCGGCTGGCGCACGCCTGACCCGCTCTTCCAGTGGCGCGTGCAACCCGCGGCACGTCCCGCCATGCGGGCAGTCCGTCTCACGGCGGGGCAGATCTCGCTCGTGCAGTGGGAGCGGATGTACGCCGCCGCCCTTCGGGAAGCCGCGAAGCAGGGTGTCGACGTGCCTCCCGCGGCTCCCGGCGGCCCGCCCAGCGACTTCGCGCGCACGGTCGCCGGAATGCTCGGACCCCGGATCCGAGCCGTGGTCGACCTCGGCTGCGGGGACGGTCGCGACACCCTCACCGTGGCGGGCGGACGGCCCGCGCTCGGCATCGACGGCTCCCGGGCGGCGATCGCGGCCGCGCAGAGGCGGTTCGAGCACGCGGCGGCACCAGCCGGCACGAGCATCGCCCGTCCTGCGTCCGCCGTCGGCCCCGGAACGACGGGCGCCGTGCGCCTCGAACGTCTCGATGTCGACGACGCGCCCGCCCTCACGTCGGCGCTCGACCCGCTCACCACGACCGGGCGCATCGCCGTCTACGCGCGCGGGCTCGTGGACAGCGTCGAGGAACGCACCGAGCTGGTGCTGCTGCGCTCGCTGCGACGCTCTCTCCCCGCAGGCTCGCTCGTCTTCCTCGAGTTCACGACCTGCGAGGCGCCACCTGCCGCGCTCGACAACCCGCTGCACCGAGGCGTCGACCCGGACCGGCTGGTCCGCCGGTGGCTCCGCGGGGCGTACTTCGCGATCGAGCTCCTCGAGCACGATCCGGAGCAGGGGGTCGCCCGCGTGGGCCTGCGACGTCGGAGCGCGGTGGGACGCCGATGGCATCAGCGGTCCGCGCGGGTGCAGCGGCGGCTGCGTCGGACGGCTCGTCGCGTCCGCCGACGGCTCAGCCGCGGATCGCGGCGATGAGCGAGCGCAGCCGGGGGTGCGTGAAGAGATCGTCGAGCAGCACGGTGCGGCCCGAGGCGTCCCCGAGCGGAATCTTCCAGTTCGCGTACTCCGTATCCGTGCCGGGCTGGTTCTGAGCCCGACGCTCGCCCACGGCGTCGACGAGCGCGACGCCGAAGAGCGCCGAAGGGCTGCGGCCGACGAGGCGGTGCATCGCCTCGACGACCTGGCGCTCCGACGGGTCGGCGCCGAGCAGTCCCCGCTCGCGCAGCAGGGCGAGCAGCGCCTGCCGTTCGCGGCGGGCCTCGGCCCGCACGAGGTGCACGGGCTCCGTGAGGAGGCCCAGGCGTTCGCGCAGGGTGACGTGCTCCTCCGCGAGATAGCCCGCCGTCGGCGGCAGGTCGTGCGTCGTGACGGTCGACAGGGCGAGCCGCCGGTAGTGCTCGGGCGGCACGAGGCCGCCGTCGTCGGACTGCTCGAACCACAGCACGGACGTGCCGAGCACGCCGCGCTCGGCGAGGTAGTCGCGCACCCACGGCTCGACCGTGCCGAGGTCCTCGCCGATGACGACGGCGCCCGCGCGCTGCGCCTCGAGGCACAGGATGCCGACGAGCGCCTCATGGTCGTAGTAGACGTAGACGCCCTCGGTCGCCGGGAAGCCGGCGGGGATCCACCACAGGCGGAACAGTCCGATGACGTGGTCCACCCGCAGCGCCCCCGCGTGGCGCAGCACGGTGCGCAGCATGTCGCGGTAGGGCGCGTAGCCGGCGAGCTCGAGGGCGTCGGGGCGCCACGGCGGCTGTGACCAGTTCTGCCCCTGCTGGTTGTACATGTCCGGCGGTGCGCCCACCTCGATGTTGTCCGCGAGCGTGTCACCGAGCGCCCACGTGTCCGCGCCCTCCGGGTGCACCCCCACGGCGAGGTCGTGCATGATGCCGATCTTCATGCCGCCCTCGCGCGCCGCACGCTGGGCGGCACCGAGCTGGCCGTCGGCGACCCACTGCAGCCAGCAGTAGAAGTCGACCCGGCCGGTGAGCTCGATGCGCAACGACTCGATCTCGGGCGACCCGAGCTTGGCCTCCACGGGCCACGGGCGGCCCTCGAAGTGCTCCTCGAGCGCGCACCACAGGGCGAAGTCCTCGAGCCCCTGGCCCTGCTCGGTCCGGAAGGCGTCGAAGTGCGCCTGGCGGCCCGCCGAACGACCCGCGGCGAACACTGTCTCGAGTGCGGACTTCTTCGCCGTCCACGCCGCGTCGCGGTCGATCGGGCCGGCCTCCTCGTTGAGCGCCTTGGCCGGCTCGGCGGCCCACTCCACGAGAGAACGGTCCGCCGCGGACAGGTACGCCGTCTCGGTGATCTCCTCGACGCGGACGTAGAGCGGGTTGACGAAGCGGCGCGTCGTCGGCAGGTAGGGCGACGGCGTCAGGGGCGAGACGGGCTCGGCCGCGTGCAACGGGTTGATGAGCAGGAAGTCCGCGCCGTGGCGCCCCGCGAGCCAGCCCAGCTCGGCGAGGTCCGCGAAGTCGCCCACGCCCCATGACGCCCGCGAGCGGACCGAGTAGAGCTGGGCCATGAGGCCCCAGCACGAGCGGTCGCCGCTGAGGAAGTCGGGCAGGTCGAGCCTCGAGGGGACGACGACGACGGTCCCTCGGGCCCTCGCCGTCGGCCCCGCCACCTCGAGCTCGTGCCACCCCAGGGGGAGGTCGTCGGGCAGCTCGAACATGGCTCGGCCGATGAGTCGCCCGTCCACCTCGCGCGGCTCCGTGTAGTGGTCTAGCTGTGCCGGTGGTCGCGTACCACCGCCCGCCTCGAGGTCGAGGTGCAGCGTGAGCTCGACCGGGTCGCCGTGGGAGACGTGGACCGGGACAGAGCGGCCGTGACCGTGGCGGAGCACGAGCGTGGGGGGCAGCACCCTGCGCCACGGGTCGAGCTCGCGGTGCGCCAGGGCGACCTCGACCTTCTCCGGGCTCGAGGCGTCGATGCCGAACGCCGCGAGCGCCGCGATCACGGTCCGCTCGTCGGTCGGGTGCGTCCCACCGCCGTAGCCCGTGCGCGAGGGCACGATGCCGTAAGCGTGCGCGAGCGCGTCGAGCCGCTCGCTCGGCCCTCTCCAGTCGCTAGCCACCATCCGATCCTGCCAGAGCCCGGCGCGTACGACCGTGGGACGTCGCGGCGCGCCCGCGCCGACTACTGTGCATTCATGGTTGTGTCTTGGTTCGACGATCTGCCCGAAGGCATGGAGTGGCTCGAGATCCCGTTGCGGATCCTGCTCGCGATCGTGATCGGTACCGTCGTGCTGTGGCTCGTGCGGGGCACGATCACCCGCACCGTGAGGCGCATCGAGCGCGGTGGCACGGCGCTGCGCCGGCGCGCGAAGCGTCTCCTCGCCAAGGGCGGCAAGTACTCCCCGCCGGCCACCGACCCCCTCGTCTCCGCGCGTCGCACGCTGCGCGCCAACACGCTCGCGTCGGTGCTGCGCTCCGGGGCCACGCTCCTTGTCGTGCTCGTCGTCATCACGGTGATCCTGACGATCCTGGACGTCAACCTCGCCCCGTTCGTCGCCTCGGCGGGCGTCGTCGGCGTCGCGCTCGGCTTCGGTGCCCAGACGCTCGTGAAGGACTACCTCTCGGGTGTCGCGATCCTCATCGAGGACCAGTACGGCATCGGCGACGTGATCGACCTCGGCGACGTCTCGGGCACGGTCGAGGAGGTGGGCCTGCGCGTGACCCAGGTCAGGGACTTCAACGGCACCCTGTGGTACCTGCGCAACGGGGAGCTGCTGCGCGTGGGGAACCTGACGCAGGGCTGGTCGCGCGCGATCGTCGAGGTGCGGGTCGACCCGGACGAGAACATCGCCCACGTCCAGGACGCGCTGCGCATGGCGGCGTCCCGGGTCGCGGAGGACCCCGACCTCGGCCCGGTCATCATGGGGCCGGCGACCGTCAGCGGTATCGAGGACCTGACGGCGGAGTCCGCGATGCTGCGGATCTTCGCCAAGACGGCACCCGCGCGGCAGTGGGAGGTGGCCCGGGCGCTGCGCGAGGCGGTCAAGGACGTCTTCGCGTCCGAGGGGATCGCCATGGTGCTGCCCGGACAGCGGGTGCTGCTGCGGCCGCCCGTCAACCGCGTCGACGAGGACGACCTGGGCCGCTCCTAGCCCGGTGCCTCGTCTCTCGCGCCACGCGCCCTCTCCCGTCCACCCACGTCCCCGCCGGGCTCCGCGGGCCGGGACGCTGAACGGTTGCGTGCGTGTGACGTCAGTAGCCGTTCAGCGTCATGGTGCAGAGGGGGCCGCAGCGGCGGGCCGGACCCGTGTATCCGCCTCTGCGCAGGGCGCGGAGGACTTGGCCCGCGGTGTCGCACGGGGTGACCACGACGTGCACCCACCGGTAACGCATCGTCACCTCGTCGTACTCGAGGAGCACCGCGTTGTCGCGCCAGGTGTCCTTGGCGGTCCGTCCGCCTGGATGTGCGAGCTGACCGTCCAGCTCCACTCGCGTCGCGAACCCGACGTAGATGCCGTCGGCGCGGATCAGCTCGCCGTCGAGGACCTGTCGTACCTGGAACTGCGCGCGAGGCAGCCCGTGCTTGCGCTCCACGTCCCGGCGGTAGCGGTACTCGAGCGTCGACTCGACGGCGGGGTCGCTCGTGCCGAAGATCTCCTGGAGGAGGCCCCGGTGCCGAAGTCGAGATCGCCCCTTCTCGGCCTCGAGGATCTCGTTCGGGCTGGCGCTGGCGCGCACGCTCTCGGTGAGCCATGACACTGCGGTGTCGGTGTCGCGAGCCAGACCGAGCAGATCGAGGGCGGTCTCACTGGGGTGGGTCCTTGCCAGCCCGCTGCGCAGCACGAACGGCATGGGCTGGCGTCGGTAGAACCTGACACCAGGTGTCGCGGCCGGTGAGAGCGTGCTGGGGACCGACACCTCGATCCGCTGCGGCGGCGTCCGCACGATCTGCTGGAGGTAGGCGGCACTGAGGTGGGACAGCGCCGCTTCGCTGCCGGCGACCAGCAGAGCGGCCCTTGCCCGGGCGCGCCAGGTGAGCGGCCCCGAGTGGAGGGCGTAGACCCCGCGGTGCAGTCGCTGCCAGTCGCCAGAACGCGCGCGACGGCCGAGCGTCGCATGGTCGAAGCCCCACTCGATGAGCTGCGCGGCGGAGGCGACACCGTCCTGCTTCTGGAGCTGTTCCTCTTGTTGGCGCGTCAACCGGTCCATGCGCGCATCGTGCCGTGTACGAGAGAGGTCTCGAGCGGCGCCCACCTCCGCCTGTGGACCAGCCACCCCGACCCGCCCCGGCGTGCCCTAGCCCACAACCCCCGCACCGCCCCCGCGCGTCCCCGGCGCTCGGACCTCACATGTCCCCCGACACCCGCCCCCGCGCGGTGACGTTGAACGATTACGTGCGTCTGACGCACGCAATCGTTCAGCGTGATGTCTCAGCCGAGCCAGTCGAAGAGCGGGTCGCCCACCTCGACGCGCGAACCGGGCGCGGCAACGAGGTTCACGACGTCCTCGGACACCCCGAGCGCGAGCACGGGACACACGGGGCTGCGGCCGCTCACGACCACCCGTTCCGGTGACCAGGTGACGAGGATCTCGCCCGCGAGCACCTGCTTGCCGATCGCGGAGTGCAGCGTGAACCCCTCGCCCTTGAGCTCCACGGTGTCGAGACCGAGGTGCATGAGCACCGGGCGGTCCCGACGTCCCGCCACGAGCACCACGGCGGCGTGCGGGTAGAGCGAGCCCAGCGTCCCGGCCACGGGCGCGACCGCGTCGAGCTCGGCGGCGTCGTCGGGCAGCACGGCGAGGCCGGGTCCGAGCATGCGCGTCGCGAAGACCTCGTCGGGCACGTCGTCGAGGGCCACCACCGTGCCGGGCACGGGTGCGCACACGAGCGCCACGGTTCAGCGCAGCTCGTGCATCTGAGCGGCGAGGTCATCGGCCTCGGGGCCGACGATGACCTGCACCACGCGGCCCGATCGCACCACGCCGAACGCGCCGGTCGCGCGCAGACCCTCCTCGTTGACGAGTGCCGGGTCGCTCACCTCGACCCGCAGCCGCGTGATGCACGGCTCGAGATCGACCACGTTCGCGTCCCCACCGAGCGCCGCGAGAATCTGCTCAGCCTTGCTCATCACACTCTCCACCTCGTCTGAACGGCCCAACCACTCGCCGTCTACCTCCTCCAGCGTAGTCCGCACCTGCTCGCTGCGGGCACCTATGCTCGGGTCAGGTTGGCGCACACTCCCCGCGCCGCACGAGCTCCGCCGCGAAGGGACACCGATGGCACACGGGAACGGCCGCGCACTGCACGGCATCCCCGTGAGCCCCGGCCGCGCCGCCGGCCCCGTGGTCCGCCTCCCGGACCCCGTCTCGGAGCCACCGGCGGGCGTTCGGCTCGCCCCGGGGACCGACGTCGAGGCGGCCGTGGCCCGGATCGGCGAGGCCTCCGCCGTCGTGCGGGCCGAGCTCACCACCGCAGCGGAGCTCGCCCAGGGCGAGGCCCGCGACGTCCTCGGGGCCACGGTCGCGATGGCGGGCGACCCCTCGCTGCTCGACGACGCGGCCCAGCGGGTGCGCACCGAGCTCCTCGTGCCCGAACGTGCCGTCTGGGAGGCCGCGGCCCAGGTCAGCGCCCAGTTCGAGGCCCTCGGGGGCTACCTCGCCGAGCGCACCACGGACGTCGCGGACGTGCGCGACCGACTCGTCGCCGCGCTCACCGACCGTCCCGCACCCGGCATCCCGCTGCGCGCCGAGCCGTTCGTGCTCGTCGCGGAGGACGTCCCCCCGGCCATCACCGCCCGGCTCGATCCGGAGCAGGTGGTCGCCCTCGTGACGCAGGCCGGCGGGCCCACCGCCCACACCGCGATCCTCGCGCGGGCCCACGGCATCCCCGCCGTCGTCGCCACGCGCGGCCTGCTCGACGCCGTGTCCGACGACGACATCGTCCTCGTGGACGGCACCCTCGGCACCGTCCGGCTCCGTCCCGGGGTCGACGAGATCGCCGAGGCGATCGCGAGCGCCCGGCGCCCCCGGCACTTCGACGGCGAGGGCCGCACCGCTGACGGGCACCGCGTCGCGCTCCTCGCGAACGTGGGTGACCCGCGCGACGCCGCGGCCGCCGCCGAGGCCGGCGCCGAGGGCGTGGGCCTGTTCCGCACCGAGTTCTGCTTCCTCGACCGCACCGAGCCGCCCACGCTCGACGAGCAGGTCGAGGCGTACCGCGGCGTCCTGCGGCACTTCCCGGGACGACGCGTCATCGTGCGCACCCTCGACGCCGGTGCGGACAAGCCCCTGCCCTTCCTCACGGACGCCGACGAGGCGAACCCCGCCCTCGGGGTGCGCGGGCTGCGCACGTCGGTCACGCACGGCGAGGTGCTCGAGATCCAGCTCGAGGCGATCGCGCTCGCGGCGGACGCCGAGCACGCCGAGGCGTGGGTCATGGCACCGATGGTCGCCACGGTCGACGAGGCGCAGGACTTCGTCGCCGCCGCCGCGCGTCACCGGCTCACGACGGCGGGCGTCATGATCGAGGTACCGAGTGCCGCGCTGCTCGCCGGGCAGATCCTCGCGCACGCCGCCTTCGCATCGATCGGCACGAACGATCTGACGCAGTACGCGATGGCCGCCGACCGCCAGCTCAGCGCCCTCGCCGAGCTCGCGGACCCGTGGCAGCCCGCCGTCCTGCACCTCGTCGCGGCGACGTGCCGGGGCGGGGAGCTGCAGGGCCGCCCGGTGGGGGTGTGCGGCGAGGCGGCGGCCGACCCGGCGCTCGCCGTCGTCCTCGTGGGCCTCGGCGTGGGCTCGCTGTCGATGACCCCCGCGGCGCTGCCCGACGTCGCGGAGTTCCTCGCCGCCGTCACGCGCACCGAGGCGACCCGGCTCGCCCGGCTCGCCCTCGATGCCCCGACGGCGGCCGACGCCCGGGCGGTCGTGCTGCGCGAGCTCGGGCACTGAGGCTTCATAGGCCCCGGGCACACGGTGCGAGAATGATCCGCGTGACTGACTCGTTCTACGACGCCA
>Ga0160449_1001427_pt1 | contig 11602 bp, 8 predicted proteins | sample HID1975I_E1MG_FD_108216 | JGI IMG/M metagenome (GOLD analysis project Ga0160449, IMG submission 108216) | Enriched soil microbial communities from UW Madison campus, WI, USA - HID1975I_E1 MG | ecosystem: Environmental > Terrestrial > Soil > Unclassified | place: USA: Madison, Wisconsin...
CGGGTTCTCCTTCGCCTTCTCGATCGACGGGGCGCTCTTGCCGGTCTTGACGTCGACGATGCGCAACCGGCCCGCCGAGTCCCGCTCCACCCGGTCGACGCGCCCGCGCAGCCGCACTGGTCCGGCCGCCGTCACGAGCTCGAGGTCGAAGTCGACCTCGGTCCCGACGACGTCCGGGTGGGCCGCGACGTAGGTGGCAAGACGCCCGAGCATCACCTCGGCCCGCCGTCGGTCCCGGTCCGTGAGCCAGCCCTCGGGAAGCCCGAGCCGCGGCCACAACCGGTCGAGCTCGGCCGTCATCTCCTCGAGCGTGCCGGTGGGCAGCGTCTCCGCGATCTCGTGTACGAGCGAGCCCAAGTGCGCCGCGAAGGTGCCCGACGACGTACCCCCGGCGGACTCGAGCGCCCAGCGCAACGAGCACGTCGAGAGCGACTCGACGCGTGACGGTGACAGGTGGGCCGTCTGCTCGGGGCCGTACAGCGGGGCGTGGGTGCTCAGCTCGGCGAGACCCGCCCACGAGTCCGGGTTCGCTCCCGCGACACCCTCGGCAGCGAGCCGGGCGAGCGTGCGAGCCGCGGCCTCCGCGCGCGCGAGAGTCACTGCCGACGGCGCCGGCTCGAGCTCGGGCGCGAGCACCTCGTGGCGCAGCTGTGCGACGAGCCCCCGCAGGTCGAGCGGCAACCGGGGTGCCACGCGACGGGGGTCGACCACCTCGGTGCCGTCCTCGTTCTCGAGCTCGTCGGGCGGCGGGACCACGAGGTCGAGGAACGCCGACGGGCGGTCGTCCTCGTCCTGGACGGCGGTCACGAGCAGCCTCGACCGAGCACGCGAGGCCGCGAGGACGAGCGCCCGCAGCTCGTCGTCGAGCACGGCGAGCCGGGCCTCGCGCAGGTCGGGGGCGCCACCGGCGAGCCGGCCCGCGACGGCGTCCACGAGCGCCTGGGCACCGAGCAGCGAGTCGCGCAGCCGCAGGTCAGGCCACGCACCTTCCTGGACGCCGACGACGGCGACCAGCTCCCACTGCCCCCCGGCGGCGCTCGCGGCGGTGCACAAGGTGACCGCCCCCGTGCCGGCGGCCCGGGCCGCGAGCGTGTCCTCGGTGAGGTCCTGGGCGTCGAGGTGCTCCAGGAAGCCGAGCGGCGACGTGTGGGGCATCCGCTCCGCGTGACGCTCTGCGGCCTTGAACAGCGCGAGCATCGCGTCGAGGTCCGCGTCGGCGCGCAGCCCCAGGACGCCTCCGGCCAGGGCGGCCGCGCGCCAAGGCCCCTCGAGGTTCGAGGCGGACCACAAGGCCCACAGCACCGTCGCCGCCGTCGCCCCGGGCACCCGAGCAGCGGCTCGGCCCGCCTCGAGCACGCTGGCGACGCTCCGCAGCGCTCGCGCCCCGGCGGCCGCCCGAGGACCGAGCGACGCTGAGATCCCAGGCAGCGTGACGGCCTCGACGAGCAGCGTCCCGCTCGCCCGGTACCCGCCCGACTCGATCTCCGCGTCCCGCAGCGCCTTGCGCAGCCGACGCAGCCCGAGCGCGTCGAGCCCACCGATCGACGACGTCAGGAGCGACGCCGCGACAACCTCGTCGAGAACGGAGTCGTCGGCCTCCCCGCCGTCGGGCTGCTCCATCTCGACGACGCACCGCAGCGCGAGCAGGAAGGGGCGCACGGCCGGCTCGCTGCGCACGGGCACCTCGGCGCCGGGGACGACGACGGGAACGCCGAGCCGTGCGAGCCCGGAACGCAGGGCGGAGACCTGCGCGCCCGACCGCGCGACGACCGCCATCTCCTGCCACGGCAGGCCGTCGAGCAGGTGCGCCTCGCGCAACGTGCGGGCGACGACGGCGGTCTGCTGCGCGGCGGACCCCACGATCGCGGCCTCGATGCTGGCCTCCTCGGGGCCACGGGGGGCCACGTCCTGGTGCCGGTAGGTGCCCGCGCCGCGTACGAGGGACCCGAGGCGCGCCGTGACCTCGTGCAACGCGGCACCCTGACGCCAGCCGTTGCCGAGCACGACGGGCTCCCCCGCCACGATGCCGAACCCGTCGAGGAACGCCCCGGGTACGGCTCCCCGGTGGGTCTGCACGGCGACATCGGGGTCCCCGAGCAGCACGACCCGCGCCCCTTGGTGCGCAAGGACCCGTACGAGCGCGGCGACGGACTGCGTCGCCTCGTGCGCGTCGTCGACGACGACGAGGTCCCAGCCGGGGCGTGCCCTGTCGTCCGATAGCCACGCGGCGAGCGCCTCGGCGGCTCTCTCGACGAGCAGACCCGGGTCGAGGCGCTCACCCGCATCGGGGGTCGACGCACCGAGGGCGACGACGTCGAGGTACTCGCGGTACAGCCGCGCCCCGAACACCCACGCGGGCCGCGCGTGCCGCACGCCGAGCTCCGCCAGCTCCTCGGCACTCACCCCACGCTCGGCGGCACGCATGACGAGGTCGCGCAGCTCGTCCCGGAAGGCGCGCTGGGCGAGCACCTCGGCCGGGACGTCCCCCGGCAGGTCGAGGCCCACGCCCTCACCCTCGAGGTGTCCCTCGAGGAGCTCGCGCAGCAGCATGTCCTGCTCGGGACCCGAGATGAGCACCGGCAGCGGCTCGCCCGCGTGAACCGCCTCGGTGCGCAGCACGGAGAACGCGAGGCCGGACGGCGTCCGCACGAGCGGGCCACGGGTCACGACGCCGAGCAGCCCGGCGACGCGTTCTCGCAGCACGCCCGCGCTGCGGCGGCGCGGGGAGAGCATGACGACGCGGTCAGCCGACACACCGGCGTTGACGGACTCGACCAGCGTGGCGATCGCCGTCGTCGTCTTCCCCGAACCGGGCGGGCCGAGCACGACGGTGGACTCGCCCGCGAGCACGGCCCGGACGGCCGCGGACTGGAACTCGTCGAGCTCGGGGAGCGGCTCCGGCGGCGCGGGTGGCGCGAGGCGCACGGGCGGAGCGGCTGACATGGTCCGCATCACACCACAGACCACCGACACGGAGGTGGGGCCCCCGCAGGGAAGACGCCTCAGAGGGCGGCACATCCCGTGACGATCACGCACTCAGGCGTGCGACACACGCCGTCAGCCCGCGTCGGGGAACGGCCACCCGTTCGGCTCGCACGGCGCGACCTTGATCGACTGCTGCTGCATGATCGGCGCGAGCTCGCCTGCCCCCGTGCAGGACACGTGCTCCTTGCCGAGCAGGTGCCCGATCTCGTGGTTGATGACGTACTGGCGATACTGGGTGCGCGAGGTGAACTCCTCGGTCGCCTCGACCCAGCGTGTGTAGTTGATGGCCGCGTGCCCGTAGCGGCCGCAGGAGAACTCGCCGCGCGTGCGCAACGGGGCGCACATCTCGTCGACCTTGTCCGGGCTGGCGAGGACGACGCGCATGTCGGCTTCGCCCTCGACGCGCGAGAAGGTCAAGGTGCCCTCGCTGCCCCAGCCGCGCTCGTCGTTGAGGATCGCCATGACCGTGTCGGCGAACTTCAGGCCGTCCACGGGGAGCCCGTCCTCGACCTCGACGCGAACCCGGATCAGCTCACCGGACCCGGGGGCCTTGACCTCTCCCGGCACACGCAGCAGCTCGCCGCCCGCGCCCTGGGGCGTGCCCGCCTCGAGGATCCCCGCGTCGCGGTCCGACTCGCTCAGCCCGGTCGCGTCGCGCTCCTCGGGGTCGGTCGGTCCGCCGTCGCCCTTCGAGCCGTCGTCGTCGCCGTCCGGCTCGTCGCCCTCGTTGGTCTCGGGGTCCGTGCCGTCAGGCTCGTCGGGGTTGCCCGACGGCGCGTCATCGTCGACGGGGGGCGTAGGGGTCACCGTCATGAGCGCGAGCCCGGTGCCGGAGAGCTCCCCGTGCGCCGAGTCCACGGGGACCTCCTGGTGGGTCAGGGCACCGGCCCCGATCCCGGCGCCGAAAGCGACGAGCACCGCCGCGACGAGGATGGGGATGCGCACCACTCGACGGGCCGCAGCGCGCGTTCTCACGTGCTGCGCCATCGCCGAGTGCTCCGGTCCGCCGGACCCCTGTCGCCATGCCATCGCTCCATGTTCTCATCGCGGCGCGCCTGATCGGCAAGTCTGACCGCTACGATCGGCCCGTGAGCAGCACACCCGGGTCGCCCCGCCGCGAGCGCATGACGCGCGACGCGCGGCGCGAACAGGTGCTCGAGATCGCCCAGGAGCTCTTCGCCACCCAGGGGTACCACCACGTGTCGATGGACGACATCGCGGACCAGGCGCTCGTCTCCAAGCCGGTGCTGTACCGCCACTTCCCGTCCAAGCTCGACCTCTACCTCGCGGTCGTCGACCGGGGCGGAGATGCCCTGATCAGCGCCGTGACGGCCGCCCTCGACCCCGTGTCGGACGGGCCGGTGCAACCCGGTGACGGCGAGGCCGTCGTGCACGCCTTGGTCCGCGCGTACTTCAGCTATGTCGAGTCGGCTGGGCAGTCCGCCTCCCTCCTCTTCGAGTCGGACGTGACGCGCGACGACGACGTCCGCGCCCGCGTCGAGAGCGCCTCCGCGGAGACCACCAGACACATCTCCGGGGTGCTCGAGCACTACACAGGACTTCCACACGAGCACAACGAACTCATCGCAACGGCACTCGTGGGGATGGCCCAGGTGGCGGCGAGCGCCCGGCACCGCGGCGATGGCCCGTACGCCTCGCTACCCGTCGACGAGGCGGCCGAGCTCGTGGCGCGCGTCGCCTGGGGCGGGGTCACGGGGCTCATCCGCGCCGACTTCCCCTACGCGACCGACTGACGCTGGACCAGCGGCGCTGGGGTCGGCTGCACCACGGCCCGGTCCACCGCGCTCGATGCCCTGCTGCGTACGCCCGCCGCGAACGTCGCGCTTCGGGGCCCGCCGTGCGACCTAGGATGACGACGTGCCGCGATACGGCAGGCGACAGCGACGGAAGGCATGACTGTGGAGATCACGATCGGTGTGCAGCACCTCAACCGCGAGCTCGTGGTGGAGTCCGACCTGACGGCGGACGAAGCCTCTGCCGCGGTCGCCGCCGCGCTGTCGGGTGCCAGCACCCTCGAGCTCAAGGACACCCGCGGTCGCCGCATCGTGGTGCCGACGGCGTCCATCGGCTACATCGAGATCGGCACCGAGTCGCCGCGTCCCGTGGGCTTCGGCAACGTCAGCTGACGAGCCGTCTCGCGGGCGGCGCCGGGCGCACACCTCCGCGCACGCAGCCCGGGCACGCGGCGCCGGGCGCGTCAGCACGCCCGGCCGTTACGCCGTCAGGCCGAGGCGTTCCATCCGGCGGGTGTGCTCGGCGGTGAGCGCGGCGAAGACACGCTGCACGCGGTCGTCGTCGGTCGAGCCGTCCGACGCGAGGAGCCGTCCGAAGGCGGGCTGGCGCACGACGGCACCCTGGATCACGGCGAGCGCGTCCCCTACGAGCCGCCGGCCCCACAGCGCGAGGCGCGCCGCGGCGACGTCGTCGGCGAGGACGACGGAGAGCTGCTCGACGACGAGCGCCGCGTAATCGGGGTCCCCGAGCAACGACGCGATGAGCTCGCGTGACTGCGCGTCGGCGCCCTCGGCGAGCAACCGGAGGAAGTCGTCGGCCACCGCGTAGCCGATGAAGGCCTTGAGGAGACGCTCCGACCAGGTTCCCGCCGTCGTCCGCAGCTCGAAGTCCTCGATCACACCGTCAAAGGGGGCCATCGCCTCGGCGGGGTCGCCGCCGAGCTCCTCGATACGCACCACGAGCCGCTCCTGACGCTCGAGCGCGCGAGCGGCGGATCGGGCGATGACCTGGCGCTCGGCGATGCTCGGAGCGGCCGCGGAGTCGCCGGCGAGGCGCACGAAGGCCTCGAACTCGAACTCTGCCGCGAGGCCGAGCAGGGCGAGGGTGTCGTGCTCGGTGCTCGGCTGCGCCGGCGATGTCTGGGCTGGTGTCACCGCGGAATCCTAACGCCACCGCCAGCCGCCGTCGCTGCCCGGACGAGGGGACGGACGGCCGTGGTGGCGCGCGTCACTGCGTGATCTGGCTCCCGTCCGATAGCATGACCCCGTTCAACGGTTGCCCGGTCGTCTCGACGATCCGCTGGCCCGCCCGCACTCGGGGTGACGTCGCCGGCACTGCCATTCACGATCGGCTGCCGACCATCTCGCGATGGCGCACGTCCTGATCGACGAGTCCCCGGAATGCTTCCGCACGGGACCGGGTCGGATCACGTTGACCGCCGTCGCACGCACGAAGGCACAAGCGACGTGACTACCACTCCCATCGAGACACCCACCGAGCCCGGTACTCCCCCTGAGGGCCAGGCCGACCCCACCATGCCCGTCGTCGAGGCCTCGCACGCGAGCGTGCAAGCGTCCGACACGACGTTCGCCGACTACGGCGTGCGCCCCGAGATCGTCGACGCGCTCGCGGGAGCCGGCATCACGGCGCCGTTCCCCATCCAGGCCATGACGCTCCCCGTGGCGCTGGCCGGCCACGACATCATCGGCCAGGCCAAGACCGGTACCGGCAAGACCCTCGGCTTCGGCGTCCCGCTCCTGCACCGGGTCGTCGCACCCGGCGAGGACGGCTACGACGAGCTGCCCGCCCCGGGCAAGCCCCAGGCGCTCGTCGTCGCCCCGACCCGCGAGCTCGCCGTCCAGGTGGCGGGCGACCTCACGATGGCGTCCTCGCTGCGCTCGTTGCGGATCGTGCAGATCTACGGCGGGCGCGCGTACGAGCCGCAGATCGAGGCGATCAACCGCGGCGTCGAGGTCGTCGTCGGCACCCCCGGACGCATGATCGACCTGCTCCAGCAGGGGCACCTCGACCTGTCGTACGTCAAGTGCGTCGTGCTCGACGAGGCCGACGAGATGCTCGACCTGGGGTTCCTGCCCGACGTCGAGAAGCTGCTCGCGCGCACCCCCGCCTCGCGTCACACGATGCTCTTCTCGGCGACGATGCCCGGCGCGATCGTGGCGATGGCCCGGCGCTACATGACGCAGCCGACGCACATCCGCGCCAACGACCCCGAGGACTCGGGCGCCACGGTCAAGAACATCCGCCAGGTGGTCTACCGCGCCCACGCCCTCGACAAGGTCGAGGTGCTCGCGCGCATCCTGCAGTCGGAGGGCCGCGGACTCTCGATCGTGTTCGCACGCACCAAGCGCACGGCCGCCAAGGTGGCCGACGACCTCGCCGAGCGCGGCTTCGCGGCCGCCTCGCTGCACGGCGACCTCGGCCAGGGCGCGCGCGAGCAGGCGCTGCGGGCGTTCCGCAACGGCAAAGTCGACGTGCTCGTCGCGACCGACGTCGCCGCGCGCGGCATCGACGTGGACGACGTGACGCACGTCATCAACTACCAGTGCCCCGAGGACGAGAAGGTCTACCTGCACCGCACGGGCCGCACCGGGCGCGCGGGCAACAAGGGCACGGCCGTGACGTTCGTCGACTGGGACGACGTCCCCCGCTGGGGCCTCATCAACAAGGCGCTGTCGCTCGGGCACCCCGAGCCCGTCGAGACGTACTCGTCCTCGCCGCACCTCTACTCCGAGCTCGGCATCCCCGAGGGCACGAAGGGGCGCCTGCCTGCTTCCTCGCGGACGCGGGCCGGCCTGGGCGCGGAGGTTCTCGAGGACCTCGGCGAAACCGGCAAGAAGGTGGGCGCCGGGCGCGACGGCGACCGTGGCGGTCGCGGTGGCGCGGGCGGCCGTGGCGGCGCAGATGGTCGTGGCGGCTCGGGTGGCCGGGGCGGCGCGGACAGCCGTGGCGGCGCCGGGGGACGCAGCGGTGCTGGACGTGACGGTGCTGGACGTGATGGTGCCGGACGCGACGAGCGTGCTGAGCGCGACGGGGCCGACGGCGGACGCACGCGTACCCGCAACCGTCGCCGCGGCGGCGGCTCGGGTGAGCGCACCGAGGGTCAGGAGCACGCCTCGGTCGCCTCGTCGGCGGGCTCTTCCACCAGGACGGCGAGCGGCGCATCCGGCAGCGCAGTGAGCAGCACGTCCGCCCACGCGGCTGGATCGTCTTCGGCCGGATCAGCGTCGGGTGGTTCGCCGTCGGGATCGGGCGAGAGCGGTGAGGGTGGCAGCGCGTCGCGCAACCGCCGTCGTCGTCGCCGTCGTCGTTCCGCCGGCGACCCCACCACCGCCACCACCCCCTCGCAGGACTGACACCCTCCGCTGAGACCGGCAGTCTGAATGGGAACCATCCCGCCCGTCTGCCGATCTCAGTCGTACCTACCGACCTCAGCGAATCGGGACGCTGGAACGGCGGGACGCTGAACGATCACTGACGTCAGGCGCACGCAATCGTTCAGCGTCCCACCCGGCACGAGGTGGAACCCCGAGCGCGGACGGCCGGAGGTTGTGGCAGCTAGGGGGCTAGTTGGCCTCGGCGACGAAGGCCAGGACGGCGTCGGCGATCATCTGGACGGCGATCGCCGCGAGGAGCAGACCCGCGATCCGCGACACGAGGATCGTGCCGGACTCCCTGAGCACCCGCCGGATCACACCGGCGAAACGCATGGACAGCCAGAGCATGACGCACACGGCCACGAGGGCGAGCCCGACCGAGCCCCACTGCGCGGGGCCTTCGGCGCTCGTGACATAGACCATCGTCGCGACGATCGCACCGGGGCCGGCGAGCAGCGGCGTGCCGAGCGGGACGAGCGCGACGTTGACGGACTTGTTCGGCGACGGCTCGGGATCCTCCATCTTTCCCGTGAGCAGCTCCATCGCGACGAGCAGGAGCAGCAGACCGCCGGACGCCTGGAGCGCGGGCAGGGAGACGTGCAGGTAGTTGAGCACCTCCTGGCCGAAGACCGCGAAGACGGCGATGACGGCGAACGCCACGAGGACGGCCTGCCGTGCCGCGCGCTTGCGCTGCTGACGCGTCATCGAGGACGTCAGCGCGAGGAAGATCGGCACCGTGCCGGGCGGGTCCATGATGACGAAGAGCGTCACGAACACCGAGACGAACAGCTGCCAGTCGAGGATCTCGGGCATCAGCGCACCACCTCGAGCTTGCCGAGCGACTCGATCTGCGCGAACACCTCGGGCGTCGTCAGGTTCTCGCCGAGCAGGTTGTCCTTCCCGGCGCCGTGATAGTCGGAGGAGCCGGTGACGAAGAGTCCGTGACGTTCGGCGATCGCCGTGAGGCGAGCCCGCTGGACCGGGCTGTGGTCGCGGTGGTCGACCTCGAGGCCCTGCAGCCCGGAGGCGACCATCGCGTCGATCACGGCGTCGGGCACGATGCGACCGCGGCCGTCCGCGCCCGGGTGCGCGAAGACGGCGACGCCACCCGCGGCACGGATGAGCATGACGGCGTCGAGCACCTCCGGCGCGTAGTGCGTCACGTAGTACTTCGAGCCGTGGTGCAGCAGGTCCAGAAAGGCCTCGTTGCGGGTGCGGACGATCCCGCGAGCGACGAGCGCATCGGCGATGTGGGGGCGCCCGATGACGGCTCCGGGCTCCACCTGCGCCTCGACCTCGGCCCACGTCAGGCCGAAGTCACCGTGCAGCAGCGCGACGATCCGCCGCGCGCGCGAGGTGCGGGCGTCCCTGGCGCGCTCGAGCTCGCGGGCGAGGCCGTCGTCGTGGGGGTCGTGCAGGTAGGAGAGGACGTGGACGCTCATCCCGCCGCTGCGCGCGGAGACCTCGACACCGCGCACGAGCGCGACGCCGTGCTCGCGAGCGGCCACAGCGGCCTCGTCCCAGCCACTCGTCGTGTCGTGATCGGTGAGGGCGAGGACGTCCAGTCCCGCACGCGCGGCCTGCGCGACGACCTCCGCCGGTGGCTCGGTGCCGTCCGAGGCGGTGGAGTGGGTATGCAGGTCGATGCGCACACTCGCAAGGGTAGGGGCTCGTCGGCGCGCCAGTGGTCCACGAGTGGGAGCATGGAGCCATGAGCCAGCACGACACCGACCAGCCTCTCGAGGAGCGCGGGTCCAACCGGTCACAGCGCCCCGACTCGCAAGCCTTCCGCGAGTTCATCACGAGCGGATGGGGCGAGCGTCCGCCGTCGTCGGCGCACGAAGGCCCCGCCGCACCCTTCACCGCGGCTCGACGCGCCCGGCTCTCGGGCCTCTTCCCGGGCGAGCGGCTCGTGATCCCGGCCGGCGGTCTCAAGGTGCGCTCCAACGACACGGACTACCGGTTCCGGCCGCACTCCGCCTTCGCACACCTCACCGGGCTGGGCACGGACCAGGAGCCCGACGCCGTGCTCGTGCTGCATCCGGACGACGACGGCGGACACCGGGCCGTGCTGTACCTGCGGCCGCTCGCGCCGCGCAACACCGAGGAGTTCTACGCCGACTCGCGCTACGGGGAGTTCTGGGTGGGTGGGCGTCCAACCCTGGACGAGATCGCGATCCTCACCGGGATCGACACGGCCGACGTCGCCGAGCTGCGCGATGCCCTCGCGAAAGACGTGGGCGACGGCGGCGTGCAGCTGCGGGTCGTCCCCGGGGCCGACGAGGCGATCGAGGAGGTCGTCGCGCAGATCCGGGCCACCGAGGAGGCGGGCGAGATCGACGCCGAGCTCGCGGAGGCGCTCTCCGAGCTGCGGCTCGTCAAGGACGAGTTCGAGATCGCGCAGCTCCGCGATGCCGTGGCCGCGACGATCGACGGTTTCGCGGCCGTGGTGCGCTCCTTGCCGCGAGCGACGGAGCACGCGCGCGGTGAACGGGTGATCGAGACGACCTTCGACGCCCATGCGCGGCTCGAGGGCAACACCGTGGGCTACGAGACGATCGCGGCCGCGGGCGAGCACGCCACGACCTTGCACTGGATCCGCAACGACGGTGAGGTCCGGGCCGGTGAGCTCGTGCTCGTCGATGCGGGGGTCGAGGTCGAGTCGCTCTACACGGCCGACATCACGCGCACCTTGCCGGTGGACGGCACGTTCACCGACGTGCAGCGCCGCATCTACACCGCGGTGCTCGACGCGGCCGACGCCGGGTTCGCGGCAGCCGTCCCGGGGGCACGGTTCCGCGATGTGCACGCAGCGGCGATGGAGGTCATCGCCGCACGGCTCGCCGAGTGGGGACTGCTGCCCGGCACCGCCGAGGAGTCGCTCGACCCCGAGGGGCAGTATCACCGCCGGTGGATGGTGCACGGGACCTCGCACCACCTCGGGCTCGACGTGCACGACTGTGCGCAGGCACGACGGGAGCTGTATCTCGACGGGGTGCTCGAACCCGGCATGGTGTTCACGATCGAGCCGGGCCTCTACTTCAAGAGCGACGACCTGACCGTGCCCGAGGAGTACCGAGGCATCGGCGTGCGCATCGAGGACGACGTGCTCGTCACCGCCGACGGCAACGAGAACCTCTCCGCCGCCCTGCCTCGGCGGCCCGAGGATGTCGAGGAGTGGATGGCTATCCTACACGACTAGTTCGTCAACCTCGTGCCTCGTCGCACGCCTACGAGGTGTCGGGTTTGGGGATCTCGTCGGGTTTGGGGATCTCGTCTCGACTCGGGATCTCTTCCGGGTTCCGAATCTCGTCTGGCTTTGGCGTCTCGGGGTGTCGGGGGGTGTGTCCGGGGTCGTCGGGGAAGTGGCCGGTGCCGTCGGGTTGGTAGGTGCCGGGGGTGCCGAGTTGCCAGCGGGTGATGCCGTGGGTGTCGGTGGTCTGGCGCATGGGGATGTGGTGGTCTTC
>Ga0160449_1001431_pt1 | contig 11595 bp, 10 predicted proteins | sample HID1975I_E1MG_FD_108216 | JGI IMG/M metagenome (GOLD analysis project Ga0160449, IMG submission 108216) | Enriched soil microbial communities from UW Madison campus, WI, USA - HID1975I_E1 MG | ecosystem: Environmental > Terrestrial > Soil > Unclassified | place: USA: Madison, Wisconsin...
CCCAGGAAGACGGCAACAAGCGCTTCCAGATCAACGCGCAGAACTGCGTGCACTGCAAGACCTGCGACATCAAGGACCCGGCCCAGAACATCACCTGGGTCACCCCTGAAGGCGCTGGCGGGCCGAACTACCCGAACATGTAAGGTCCCTGCCCTTGCCGTAACAAAAAGCCCCCGGTTCTCGCGAGCCGGGGGCTTTTTGTTAGCTGCCAAAATCAGGCAGTACGCACTTCCTCGAAGAGCTCTGGATGGCGATCCAGCAGCTTGAGCAGTTTCACCAACGCCACGGGTGGTGTGGTCTTGCCATTTTCATAACGGGAGAACGCGTTGACGCCACCACCGAAAATTTCCCCCGCTTCACGCTGGTCGAGATCGAACTTGCGGCGCATTGAAGCAATGAAGGAAGGATCCACGACAGTTGCGTTGACTTGGCGCTCGAATGCCGTCATCAGGTTACTGACACGCATGGCCTCATCGTGGCTAAGTACACATTCACCACATGCGGAACAGTAATCGCCACTTACGTCAGGGATGACGGTCGCCTCTCCTTTATAGCTATAGGGCATGCCCTGAACATCAGGTGCAAGCTCCGCACCGCCGCATATTGGACATCTCATGGTTACAACCCCTTGAAAGACACGATGAGCACGTCGTCTACCACGGACAGTTTCAGATAAACGTACCCAATTGCTGTAAGCGGACGATAGACGTCCTGCCAAACCCGATGATCCATATGGCTGGTCATGCTCTTGTAAAAATCAGTGCGCTCCAAACCGGAGATCACTTCAAGCATGCCCGGATAATCTCCCAGCGCTTTGGCGCCTCTCAGTGCAGCGCTTGTAGGGCTGATGCGCCTTGCAGCAGCCAAGACTTTTACCCGTTCCAGCGGACAGTGAGGCGTTCTCTTCTCCATGAGAAATTAACCTTCCAGGTTAAATTTGGCCAATAGGTTATTCCAATAACCCCCGCCCGGAAGTCTGCCTCAGCGCCTCAATAGCGTTACCCTCTCATTTGTCACCACACATGATCGGGATCGGCTCCGCAGTAAACGTCAATGACTCGCGGCGCCCGAAATACAGGGCCGTCAGCAGCCCCACCGTACCCATGATCAGACAAAAGCCGACACACACCCACGGGCTCCACGGCATCAGCGCGATCAATGCCAGCGGCGTGGTACTGGCCCACAGTGCGTAGGCCACGTTATAGGTGAAGGAAATACCCGAAACTCGGATCTCGGCGGGGAACAACCCGACCATCACCGACGGCACCACCCCCACCACGCCGCAGGACAGCCCTGCCAGCGCGTAGGCCAGCCAGGTCATGCCCCACTGCCCATTCAGGCTGGCGTACAACGCGCCGATGCCCAGCGGCAGCAGCACGCTGTAGAGCATCAGCGCACGCCAGGCGCCCACGCGGTCAACCAGCAGGCCGGCGAGTACGCAGCCGATATTGAGGAAGACGATGCCCACACTGCTCAGGGCAAAGGTGTGCCCGGCGCTCATGCCGAAGCGCTGCTGCATCACCGTCGGGGTTATCACCACCAGCACCACCACGGCAGAGGTCAACACGCAAGTCAGCAGCGCCGCCGGAATCAGCGCACGGCGGTGCTCGCCCAGTACCCGCCGCAGCGGGAACTTCACCGGCTGTTCCTGACGTGCGCGCAAGGCCAGAAACACCGGTGTTTCGCTCAGCCAGCGGCGTAGCCACACGCCAACCACGCCAAACACCCCACCCAGCAGGAACGGGTAACGCCAGGCGTAGTCGAGGATTTCCTGCGGTGTGAATACTTGCGCCAGCAAGGTCGCGGTCAGCGCCCCCAGCAGGTAGCCGAAGGTCAGCCCGGCCTGCAGGAAGCCCAAGGCATAACCGCGTCGGCCGGCCGGCGCGTGCTCGGCAACGAAGGTCCAGGCACTCGGCACCTCGCCCCCCACCGCCGCACCCTGGAAGATACGCAGCGCCAGCAGAATCAGCGGCGCGGCATAGCCGATGTCGGCATAGGTCGGCATCACGCCGATCAGCAGGCACGGCAGGGCCATCATCAGGATGCTCAGGCTGAACACACGTTTACGCCCCAGGTGGTCCGCAAAGTGCGCCATCAGGATGCCGCCCAGCGGCCGCGCCAGGTAACCGGTGACGAAGATGCCGAAGCTTTGCAGCAGGCGCAGCCACTCAGGCATTTCGGGCGGGAAGAACAGCTGGCTGAGGGTCAGCGCAAAGAACACGAAAATGATGAAGTCGTAGATTTCCAGCGCGCCGCCCAGTGCCGCCAGGCCCAGGGTCCGGTGATCGCCGCGGCTGAACCGGGGCGGGCGAGCGGTATCGATGGCAGTCATGGCAGGGGTCCGCAAATCGGCAAAGGGCAAGAGGATAACAAATAGCTGCCCCGTTGCCCTGCCCACTGCGCCGCTAGCGGTTGAACACCGTGTGCGCGAAGTTGGCCCGCGGCCGTGGGCGCGCCGCGGTAGCCGGCATGCTGCCCGGCAGCGGCAACTTGCCGACCAGCAGTGGCGCGTCGATGATCGCCATGAATGACTCCAGCGCCTCGTTATCAGGCACCTGCGGCAGGCTCAGGCTGACCGCCTGGCGTTCGGTCTGCGGTACTGAAGGCACTTTCAACTGACTGGAGTGGTAAAGCAGGGCGTGCTGGATCTGCGTGCTGACGCGGCAGAAGCGCGCCAGGTCGACCCCGGCATGATTGGCCAGCTCGATATTGCCCAGCAGCAGATGAAAAGGCTGCAAGGCGCAATGAACAAGGCGCTGGAGCTCCTCGAAGCTTTCCACGGGGGCGATCCGATAATAGCCCAGGCCATTGAGCAACCGCTCCAGCTGCAGGCGCTGGCACGGGTGTGCGTCGGCGATGAGGATGCGCAGGGTCTTGTTTGCCATGGTGGGACCTGGGCAGTTGGGTAATGGGTACGCTCCATGACCATACTGCGCCAGTAACGGCTACTGCCAAGGCCATGCCTGGCAGCGGTCTTCTTTGATAGAAGTCGGGAAACCCGCATAAATCAAGTGATTGACTGACGGAATTTGCATTTACCTTTAAGCCGGGCAGCGAACCGCAGGCCCTAAACCCTGACGCTCGGGCTTCGTATAAAAAAGGCGCATGCCCCAAGGCATCGCCTCATACCTTTTCGGAGTACCCAGATGTTTCGCCCTGCCCTAGCCTTTTTCGCCCTGACCCTGTCCAGCGTCGCGTGGTCCGACGAGTCCTGCTCGGTGGACATTCACAGCACCGACCAGATGACCTACAACCTGAAGACGATCAGCGTCCCGCAAACCTGCCAACGCTTCACGGTGAACTTGCAGCACACGGGCACGATGCCCAGGAACATCATGGGCCACAACTGGGTACTGGCCAAAAAGGAAGACATCAAAGGCGTGACCACCGATGGCGCCGCGGCGGGTGAAGCCAACAACTACATCCAGCCGGGAGACAAGCGCGTGCTCGCCCATACCCGGCTGATCGGAGGTGGAGAAAAGGACTCGGTCACCTTCGACACCCGCGTGCTGCAGGCAGGCCAGGCGTACGAGTTCTTCTGCTCCTACCCGTTCCATTCGACCATGATGAAAGGTGCCCTGACGTTCGGTACATCGTCAGGCAACTGAAGCTAACGGAAAGTGGGCTGCGCTGCCGGGCACGTGCTCAGGTCTCTGCCCACTCGCGCATGCGCAGGCGGCAATGTTTCATGGCGTTGACGATGTGCTTTTCTACCGTGGCCTTGGACAACCCCATACGCGTGGCGATCTCGCCATGGGACAGGCCTTCTAGCTTGCGCAGCAAAAAGCACTCCCGGCAGGTGTTGCCCAGTTCCGCCAGCGCACGCTGCAGCAACTCCAGGCGTTCTTCCTGACGACAGACGCCGTACACGGGCGCGACGAAGAATCGCTCGTCGGTTTCCAGTATTTCGAGGGGCTCGGCGCGACGGGCCTTGCTACGCCGATGGCCATCGGTCACCAGGTTCAGGGCCGTGCGATAAAGGAAAGCGCGCGGATGGGAGATCTGCGTATCGTCACACCGCTCGATTATCCGCAGATAGGCTTCCTGAGCGATATCCTCGGCCGCATGGCGGCTGCCGAGACGCGAACGAAGGTACCGGACCAGTTCCTGGTAGTAATGCTCTAGCAATACACCCGAAGACGGCATCGAAGCGCTTTCCCTGTTTTCCGATGATGATAGAAATCTGATGCAGGCCAAGTAGTGGCATTGCCGGCGCTTAAACTATAATAATTCTCATCAAGTTTAAAGACGTTGTTACATTTCCCCCGCCCGCAACAGGCGTTTACCGCTAAATCCGTCCTTGTCGCTTTCGTTTAATCGGCAGCCTCCCTAGCTGTTCCCTGGTGACAGCGGCCCTCTCATGGTCGGAACCCTGCATGATGCCTCAACGCCTTCCCCGTCGCGCCGTAACCCTCGTGCTGTGCCTGATCCCGCTGGCCGCATTCGCCACCTGGCAATTGTTGCCAGGCGAGGCTGATCAGCGGCCTTCCGTCAGCGTCAGCCGTGGCAACATCGAAGCCAGCGTCACCGCGCTGGGCACCCTGCAGCCCCGCCAGTACGTCGATGTCGGCGCGCAGGCCTCTGGGCAGATCCGCACCTTGCACGTCGAGGTAGGCGACACCGTCAAGCAGGGGCAGTTGCTGGTGGAAATCGACCCTGCCACGCAACAGGCCCGGCTGGATGCCGAGCGCTATGCCATCCAGACCCTGAAAGCACAGGTCAAGGAGCAGCGCGCCGAACATGTCCTGGCCGAGCAGCAGTTGCGTCGCCAGCAGCGGATGGCCACCGACGGCGCCACCCGCGAAGAGGATGTGCAAACAGCCCAGGCCAAGGTGCTGACGACCCAGGCGCGTATCGACATGTATGAGGCGCAGATCCTCCAGGCGCAGGCCACGTTGCGCAGCGCAGAGGCCGAGCTTGGCTACACACGTATCTATGCCCCGATCGGCGGCACGGTGGTGGCTGTCGATGCACGTCAAGGGCAGACCTTGAACGCGCAACAGCGCACCCCGCTGATCCTGCGGATCGCCAAGCTGTCGCCGATGACGGTGTGGGCCGAGGTCTCGGAAGCTGATATCGGCCAGGTCAAGACCGGCATGCAGGCCTACTTCACCACCTTGGGCAGTGGCGGCAGGCGCTGGACCGGTACCGTCAGGCAAATATTGCCGATTCCGCCCAAGCCGCTGGACCAGCTCAGTCAAGGCGGCGGCAGCCCGGTTGCCGCCGGTGGCGCAAGCGGCAGCGGGACCGGCCGCGTGGTGCTCTACACCGTGCTGCTGGACGTCGACAACGATGACAACGCGCTGATGGCCGACATGACCGCACAGGTGTTCTTCGTCGCCGGATCTGCCAAGGATGTGTTGACGGTACCGATCGCCGCGCTTCAGGGGCGCGGCCAGGGCGAAGCGCTGCAGACTGCCCACGTCTTGACCGGCAAGGGCGACGTGCAGACGCGCCAGGTACGCACCGGGCTCAGCGACCGGCTGCGCGTGCAGATCCTCGAGGGCCTTGATGAAGGTGACAAGCTGCTGATCGGCCCTGTCGGCGGCGAGGGCTGACATGAGCATCCCGCTGATAGAACTGATCGGTATCCGTAAATCCTATGGTGGCGGCGACAGCCCCCAGGTCGATGTGTTGCGTGGCATCGACCTGAAGATCCATGCCGGGGAGTTCATCGCCATCGTCGGCACCTCAGGCTCCGGCAAGTCGACCCTGATGAACATCCTCGGTTGCCTCGACCGCCCAAGCGCCGGGCATTATCGCTTCGCCGGCCAGGACGTTGCCGGCCTGAACAATGACGAACTGGCCTGGTTGCGCCGCGAAGCGTTCGGGTTCGTGTTTCAGGGCTATCACCTGATCCCTTCCGCCTCTGCGCAGGAGAACGTGGAGATGCCGGCTATCTATGCCGGGACCACCGCCGCCCCACGGGCCGAAAGGGCCCAGGCGCTGCTGCAACGCCTGGGCCTGGGAGAACGCACCGGCAATCGCCCGCGCCAGCTTTCCGGTGGCCAGCAACAACGGGTATCCATTGCCCGGGTGTTGATGAACGGCGGCCATATCATCCTCGCGGACGAGCCAACCGGCGCGCTGGACAGCCACAGTGGCACCGAGGTCATGCGCCTGCTGGATGAGCTGGCCGAGCAAGGCCATGTGGTGATCCTGATCACCCACGACCGCGATGTGGCCGCTCGCGCGCACCGCATCATCGAGATCCGCGACGGTGAAGTGATCAGCGACAGCGGCGCCGACCAGGCGCCGCCACAGGCTCGCCCGGGGGCGCTGCAAGCCGAAGATCTGGCCCGGCGCCTGGTCCGCGCCGACAACCAGAGCAGCCCCTCGCTGGGCGAAACCCGGGACGCCCTGCAGGCCGCCTGGCGGGTGATGTGGAGCAACCGCACACGCACCGCGCTGACCCTGCTGGGGATCATCATCGGCGTCGCATCGGTGGTCGTGATGCTGGCGGTGGGCGAAGGCAGCAAGCGTCAGGTCATGGCCCAGATGGGCGCGTTCGGCTCGAACATCATCTTCATGAACGGTGCCCCTCCGGCACCGCGCGCCCCGCCCGGAAACATTCGCCTCAGCGACGTGCAAGCGCTGGCCGAGCTGCCCCAGGTGAAATCCATAATGCCGGCCATGACAGTGAAAGCGCAGGTACGCTTCGGCAATCGCGACCTGGAATCGACCATAGGTGGGTATACGCCTGTGTTCCCGACCCTGATGAGCTGGCCCGTCAGCGAAGGCAGCTTCTTTACCGACAACGACCAGGCAACGGCTGCGGCCGTGGCCGTGATCGGCTCGGAAGTACGCAAGAAGCTGTTTGTCGACGGCCAGGACCCGATCGGCCAGTACATCCTCATCGAGAACGTTCCTTTCCAGGTGATCGGAGTACTGGCCAGCAAAGGCTCCAGCGGCGCCAACCAGCGCAACGACCTGCGCATCGCCATCCCGTACTCTGCGACCTCCATACGTCTGTCCGGCACGCAACACCCGGAGTACGTGATCATCGGCGCCGCCGACAGTACCCAGGTGCATGAAGCCGAACGGGCGATACGCCAACTGATGCTGAGCCTGCACGATGGCATGGAAGACTTCGAGATCGACAACAGCGCGGCGATGATCCAGGCCGAAGCTGCGACGCGCAACGGGCTGTCCCTGATGCTTGGCGCCATCGCCGCCATTTCGCTGTTGGTCGGCGGGATCGGCGTGATGAATGTGATGCTGATGACCGTCCGCGAACGCACCCGCGAGATCGGCATCCGCATTGCCACCGGTGCCCGACAGCGGGACATCCTGCGCCAGTTTCTGACCGAAGCCGTGGTGCTTTCGTTGACCGGCGGCCTTATCGGCGTGTGCCTGGCGCTGCTGATCGGCTTAGTGCTCAGCCTGGCCCAGGTGGCCGTGGCGTTTTCCGCCCTGGCGATAGTGGGTGCCTTCGCCTGCTCGGTAGCCACCGGCGTCATCTTCGGCTTCATGCCCGCGCGCAAGGCTGCCGCCCTCGACCCTGTCGCCGCCCTGACCAGTGAATGACCATGACCAGAACCGCTCTTTTTATGCTGCCGCTGCTGACCTTGCTTGGCGCTTGCAGCCACACTGCTGCCCCCCTGGACAGCGGCATCGTTGCGCCCACCAACTGGCAAGGCCCCACTGGCGGCACGGCAGCCTCGGCGCAATGGTGGACAACCTTCAACAGCGCTCAACTGAGCCAGCTGATTGAGCAGACGCGCCGAGGCAGCCATGACCTGCGCGCCGCCATCGCCAGGGTCAGGCAGGCACGGGCCGAGCTGCGCATCGCCGGCGGCCCTCTGCTGCCGAGCCTCGATGCCAGTGCCGACGCCTATCAGCAGCGCCTGCTGCGAGGCCAAGGCTACAGCGAACAGGATACTTCGAGCAGTAAACGGACCTACCGCTACTTCAACACCGCACTGACGGCCAGTTACGAGCTGGACTTCTGGGGCAAGAATGCGGCTGCTCGTGACAGTGCCCGTCTGGGCCTGCAAGCCACTGCACTTGATCGTGACACGCTCGAGCTGAGCCTGACGAGCAGCGTTGCCGATACCTATCTGAGCGCCCTCGCCGCTCGTGAGCAGGCGCGCATTACCACGCTCAATCTGGAAAACGCCGAAAAGATCCTCAAACTGGTACGCACGCGCTTCCAGGCAGGGTCGTCGACTGCTCTTGAACTGGCCCAGCAAGAAAGCCTTGTGGCCAGTCAGCAACGCCAGTTACCGCTATACCAGCAAGAAGCCCGGGATGCGCAGATCACCATGGCAACCCTGCTTGGTGTGCCGGTGCAGGCACTCGCGCTTGCCGATCAGCCTTTCGATCAACTGAGCGGCCCGAGCATTGCCGCCGGCATCCCCAGCCAGTTGCTGACCCGCCGCCCGGACATCGCCGGCGCAGAGGCGCGCCTGGCGGCGGCTCAGGCGGATGTCAGCGTTGCGCGGGCGGCCCTGTTCCCCACGGTGAGCCTGACGGCCAGCCTGGCCACCGGCGACAGAAAGGCCATCGACCTGCTGCGCAATCCGGCGTTCAACCTCGGTGCCGGCCTGACAGCCCCCATTTTCAACAATGGCGCCTTGCGCGCCGAGCGCGATCGCGCCATCGCTCGCCAGGACGAACTGCTCGAAGCCTATCGCAGCGTGCTGATCACCAGCTTCGGCGAAGTCGAGAAGGCGCTGAACAATGTCGATGGCCTGGACCGCCAGACACGCTGGCAGAATGAAGAGCTTGCCCAGGCCCAGCGCGCCTTCGATCTGGCAGAGAACCGCTATCGGGCCGGCGCCGAGGACCTGCTCAGCGTGCTGGAGGCGCAACGCAGCCTGTTCACCGCACAGTCCGAGCGGGTACGACTGCGCGAGGCGCGCCTGCAGGCCAGTGTTGCCCTTTACAAGGCACTGGGCGGCGGCTGGACAGCGTCCCACACGCTGATGACGGCGAAGTAGGCATGCCCCCTTTCCGGGGGCCTACCTGGTACAAAACCAGCAAATAGCGCCAGGTGCGCTACAAACCGTCACGTCTCGGGCCGGGTGCCAGATGGCGAGCGTACCAGGGCCGCTGTGGCACCCTGTCGGCCAGGCGATCGGCATCTTCTTCCGGGGTGAAGATGGCCTGCAAGGCAAGCTTCATGGTCTCGATGTCCAGTTTCCCGGTGCCGCCACCATTGCCCAGCCCCCAGGCACCGCAACCGTCACGGGTGGGCCCAAGCCAAGGCTCGGCCACACGCACCCAGCGCCCCGGGGCAAACCATGGAACGCCATCGATCATCCGCAGTTTCACTTCCCCCGGGTGCGCCTGCTGGTGGGCCAGGTACCAGTCGTTCAGGCGGTCGTCGATCCAGCCGTGAAAGGCCCAGAACACCGGGTTCACGTGGGAGGAAAACGGATCGCCAAGGAAGTCGTTCTCGGCGCGGAACCAGCGTTCGGAAAAATCATAGTTGCGACGCCCGTAGGGCATTGGAAGATCCGAGTTCGGATCTCGCCCCAGGGATGCCCAGCGCATGTGCAGCCAGTCGTGGACCCCCAACTCGATGCGCGACCCCAACTCCCCCAGACACAAGCTGCTGAGGTATTGCGGGTCATGCAACTGGGCTTCCCACAGCTGGAAGTTGGCGTGCAGCCCCTGACTGCTCTTGACGTAGTACAGCCACTGGCTGAAAGCATCATCGCCGGCCGCCTGCCAATTGGGCGGGACGCTGTAGCCGTCTCGGTTATCGAGGTAATCGAAGAACGCCTGGGTACCCTGCCCGATCGATGGACGTGCCGCGGGCAGGCTTGTCCAGGAGCGCAGGTCCTGGACCTCGCGCACGCCATGCAACATGTGCCGGTGCATGAACAGAAAATCCTCGCCGGAGCCGTTGCGATGGCGGTCATGACCGCGGGCGTTGCGCTCCTTGCCCAGGGGGCCGACCTGCCAGCCCAGCGCACGCACCATCTGCCGTCGAGACTCATCAATGCGGTGCCAGCGATCACGGCTGGCATGCCAGAGCTGATGATAGTAGCGACGCTGCGGCGAAATCAGGTCCTCGTGCAGGGCCGCCACGAACGGCAACCGCTCACGCGCCAGCACGAAGGGTCGGCGCACAGCGACAAAGCCCGCCATTGCACCAGAATGCCCTGCCTGGGTCCCTGCCAGGCGTACTTGCCCGCTAAGGGTTGCGCTGCCTCCGCCCTGGCTCCAGTCGCCCCATATCTCATCCAGCACGGCATCGCAGTCATAGGCCTCGCCAGAGCCGGCAATCATCTTCAACCGCACGTTCGGCAATCGGTCGGCCGCCAGCGGACCGTAAACCTGCAAGCCCTGGTCGCCATATGGAGCAGTGCCCAGGTAACCGCGCACGGCACGGGCACCCTGCCCTACGTCGAGCAACAGCTGTTGCGGCCCGGCCAGCTCGGCCAGCGCCGGGTGATCGCCCACCAGGCGCCAGTCCCAGATCCCGACCAGGCGCTCACCCAACAGCGCATTGGGCAGGTCGTTGACCGGCACCGCTGGTTCGTCACTGCTCAGCTCCGCTTCCTGGGCCCGCTCCCACTCCTGCTGTGCGTAATAGGCGGCAGGCAGTGCAACACCAGCGGCCACCAGGCCGGCCAGGATCTTTCGACGTGACACTTTCATCCACTGTACTCATGACGTGACTCCTGCTGCAAAAACGAATGGTTGAGGAAGCGATTTAGAGGGACGCTAAATTCTCTTGGCGTCGGCTCGTTTCACCCAACAAGTTCGAACGGCATGGGGCCGTCGTGCAGGCGACCGAGTACGCAATGAAGAAACAGGCTTTGTTTTCGCGCAGATGGCCATGGGCATTGGCACTTCTGCTTCTGCTTCTGCTCCTGCTCCTGGTAGCCGCAGGTGCCTGGGGGTATCGGGCCTACCTTGCCAAGCACCCGTACAGCCGCGAAATCGAAGAGCGAGCCAACGCCCTGCAGGCGCGCATCCCGGCGCTGGATGCACACCTTGACGTGCCGTTGAACTACGGCGCCAGTGGCAGGGAAGCGAATCGTGACGGCCCGACCCAGTTCGACCTGGTGAAAGCTGCCAAGGGCCGCCTGAGTGGCGCGTCGATCGCGATCTGGTCATGGCCGGAGTTCTGGCGCGGGCCCAATTGGCCGCACCGGCCCACCCCCGGGTTCAAGGCTGCAATGGCCAACGAACTGGAAGTACGCTATCGGATCATCACCAGCATCGCCAAGGATTTCCCGGCACAGGCGGGGATCGCCTACACACCTGCCGACTTCCGCCGACTGGCCAGTGAAGGCAAGTTCGCCATCATCATCAGCCTGCTCAACGCCGCGCCCCTTGGCGATGACATCGACAAGCTCGACCACTGGGCCGCACGCGGCATGCGGGTGTTCGGCCCGGGCTACGTCGGCAACAACAGCTGGGCCGACTCGGCACGCCCCTTGCCCTTCCTGGGGGATTCGGTCGACCCGCTGGGCGGGCTCTCCGACATTGGTCGGCGCGCCATCACCCGGCTCAACGACCTCGGCGTGGTCATCGATGTCTCGCAGATGTCCAGCCAGGCCCTGACCCAGGTCACCGAACTGAGCCGGGCACCGGTGATGGCTTCGCACACCGGCGTGCAAGGCCTGATGGACATCC
>Ga0160449_1001433_pt1 | contig 11587 bp, 11 predicted proteins | sample HID1975I_E1MG_FD_108216 | JGI IMG/M metagenome (GOLD analysis project Ga0160449, IMG submission 108216) | Enriched soil microbial communities from UW Madison campus, WI, USA - HID1975I_E1 MG | ecosystem: Environmental > Terrestrial > Soil > Unclassified | place: USA: Madison, Wisconsin...
AAGTGGTTTACAGGCGCCAACCGATCGCTATAATGACGCCCCATTGCCGGTATAGCTCAGATGGTAGAGCAACTGACTTGTAATCAGTAGGTCCCGGGTTCGATTCCTGGTGCCGGCACCATATCCAGCTCCATCGCGTTCCAGCGAATGCCTTGGAAGCCCCTAAAACCCGCCCTTTGGCGGGTTTTTTCGTTCCAGGACCCTCCGTCGGGATCCAACAAAATACCCCATCCCGGGGGGTATTTTTAGGGTACAGCGTCTTGCCTGCATGGAGAACGTACCCTTATGCCACGCCTAGCCGTTCCTCTCAGCGACCTCAAATGCCGTACGGCGAAACCTCGCGAACGTGCCTACAAGCTATTCGACGGTGGCGGCATGTACCTCTTCGTGAAACCCAACGGCGTGAAAACGTGGCGATTGCGCTACTTCAAGCCCAGCGGCAAGGAAGGCACGCTGATCATCGGCAACTACCCCATCATCTCGCTGGCCGTCGCGAGGACCAAGCGCGATGAAGCCAAGGCCCTGTTGATCGACAACATCGACCCGATGGAAGAGAAGAAGAAAGCGAAGCTTGCTGCTCAACGGGCTTCCCTGCTTTTTGAGACCGTCGCCCTGGAGTGGCATGCCGAAATGTCGCGGCGCTGGACGGAGGGACACGCCAAGACCGTCATGAGCCGATTGCGCACCCACGTCTTCCCCCTGATAGGCCAACGCCCAATCGCTGAGCTTGATACCCATGATCTGCTTGAGGTCACTCTGCGTATCAAGGAGCGCGGCACCATGGACGTTGCCCTGCGTGTGCAGAACTATCTCTCCACGATCATGCGGGGCGCGAAGCGGGCGCGGCAGATCAGCCAGAATCCGGCGCTCGATCTGGCAGGGTCGATTCATGCCCCGCGTACCGTGCACCGCCCTGCCCTCTCACTCAACCGCCTCCCCGAACTACTCAGCCGGATCGACAACTACAACGGTCGTGAGCTAACCAAGCTGGCTGTACTGCTGACGCTGCACGTGTTCGTGCGCTCCAGCGAACTGCGCTTTGCGCGCTGGGATGAGTTCGACCTGCAAAGGGCGATGTGGGAAATTCCTGACACCCGCAAGCCCATCGACGGCGTACGCAATTCCACCCGCGGCACCAAGATGAGCGGAGATATACAGATGGTGCCGCTCTCTCCCCAAGTCATTGCGATCCTTGAACGGCTGCGCGGCTTGAGTCGCTTCTCCGAACTGGTGCTGCCCGGTGACCACAAGTATTGGAAGCCAATGTCGGAGAACACGGTTAACCAAGTGCTGCGCAACGTTGGCTACGACACATCCAAGGAAGTATGCGGGCATGGATTCAGGACCATGGCCTGTAGCGCCTTGCTGGAGTCAGGGCTTTGGACAGACGCGGCTATTGAGCGGCAGATGAGCCATAAGGAACGCAATCGCGTCCGCGCCGCCTATATCCACAAGGCCGAATTTCTGGAGCAGCGTCGGCTGATCATGGCGTGGTGGAGCAATTACATCGATGCCAACAGATCCGGGCATGTCACCCCACACGAGTTCGCCCACCCAGCCGGCGAGAACATCACCCCCTTGCCAAGTGGGCGTGGCGCATTCAATCGTCGGTGAACCCTCCAGAACACCGTTGGCCGCTCTTTAATTCGGGTCCATCCAAACAGGGCTGCAAAGCCGCCCTGTTTGGATGGACCTCGCTTTGCAAAGCTAAAAGCCGACACAAATCCTTTGAATACCACTGATTTCCACCGGTGGATAATTTCATGCACAGCCCCAGAGGCCACGAGGATTGGGGCGTTGACCAAAATTATCCACAGGCGTAGAACTGATCGTGCAAACGCTGCCTTAGGCAGCACCCCAGGTGACCCGAGCCTTCAAGGTCACGCCGCTCTCGCGGTGGCTCTACCCAAGGGCGATTCGCATCCGGCAGCTCGCCCGGTCACTACCCATGTGATGGATGCTCTTACACATATAGCGCTCGTGCGCCAGATACACCGTACCTCGCTGCCCTGCAGCAACCTATTCGCTTGGCCGAATCTTGCGCCAACCTGTGCCCGTCTCTTTCTTCTGGAAAGAGACGGGCACTTCTAACACTGCTGCAGCCCTTATCGCATATGGCTTTGCGGCAATCCCCCTCGTGACAATTGGCGTGACAAACGCCGATGTCACCAGCAACAGCCTTGTAGATGATGGTGCCGCAGACCAGGGAATGGACTGCACCTGACTGACAGTCAGGCATGCCCCGGTCATCGCAGTGCTGCTTGCACATGGCTCAGGATCTCGCGGCATTGGTCTCGTCAGCCAATGCAGCCTCCACCCGCCCACCGGTAACGGTGCTCAGGAGGTCAGATCATGAGATGCCCTTGCTCCCGGACGTAAGGAGTCGCCAGTCCCGCGTTGAGGACATTCCCCACAGGTCGCAGGGGCCTTGATCCCTGATAACACTCAACATTCCTGGCGGGATGACGTGGGGCGAGGATCGTAGAACGGTAGATGAGGTGACCGACATGGCATTGGTGGGTAGACGCGACGGCCGTAATTTCGGCTACGGCAGGCAATTGAGCTATGCAGGGCCGCAGGCGCTGAAAGACATGTTCGGCGGTGGCCACTACGGTACGGTCAAGGCGCACAGTGGTCGATGGCAGGCATTCGTGAAGTGGTGCCGCTCCGAACAAGGGCCAGGTATCAATGATGCGCGGCAGATTGATCGGAAGGTATTGGCGGACTATGCGGAGTATCTGCGCGATGCGGTTGAGTGCGGTAGCCTCGCCATCAGCACCGCACAAAACCGCCTATCCAGCGTTAACAGGACCATGGCGGCGCTGCGCGGTGATCAGTGTGTGAAATTGCCCAGTCCGAGCAAGGCGTTGGGAATGCAGCGCACCGGAGTTCGCCAATCGGCTCCGCAAGGCCAAGACCGCGAACAGGTTAAGCAGATCGTCGATGCGCTTTGTCGCGATCATCAGCATCGGGCCGCAGCGATTGTTCTGTTGGCGCGAGCCACCGGCATGCGCCTTCGTGAGGCCATCCTGGCTGACCTGCCACGGCTGAGCCGTGAGGCTGAAGACCTAGGCAGGATCAACATTCAAGATGGCACCAAAGGCGGTCGCGCTGGCGCCTCAGCGCCACGATGGATTGCGGTGAACCAACATGTTCAAGACGCACTTGGGTTTGCACGGCAGGTGTCGCCTGCGAGTAGCCGCAACCTGATTGCGCCAGACGAAAGCTATCTGAATGTTCTGCAGGAAATCATCCGCCCAGCGCGGGACGTCCTGCATGCACACAGGCTCAAAGGCTTCCATGAGCTACGAGCGGCGTATGCATGTGAGCGCTATGAGCAAATCACTCTACACCGCGCGCCTATCATCGGCGGCCAATGCTGCCAGTTAAATCAGCACCTTGATCGCGAGGCTCGGAGGCAAATCAGCTATGAGTTGGGGCACGGTCGGATCGATGTGGTCGGGGCCTACATTGGAGGGCGCGTATGAGCAAGCCATTCGATATGGAACTGTTCTTGGCTGCGGTGCTGACGGGATCGTACGCTACGCGGCAGCGCCATTTACGGCAAGCAAAGCTCATCCAAGCGGAGATATCTGAACGCTGGCAGCTAGAAACACCTTGGGGTTGGAAGAAAAAACATGTTGTTTGGTTTCTCGACCACCGACTAGCGAGGCGATGCAAGGCAACTCGATATTACTACCTGCTGACCGTGCGACTGCTGGCTCGTCGCTTAGATAGAGCATGGATCTTCAAGTGCTAAGAAGGTCTGACTTTGATATTCACGACCGACCGCAACCGATCCACAGCAGCCATGCGCGAGAGGCGGTTATCGACCCATCGGTTACAAGAGGCTAAATCAGATCTCAAGCTGCTACCGACTAAAATGAGGTTAACCGCCAATCGCCAGTAGACACTATTTTGGCGATTTCGTAGGCTAGGTCGAACATTCTCGACACACACCACAGAAAGCCGACAAGGATGAGCACATGGTACCTGAAGCCATTAGCGCACTTTCCAACCTAATTGATGCATGGAATTCAAATAAGAAGGATAGGGAGCACAAAGTCAAGCAGAAAATCGAAGCCGTACAGCTAGTGATGAATGCTGTAGTAGCTACAAAGGCGTATCTGCATGACTTACAGATGGGCGTAGTGCCGTCTCGTGACGTTGAGAAGGACCTATCTATAAAGTGGGTTAACGCCTCTATGGCGATAGTTGAGTATGATCATGCACTGCATGAGATCGCGAAGATTAAATCATTGGGCTGGGCCGACCCGAATGAGTGGGCACGGGCTGCTTCAAGGCCGTGGGCAATAAAACTGGACATTATAGTCGAGCACTGCGAATACATACTGAAGAGCAACTGAGGACTCAGTCGGTTGCAATGACCGCCATTGCATCGTGTTAAGACTAGACGCGAGTTAAACCTAAACTACCGACCGCTGACTCTTCAGCACTACAGCAAAGCTAATTGGACACAAGGGCGCGCGACCACCACAGTTTGAATGTCAGAAAAAGACAATATTCTAGCTGAGCTAGAAGGGAAAAATTTAATGAGGACTATGTAATGAGCGCACCCTCAACGCCCGAAAAGCGGGTTAATCTTGATGAGCTTCAGACAGTTCAGCGTTTTAAAAACGATCTCGTTAAAGCTATCCCCTACGTTCCCAACGATAAAGAAAGCAAAGAATTTCTTCTAAGCCTTGGGGTGGATATGCTGCTTCACATGCACGACTTCTGGCACCATCGCCTGATAGAAGTAAGACCAAGAAAAGTTGATCTCCCTAGCCGTATCAGGAATATGCGACCCTACATAAGGAATAGAGAAAAAATAAGGAGCCTGATAAATCTGATAGAAACCGGCCAAGACGTCAATGGATACTTGTCTCGAAAGGCCCATTACGGAGCCCTCGACGTAGATGCCTTTAAAGAAGATAAAGATTTTATGCGGTCCAGGGACCATATGCATATATGTGAGGGCTATCATCATCTCCATCTGGAGCCTTATCCTGATAGAACTGACGATCTAGTCATCGCAAAAATTTTCCACTCGCGTGTAGATATCATCGGCGTGTTCCCTCACGCAATATTTGAAGAGAATCGGCCAGATTCTTTGACGTCGGAATATGAGCTGGCCGTGTCCGCCTATGCAAAAAAAAATTCCCCTTCTGGCGGGTATTTCATAGGCGGACCTGGTGGAGGGATGCAAAATCTCGCGGGAAGCTCCATTCAATCTACCACTTTCCATACCCATACCCTCAAGATAATAATGTTGGTTGAACAATACGAGGGGGGATTGGAAGCATACGTCAGAAAATTATACGAAAAAAATAATCGAACACCGAAAAATATCAAGCCTATCTGGGTCTTAAAGGGCAGAAGTCTTGAGATACACGACAAAGTTAATAAAACTGAATTCAAAGGCGAGGACATAAAAGTCAATACGCACATAGGATATTTAACCCCTATGAAACCAGACGCCTTTGGGTGGGGCTTCCTCTAAAAGGCATCGAAGCTCAATGGTCCGAAATGGCGCTTAGCATACGTTGACCGGGATGGTGCTGCCTTGGGATAGACAGCATCAATGGCTAACACTCGCAGTGACCCGCACGCGGCTCCCCGGCTTCCTGCCGGATATAGGCTGAATCAGTGTTTGGAAATTCGCACGTAGGCAGCGTGGTGAGCCAGCACGGCAGCCTAGCCTGGGACATTGTGCCAGAGGGCCTGTGACCATCCAGTCTCCTTGATGAGCGCCTCAAGGATTGCGGCAGCAACACTTCAATGTGATCTACAAGCCGTTGATTCGGCAGAAAAAATGCGCTCGACGATGTTTTATACAACGGTGCAAAGTCTGAATCGGCAAGCTGATTGTGCCGTGTCTGATGTACCAAGGTCCGATAAAAAATATAACGGCTGAGGTTGGCCAGTGTTCCTAGTCAGGTAAGTGTCCGGCTAGTGCACGCCCCAAAACTGATTGGTTCACGGTTAAAGCCCGGGAGGCCTACCTCTTTTCGATCGATAGCACATCGATGACTGGACAACTCGCTGCCTTTGCAATAGGGTTCGATGATCGTACTGGCACATCGACGCTAGAGCATTCCTTGATAGAGAGGGGCGTATGGACGAACGTAGTCGATTCAAGTTTTCAGCAGCTGAGCGGACTATTGAGATAGAAGGTCCAGAATCGTTCGTAAGCGAGCAAATCGCTCAGATGAAAGATGTAATAGCATTCTTTATAGAGCATCAGCCTACAACTCCATCTTCGGCGACGCCTACCCTCACGGTAACAGACGTAATTACCACTGAGACGATCACCGCTTCGATATCGGCCCCTTCCGAGCAGCAGCAGGGCGGGCTTGAAGCGTACCCGAACACTTTTGACACGTTCGGAGACGAGGTTAAAATTATCGCAACTGTGCCGGGTGATAATAAACGGCACCAAATGAAGAATGTCGGGCTGATATACGGATATGCTTGCAGCATCCGAGGTCAAGAAACATTTCCTGCAGATGAGGTTCGTGATATCTGCATAAATCACGGCATCCTCGACGCCCCGAACTTTTTAAAGGCTTTTACTGATAAGACCATTTTCATCATCGGCGGGGTTAAGGGAGGAAAAAAAACCTTCAAATTGACCTTGGCCGGAAAAAAAGCAGGGCTTGCACTAATTAGTGAAATCGAAGCGAATGCCAATTAAAGACATTCTATCGAAAGAACACCCACTAGAGCTTGTAGAGAAACTACTGGACTCTTATAAGGGCATCGAAAGAAACTATCAAATTTCCAATTGGAAAAGTAGTGAACTAGATGCTGGGCATTTTGCCGAAGTCGTGCTGCGAATCATTGAGCACAAGCTTTTAGGGGATCATACCCCTCTATCAACGAGCTTCGGGTCCTTTAATCAAGGTGTGCTTAGCAAGTTTGAGAACGCCAAGGGGCATGAGTCTTACAAAATTCTCATCCCGAGGACCCTGTTTAGCGTGTACTGCATACGTAATAAAAGAGGGGTTGGCCATATCGGTGAAGTTTCGCCAAACGAATTGGATGCCACCTATATATTATACGCCGCCAAATGGGTCATGGCAGAACTAGTAAGACTCTGTTCCACCCTAACACCTGAGGATGCCAGTGCTCTAATCCACCAGGTTATAGAAAGGCAAGTTGAAGCTATCTGGGATGATGGCGAAACCTTCATGATCTTAGATTCCAAGCTTAAAACCCCCGACAAAATACTTTTGGCCCTTTATAAAAAAGACAACAGAGTCGACTCTGAAATCCAGAAGTCCGTGGAATATCAAAACAAATCGGCGTTCAATAAAATACTGGCTTCCCTGAAAAAAGAGCGCCTAATTGACTATACAGAAGACAAGCGCTGCAAGATATCTCCACTTGGCTGCCTGCGAGCCGAGGAGATACTTTCAAGATTTGGTAAGAAACCTTAACTTATCGAAGCCATCAAACCAATTTCATATACCCAGGAAGACATACAGCGTGACCCTACTTAGGAGCGCGCTGTATGTATAGCCCTGATTTACGTGCTGACATGTATGAACACAGTTACATGGTGATTGTAAGTCCATACCCTCGCTTTTAGCATTGCAGGCGGCGTTCGCACGAATTGAGAGTCCCCCATCTGAGTTGAGGCCACAGCTACGGGGAGAATCGCAAGTGCTTTCCTAGAGGCTTTTGACTGGCTGCTTCTGACCGATAGCTCTCATCCGCGAAGGGCAGTTATGGGTCGACAGCGATCGCCTGTAACGGCTGCTTCGAGGCATTTTGTTCACGTCCTTGGCTAGTTTTCGCAACCGGTGATCTCGGGTCCAGACCCGCGAAAATCGTGACCTCACCACCTACAACCGTTCGTCTGGTACCGCACCATATAAATCAACTACTTAGGCTCACCATACGGTGGGCCTTTTTTGTTGTATAACCTTTTTGTCACCATTCCCTGCCTGCCTTCCAGCAATGCCGGAGGTAGCGGGATCGATGCTGGCCGTCGTGGTCTGGATCATCCTACGCTACTCAATCCCGCCCCCCCCCATCCCTTTTGGCCCCACCCCTTTTGCTCCCCCCAACTGCAGCAGTCACCCGAATCATCGCTCACCACTTGCCGTTGCTGCGTTTTTGACGTACTGTCGCTTTGCCTCCATTCAGGTATTAAATAGGGTTGTTCAAATGCGACCCGATTCAAAAAAGCCACAAGCAACGGCACTCAGCGACTCTGAGACGTTACGCTCAAAGGAATAGGGTGAAATATGAATGGAGGCTTTTTTCTCAGCCTTTTCCAGCTAAGCTCGTCGACTACACCAGGAGAGTTAGCACAGCTGCTAGGCACTGATTACGGAAAAATCAAACGCCTGTACTACACCGGGGACATGCACCGCCATTATTTGGCCTTCGACATCCCAAAAAAGAGTGGAGGCAAACGTAGAATTCTGGCGCCATCTGAGAAGCTAAAAACTCTTCAGGCCAGACTTGCCACTCTGCTTAATAAAATTTACACGCCTCGCGAGCCCGTAAAGGCGTTCCGCGAAGGTAGCTCCATTGTTGCAAACGCATATCCACATTGCCGAAAGAAATATGTTTTCAATATTGATTTAGAAAATTTCTTCGGCACTATTACCTTCCGCCGCATTCGCGGAATGTTAATTTCTGAGCCCTACTCGCTATCAGCCGAGACGGCGTCTGTTATTGCTCACCTTGCAACTGTCAATGGCATTCTCCCTCAAGGGGCACCTAGCTCTCCAATACTTTCGAACATGCTATGTGCCAGCCTTGACCGCGATCTGTATTCGCTAGCTAAGCGGAATAGAGCTGTCTATACTCGCTACGCCGACGACATAACATTTTCATTCTACAGTCCTGCAGAATTTCTTCCGCAAAATGTAGTTGAATACAGCCTCTCTAATGGCAAACCGAACCATTATTACAGCAAAGTAGGCCAGGAACTTGAGACGATAGTTCGACAACATGGATTCACTATCAATCTCACAAAAGTTAGACTGCAAGGGCCGAGCGAGAGACGTATCGTTACAGGTTTGGTTACCAATCAAAAGCCTAATGTTCCTCGTACCTACGTCAGAAAAACTGCTGCGCTTATACACTCCATTGAAAAAAATGGGGAAGAAGCGGCTAATGCGATTTACAAAAAGAAGAACCCAAACAGCTCTGGCATTCTCGAGTCACATCTTCAAGGTCGCTTATTGTTCATAAAGCAAGTTGTTGGTGAAGACTCGGAAGTCTATCGAAGGCTTGCACAGCGTTACAACATGCTACCCATCAAGTCCAAGGTACCCAACACTCCTATTACGACAACTGAAGACTCGGACAACTTCAAAGTCGGTGAATTCATCAAGAGCAAGTGTTGGGTCACTGAGGTATCAGAAAATATAAATGGCAAGCTGGAGCAAATCCAAGGTACTGCCTTCATGATTCAAGGCGGCTTACTCGTCACGTGCGAACACAACCTCACTTACCGTGACAAAGATAATAAGCGCCATGAATTCAACCAATGTTGCGTTTACCGAGTAGGTGAAGGCGAAGGCTTGTATGAAGCCAACGTCATAATCCGATGCGAGAAACTCGACCTTGCAGTGCTCAGCATAAAAGAAGCTCCAGCCGGACTCGAACACTTTACACTTGAGGTAACGCGAGAGCCTAATATTGGTGAGCGCGTTGCTGTCCTTGGTTTCCCCAACCATAAGACCGGTAGCCACGTGGGCATCTTAAAATGCCGTGTCACTAACAAGTATCCACTGTATGAAATTCAACACAGTGAGGTCGACAAAACCTTGTATGCCGGAAATAGCGGTGGCCCTGTTATCAACTCTAGTTATCACGTTGTTGGTGTGGCAGCTAAAGGCGCCGAAGGTAACCCCAATGGCAAAAACACATTTATTCGCATTTCTGAGCTGATCAAATATTTGCAGAAAAAAGGCTTTGAAATGTGAGTCGTAACTTATACTCTGTTGCGCTGTCATATCTGCTCAGACCGAACTGGAAGAGCTGCGAAACAAATGCTTTTGAAGGGAGCGCGATAGCGCGACATTCTCGTTTGTTCAGTGAGCATAGACTGTAATCGTCGCTCACCGTGTTAGCTGCTGACAAGAGCACGCCAGGGCTTGAGGGTGGGGCGGCAGGGTTCGCGTAGCGGTTTGCCTTGCCGGACTGCCCGTCCTTGGCATGCTAGGTCAGCAGTGAATACGATGACGGACGACATCCTTGAATCACCCTCAAGGACCCTCCTTTGTTCACCGAAGTGCTACTGACAGGCAGAACATCCTTTGCCTTGCCGTCGTGATGCTCACCGTCAATGGCGCGCCGCCCCCCGATTCGATTCCAGCAAACGCCATAACTAGCTGATTTATTTATAGCGACACTTTGGGGTACGCTTAAAAATCCATCAAATTCCAGGCCCGCGAATTCCTTGCCCTTGCAGCAAGAAACCGTTCGTCTGGTGCCGCACCATACGCAGTATCAAAAAAGGCTCACCGTAAGGTGGGCCTTTTTTGTTGCCGAACTCGCTCAGCTCATTACGCCTCGCGCACCTCGAACCGCTCGAAGAGCTGTCCCAGGTACTGCCAAACCCGCTGTACCTCTGGCGGAGTGGCCGCGTGGCCCAAGCCCATATCCAACATCCGCCCCGCCCGCGCCAACTGCACCACGAACCTGCGCACCCCCACCCCCGCCAAGCGCTCACCCAACCGCTGCACCTGCTGCAAATCGAACAACCCCCAATGCACCGTAGTCCGGCACTCGTACTCCACCCCACTGGCCAGCAGCAACTCCAGGCTCGTCCAATTGGCCCGCCCACTGCCGCGCACGCCGGTGATCAGCTGGCAATCCTCTTCCAGCGCCTTGACGTCCATGCCCACCCAATCGCAATACGGCAGCACCCGGCTCAACGAACCGGGGCGGATACCGGCGGTGTGCAGCCCGACCTTGAAGCCTCGCTCGCGGACCGCTTGCATGGCGGCAGGGAGTGCGGGTTGCAGCGTGGCTTCGCCGCCGCTGAATACCACGGCCTGCAACAGGCCCTGGCGGCGTTGGAGCAGGTCGGTCACGTCGTGCCAGGGTACGCCGGGCTCGGTGCCGCGGTGGGTGAGATCGGGGTTGTGGCAGTAGCGGCAGTGCCAAGCGCAGCCTTGGCAGAAGACTACGCAGGCGAGGTGGTCGGGGTAGTCGAGGGTGGTCAGGGGTTGCAGGCCACCGATGCGTAGGGCGCTGGCTTGGGATTTGGGGTTGGGGGTTGGCATGGGCGCTCCTGGGCAGAGAGGGAGAGCTGTGGTGCCTGGGCTGGCCTCATCGCCGGCAAGCCGGCTCCCACAGGGAGATCACCACCTTTACCTGTGGGAGCTGGCTTGCCAGCGATGAGGCCAGGTCAGGCAACCCGGGAAACGGCCATTAACGCTGCTCGCGGAAATGCCGGCGCTCTTGGTGCTCGGACTGTTTGCCTGGGTTGAAGGCGGCGACAGGTCGGTGGTAACCCATCACACGGGTCCAAACCTCGCAACGCTGGCGCTTTTCTTCAGGCAGTGGCTGGCTTGCATTCATGCTCATGCTCCTTTTGTGCGCTCAACAGCGCTTC
>Ga0160449_1001434_pt1 | contig 11584 bp, 13 predicted proteins | sample HID1975I_E1MG_FD_108216 | JGI IMG/M metagenome (GOLD analysis project Ga0160449, IMG submission 108216) | Enriched soil microbial communities from UW Madison campus, WI, USA - HID1975I_E1 MG | ecosystem: Environmental > Terrestrial > Soil > Unclassified | place: USA: Madison, Wisconsin...
CGTCAAGCTGGTGGGCGGCCTGCTGGCGCACGGCTACACGCTGGAATTCGCCGAAGCGCTGTTCCGGCAGGTAGAGGGGTTTGGCGAATACGGCTTTCCCGAAAGCCATGCCGCCAGCTTCGCGCTGCTGGCGTACTTCAGTTCCTGGCTCAAGCGCCACGAACCCGAAGCCTTTCTGGCCGCCCTGCTCAATTCCCAGCCCATGGGTTTCTACGCGCCCGCGCAACTGGTGCAGGACGCCCGCCGCCATGGCGTCTGCGTGCTGCCCGCCGACGTCACCGTCAGCGGCTGGGATTCGGCGCTGGAAACCCTGCCCGACGATCACCCCGGCGCCCAGCGGCGCCCGCGCCCGCACTCCCCCCCCGCCGAAGACACCCGCCCCGCCGTCCGGCTGGGCCTGAGCCTGATCCAGGGCATGCGGGAAGACGCCGTCCGCCGCATCGAAGAGGCTCGCGCAAAGGCGCCTTTTACCGACACCGGCGACCTGGCCCGCCGCGCCGGGCTGAACCGCCACGACCTGAACGCCTTGGCCGCCGGCGACGCGCTGCGCACCCTGGCCGGCCACCGCCGCCAGGCCAGTTGGCAAGCCGCCGCCAGCGTCCAAAGCCGCGACCTGCTGCGCGACGCCGCCATCGTGGAAACCCAGGCCCCCCAGTTGTCGGCGCCTTCGGAAAACCAGACCGTCGCCGCCGACTACCGCAGCCTGGGGCTGACGCTGCACAGCCACCCGGTCGCCCTGTTGCGCACGCAACTTGCCGCCCGCAATTTCCAGCCGGCCGACGTCCTGAACAGCTACCCCGACAAGCGCGTGGCCCGCGCCTGCGGCATCGTCACCGTGCGCCAGCGGCCACAAACCTCCAAGGGCGTGATCTTCGTCACGCTGGAAGACGAAACCGGCCCCGTCAACGTGGTCGTGCGCCCGGAACTCATCGAACGCCAGCGCCGCGAACTCCTGGGCGCCAAATTGCTGGGCGTCTACGGCGCCTGGCAGAACGTGGACGGCGTGCGCCACCTGATCGCGCAACGCCTGGTGGACCTGTCCGACCTGCTGGGCGGGCTGGCGGCCCATAGCCGGAATTTTCATTGAGGGGCCAACTGGCGAAAGCTAGTACTTTCCTCAGTAACCAAACCCCGCCATCGCAGCCCGCCTTGATCTCATTTCAACGCGGGCTTTTCACTTTTTGGTGTGCCGCCGCAACGCCAGATTACAGCGCGCCTAGGCTGGTCTATCATGGCTTTTTTCGTAGTGGTGTTGTAAGGAGCTATACATGATCCGCAAGCTGATCCCTTTCATTCTGGTTGCCAGCCTGACCGCATGCGCCAACACTGGAACGTCGTCGTCCAGCGCACCGGCAGCCTCCAGCTCCTCCAGTTCATCGTCCTCGTCCGACAGCACGTCGGGCGGTTCTTCCTATGGTGGGTCAGGCTCGGCCATGCCGGGCTACGGCACCAAGACCTGCGACGCGGCCGCGCTGCAATCGCAAATTGGCCAGAAGGCCACCACGTCCTCGATGGAAGACCTGCGTACCCGCAGCGGCAGCAGCACGGCCCGCATCCTGCGCCCCGGCCAACTCGTCACCATGGAATACAACGCCACCCGTTTGAACCTGATCGTGGATGACAAAGACGTCATGACCGCGATCCGCTGCGGCTGATCCGCCCCGCCCTCTGGCCGGCGGCCGCCGGCCAGGCTCAGGCTTCGCGCGGCAACGCTGCGGGCGGCACGTGGGGCAAGAAGGCCCCCGCTACCTCGAACGCGCATTCCTCGCGCGCGATCTCGATCACCCGCGACACGATCGGGTTGACGATGTTCTTCTTGTGTACCGCGTAGTAATTGATGGTGGGCAGGTCCGGCTGTACGTTCAGCCGGCATAGCGCGCCGCGTTCGACCAGTGGCGCGAAATAGGCGCCAGGCAGATAGCTGATACCCAGCCCCAGCATCGTCAGTTGCGCCATCATTCCCAGGCTGTTGCAGGTCAACACCCGTTTGACCGACAAGCCCTGTTCCGCGAACCAGGCGTCGTACAGGTGCGACAAGGCGGAATTGGTCGGCTGCGAAATCACGGGATACGGCGCCAGGTCCTGGGGCGACAAACGCGCCTGTAAATCGATATCCAACGCCGGGCTGGCCATCCAGACATTGGTGACGGCGCCCAGATGGGTGCCATCGTATTGATAGCTCCAGAACGGGCCGGGCATGATGGCCAGATCCAGTTGGTCTTGGTCCAACCTTTCGTAAAGCGTAATGCCGCCGTCGATCTCGGGCATCAATTGCACGCGCGGGTAGCGCAAGCTGATCTGATTGATCAGCCGCGCCAGCCAGGTCATGCCGACCAGTTCGGTTACCCCCAGCCGCACCACGCCTTCGAAGCTGGCCGGATCGGCCATGTTTTGCACGATGCGGCTATTCAGGTCCAGCATTTCACGCGCCAGTTCGAACAGCTTGCGTCCTTGCGGCGTCATGACCAGCTTCTTGGCGCGCCGTTCGAACAACGGCGACCCTGCAAAGGCTTCCAGTTCACCTACGCGCTTGGCCACCGCCGATTGTGTGGTGTGCAGTTTCCGGGAAGATGCACTGAAGCTGCCAAGCTCGGAGCTCCAGTAAAAAGCCTCTAGCTGTTTAAGGGTGTACATCGCGGCGGTTGATGCGAAACGCATGGAAACCCTCACGTTACCATCGCCGCCACGACCCTAGCCGCGTGGATGCAGGATGTCGGCCAGAAAACGCTGCGCGCGCGGATGCGATGGCGCGCTGAAAAAGCGCTCGGGCGTATCCATCTCAAGGATCTCGCCGCCGTCCATGAAGACGACCCGGTCGCAGACGTCGCGCGCAAAGCCCATTTCGTGGGTCACGCACACCATCGTCATGCCGTCCTTGGCCAGGCCCTTCATCACTTGCAGCACCTCGCCGACCATTTCCGGGTCGAGCGCGCTGGTCGGTTCGTCAAACAGCATCACGGGCGGCTGCAACGCCAACGCGCGCGCGATCGCCACCCGCTGCTGCTGGCCGCCCGACAGCGCACCGGGATAGGCGTCGATCTTGTTCAACAGCCCCACCCGATCCAGCAGCGCACGCGCCAGTTCCAGGGCTTCCTTGCGCGGCTGCTTGCGGATGTTGACCGGCGCGAAGATCACGTTTTCCAGCACGCTCATGTGCGGGAAAAGATTGAACTGCTGGAATACAAAGCCGATCTTCTGGCGCAGCGCATTCAGGTTGGCGCCCTTCTGGTAGATGTCCGCGCCGTCGATCAGGATGCGGCCCTTCTCAATAGGCTCCAGCCGATTCACCGTGCGGATCATGGTCGACTTGCCCGAGCCAGACGGCCCACACACCACCAGCACTTCGCCACGCGCCACCGACAGGTCCACGTCCCGCAGCACATGATGGGCGCCGTACCACTTGTTCACTTTTTCAAGCTTGATCATGATTCTTTCCGTTAAGCCATGGCGCGCGAGCGGCGGATACGCAGGTCCAGCCAGCTCAAGCCGCGACTCAGGCTGAAGCACACCAGGAAATAGATGATGGCCAGGATGCCGAACACCTGCAGCGGCTGGGTCAGCACCAGGTTGTTGACCTGATTGGCCGCGAAGGTCAGCTCGTTGACGCTGATGACATAGCCCAAAGACGTTTCCTTGATCGTGGATACGAACTGGCTCGTCATGCTGGGCAGCACGTTGAACAGCGCCTGCGGCAGTACCACCTTGCGCATCGTTGTCCAGTAGCCCACGCCCAGCGAACGCGACGCCTCGATCTGGCCGCGCGGCACCGCCTCGATGCCAGACCGGATCACCTCGGACAAATAGGCGCTTTCATAGACCACCAGCGCGAAGATCAGCGTCCAGAAACCGCTGACCACCTGCCCCGTCAGCTTGGGCACCACGAAGTACGCCCAGAAGATCAGCATCAGCAGCGGCATGCCGCGCACGACATTGACCAGCCCCTTGCTGGCGACTCGCAGCGCGCCGAACGGGCTGACGCGGGCCAGCGCAATCAACAGCGCCAGTGGCAACGACATCAACAAGCCCAGCGCCGCCAGGATCAGCGTCAGCGCCAGCCCGCCCAAGGGCCCGTTGGGGTATTGGCCGACCAGCAGCGTCGGCCAGTATTGCATCAGCAGATCAAGCACCGTGGCCTCCGCGATTCAGACGATAACGGGCGTAGATGCGCGACCCCACCGCCATGATCAGGAACGAACCCAGCAGGTACATGATCGTGGCCGCGCCGAAAGTGGCGAAGGTGCGATAGGTTTCGTTTTCAATTTCGCGCGCCTGGTAGGTCAGCTCCATCACGCCGATCGCCATCGCCACACTGGTGTTCTTGAACAGCAGCAACGCGCGGCCGACCAGCGGCGGAATGGAAATGCGCAGCGCCTGCGGCACGATGACGTACCGCATGCATTGCAGGTAGCTTGCGCCCAGCGCGCGCGCCGCCTCGAACTGCGTCCAGGGAATGGCGCGCAGGCCGCTGCGGATGTCCTCGGCGATGTACGCGGCCGAACCGAGCGCCAGCGCAATCGCCGCCAGCGACATTTCCGCGTTGTGATCGTAGAGCCACAGGCGCAGCCCTTCGGGAAGCAGTTCGGGCATGCCGAAATACCAAAACAACACCTGCACCAACAGCGGCACGTTGCGGTGGTATTCGACATAGGCGTCCACCACCCAGCGGCATGGCGCCAGGTTGGTGGCCCGCACCACCACCAGCGTCACCGCGATGGCGAAGGCCATGACCCAAGCCACCAGGAACAGTTGCACGGTCACCACCATGCCGCTGAACAGCAGCTGGTATTGGGATGCGTCTAGCAAACTCATAAAGCGTCGGCCCTTGGCGGTTACGCGGCCATCAGCCGGCGATGGGGCCGATCTTGAACCCGCGCTCCAGCTTGTAGGGCGTGGTGGGGCCGAACCACTTGTCGAACAGCTTGGCCGCCTCGCCCGAGCTTTCGGCTTCGTCCAGCGCCTGGTTCACGGTTTGCAGCATGCGCGTCTCGGACTTGCGCACGCCCAGGCCCCAGGGTTCGTCAAACACCGACTTGCCGATCACGCTGACGGGCGCCGTGGGCGGGCTTTGCAGCACCAGGCGCACCAGCACCAATTCGGACGCAAACTGCGCATCCACCTTCTTTTGCTGCAAGGCCAAGTAGGTGGCCGAACTGTCGCCATAACCAATCACCTGCGACTTGTTCAGAATGCGCTTGATCTCGCGCTCCGAGCTGGATCCCTTGGTGGCGCCGATGCGGCGACCATTCAGCGCGTCGATGGTGTCCAGGCCCGAGTCCTTGCGCACCAACAGCTTTTGCGGGCTGACGTAGTAAGCGTGGCTGAACGCGATTTGTTCGGCGCGATCCGGCGAATAGCCCAGGTTGGCGGCCAGGATGTCCACACGCCCTTCGTTCAATTCCGGCACGCGCGCCGCCACCGACAGCAGCTTGTAGTTGATCTTCACGCCCAGCTTGTCGGCGACCAGCTTGCACACGTCCACGTCATAGCCCACCAACTGGCGCGTGGCGCCATCCTGGAAGCTGAAGGGCTGCGAGGTGCCCAGCGTGCCGCAGACGAGTTCGCCGCGCGCCTTGATGTCGTCGACTTGGTCCGCTTGCGCGGTGGCGCCCAGCGCCAGCGTGGCCAGGCCCAGGCAGGCCGCGAAGAAAGTGTGACGTTTCATGGTTGATTCCCCTTATGTGTTGTGTGGTGGTCAAACGGTCTAACGTAGCAAGGCGCCGTGTTCAGGCCAGCTTGGCGCAGGCCTCGCGGATGGCGGAACAGCCTTGCTTGATATCGTCCAGCGACGCGGCGAACGACAGCCGGAACGTGCCCGGCGCGCCATAGGCGTTGCCATCGATCACGGCCACGCCCGCCTCGCGCAGCAGGTAATGCGTCAGGTCGGTATCGGTGGCGATGACGTCACCGGCGGGCGTCTTTTTGCCGAGCAGGCCCGAGCAGTCCGGAAACACGTAGAAAGCCCCTTGCGGCACGACGATAGTCAGGCCCGGCGCGCCGGATAGCTCGGCAACCGCGAGGTCGCGGCGCTGCTGGAAGACCCGAGCAAACTCCGCCACGCAGTCCTGCGGGCCGGCCAGCGCCTCAAGCGCCGCCGCCTGGCTGACCGAGGACGCGCCCGACGTGCTTTGTGATTGCAGTATCGCCATCGCCTTGATCAATTCGTCGGGACCCGCGCCGTAACCGATGCGCCAGCCCGTCATGGCGTACGCCTTGGACACCCCATTGACCACCAGCGTGCGCTCGGCCAGTTCGGGTGCCACCTGCAATGGATGCACCGTGGGTTCGCCCGTGAAATTGAGCCGGGCGTAGATGTCGTCCGTCATCAGCCACACGTGCGGATGGCGCTTGAGCACGTCGGTCAGCCCGCGCAATTCGTCGGCGGTATAGACCGAGCCCGTGGGATTGCTGGGCGCGTTCATCATCAACCACTTGGTGCGCGGCGTGATGGCCGCTTCAAGCGCCTGGGGGGTGAGCTTGTAGTCCGAGGCGGGAGACGTCCGCACCACCACCGGCACCCCGCCGTTGACCAGCACCATGTCGGGGTACGACACCCAGAACGGCGCGGGAATCAGCACCTCGTCACCGTCGTTCAGCGTGGCGGCCAGGCCGTTGAAAATCACCTGTTTGGCGCCTGTGCTCACGATGATCCGCGCCACGGGATAGTCCACGCCCGTGGCGGCTTGCAAATGGCCGCGCGCGGCACGGCGCAACGCTGCCGTGCCCTGGGCAGGCGGGTATTTGGTTTCGCCGCGGTTCATCGCGGCGGTGGCGGCCTGGCGGATATGTTCCGGCGTTGAAAAGTCGGGTTCGCCAATCGTCAGGTCGATGATGCGGCGGCCTTGTTCGCGCAGTTCGGCGATGATGGCGCGCGCGGCAACGCTGGGCGACAGCTTGATGCGCTTGATGCGGTCGGCAATGATGCTCATTTGGCGCCGCCCGTCTTCTCGGCAATGGTTTTTTCCAACCACGGCTTGGTGTAGGTGCCGGCGCGCAGCTTTTCCTTGGCCACGGCTTCGTCGGCTTCCTTCTTTTGCGCCAATGCCAGCACGGCGGCGGCGTGTTCGGCGGGAATCACCACCACGCCGTCGGCATCACCCACGACCACATCGCCCGGGTTAACGACCTGCCCGCCCACGGACACCGGCACGTTGATTTCGCCCGGGCCGTCCTTGTAGGGTCCCTTGTGCGACACGGCACGCGCGAAGCAGCCGAATTCGCCTTGGCCGAAGACGTCCACGTCGCGCACCGCCCCGTCGATGACAAAGCCCGCGATGCCGCGCGACTGCGCGTCCATCATCATCAGTTCGCCGACCAGCGCGTTACTGGCGTCGCCCGCGCCATCGACAACGATGACGTCGCCCGCTCCGCCCATCGAAATCGCCTGATGAATCAACAGGTTGTCGCCGGGACGGGTCTTGACGGTCAGCGCCAGGCCAACCATGCGACGCGTGCCGCCATGCATCGGGCGCAGGCCCGATACGCCGTACAGGCGATTCATGCAGTCGCTGATCTGGGCGGAGCCGATATCGGCGAAGCTGGCCAGCACGTCGGCGGCTACGGCCGGCGCCGACCGCGAAAGAATGCGAAATCCGATGGGAGTCATAAGAAGGTCGAAGGGAGTGAATGCGTCAAGCGATTAAGCGAATACGCATTACAAAGCCCCCCGCACCTTTCCTCAAAACGATATAAATTCCCAGCCAATCAGGAATTTTTTTCGTGCATACGATCGTTAAGGGTTATCCCTTATTCGTGATCGCCCTCGCTCAGTCGTCCCCCCCGCTATTCGCCCCCCGCGCTTCCGACAGCGCGATCGTCAGGTGCACCACCTTCTTTTTCAGCTGATCGCGCTCTTCCGTGACGCGCGCCAGCACCCCGCGCAAGCGCGCCACTTCCGCCGGCAGGTCGGCGATGTGTTCGATGGGCACTTCGGGCGGCGCTTCGCGGGGCGGTGGCGCCTTGGCCAGGCGCACTTCGCGCGCGGCTTGTTGCAGTTCTTTCTTGCCGCCCGCCACGGCCGCGGCCTGACGCTCGGGCGGTAACGACGCCACCGCCGCTGCCGCGTTGATGGAAATGGCGCCCTCTTTCACGGCGCGCACCAGTTCCGGTGCGGCGGCTTTCTGGATCTTTTCGATCTGCCCCAGGGTATTGCTGCTGATGCGCGCGGCGCGCGCCAGCGCCTGACGGCTGGGCACGGGCGGCGTCCATGACATGTTGGGCGGCAGGCGCGGGGCGCCATCGGCGTCGGGCGTGCCGTCGTCCTCATCCCAGGGCGGCGATCCATCCGCCTGCTGCGCGTCGGGCGCGGGCGCGGCCTCGGGCGGCGTGCGCGCCAGCAGGATTTCCTTCTTGCGCAGCGCCAGCACGCCGCGCTGGAAGTCCGACACGCTGCGGCGTCCCAGGTGGTTTTCGATCATCCACAGATGCACGTCTTCCATCGACTTGAACGTGGTGTTCTGGCGCGTCTGGAATTCAATGCCGTGCTTCTTGCACAAGGCGTAACGGTTGTGCCCGTCCACCAGCAGATCGCCCCACAGCACCAGCGCATCGCGGCAGCCTTCGGCCAGCAGGCTGCGCTCAAGCGCCTCGTGCTCGTCTTCGGTCAATGGGTCTATATAGGCGCGCAGGCCCTCGTCTATCCTGATTTCCATGGTGTCCAATTCGTTAATCTTGTCGGGCTGACGCTACGTCAGCCCCTGGCCGCGCAGAAAATCCTGAACCGCCGCCAGCCGTGCCACCGGGTCCGTCAGACCCAGCAGACGAGTCTTGTCGTCGGGTGGCAGGGGCAGCAGTTCGCACCAGCGGTCCGCCACCCAACCGCTGTCGTCCAGCCGGAATGGCGGCGCAATCGGCATCTTGTCGGCAGGCACGCCCTCTTGCTGCCACTGCGCCACCAGGCGCCCCAGTGCATCGGCGCTGGGCTGCATGGATGCCGGCACGGGCGTGGGCGGATCGTCGGCAATGGGCTCGGCCTGGCCCATCCAAAGGCCGTATTTTGCCACTTCGCTGGAAAGCAGCCGGAACCGGCTGCCGCCAATACAGCGCACTTGCAGCAAGGCGGGCATGGGCGCGTCCCACGAGGCGATGCCCGCCATGGTGCCCACCGACGCCAGCGTCTCGACGCCCTCGGGCGAGCGGACTTCGTTGCCCGCCAGCAAGCCCACCACGCCGAATTCGCTGCCATCCGCGATGCAGCGACGGATCATATCCAGATAGCGCACCTCGAAAATGCGCAGATGCAGCACGCCAGCGGGAAACAGCGCGTTGGATAAGGGGAACAGCGGAATCAGCGCCATGGCCGGCTCCTTATTTGATGTCGAAGGCGGCGTCCACCGGCACCTGCATGGCCGTCACCATCGCGTTGGTCTGCGCCGCCATGCCGATCACCGACAGCAGCTCGGCATGCTGGCCGTCGGTCATGCCCCGGGCCTTGGCCGCCGCCGTGTGCGAATGCACGCAGTACGAGCAACCATTCGCGGTGGACACGGCGATATAGATCATCTCGCGCACCAGCGGCGACAGTTCGCCGTCGGTCATCATGACTTGCTTCAACTGCGCCCACACGCGCTGCAATTGCGGGGGATCGTTCGCCAGCGCACGCCAGAAATTATTCACAAAATCAGACTTGCGCGTCGCGCGGATGTCTTCGAATACCGCCCAGGCCTGCGGGCTGTTGCGGACCTCGTCGTCCGATAGCAGTTTGACCGTGCTCATGCCATTTTTTCCTTTGCGCAGCCCCCTGTCAGGCGGAATTTACCGTCAAGCGGCTACAGTGCGTACTTTGCCGGCTCGTTCGGGTACCGTGGGCCGGGTTTTCCATCATAGTGCGGCAGCGCTGCGCGCACCCGCCCCCCAAAAAAAGGAAACATCATGCCCCAGCTATCCGCCTATCTCAGTTTTGACGGCAACTGCGCGGACGCCATGCGCTTCTATGAGCGCGTGCTGGGCGGCCGCCTTGAAACCCTGATCCGCTACGCCGACGCGCCGTCGGACGCGGCCATGCCCGCCCTGTCGCCCGAGGACGCCGAGCGCGTCATGGTGGCGCGCCTGGTGCTGGACGAGCAGACGCTGCTGGGCAGCGACGCCACCAGCGGCCATCCCTATCCCGGCAAGCAGGGCATTGCCCTGGCCCTGGTATACCCCACGGTATCGGACGCCCAGCGCGTGTTCGACCAACTGGCCGAAGGCGGCAACGTGACGATGCCGCTACAGAAAACATTCTGGGCGGAAGCGTATGGGGCACTGCTGGACCGCTTTGGGACGCGGTGGATGGTCAGCGGCGGAAGGATCACGCACTAAGGATCACGCACCGAGCCGTGGCGCCTCAAGTGCCCGGCCGATGCAGCGCCAGCACATCGTGCAGCGATTGCGCCGCGCGTTGCAGCACCGGCACCGCGCGCAGCAAGTCGTCCAGCATGACGCGGGCCGTGGGCGCGTGGCAGGCCACCGCCGCCACGACCCGGTCCTCGGCGTCTTTCACCGGCACCGCCACCGCGCTCATGCCGCGCACGAATTCTTCGTTGTCGATACCGATGCCGCGCGCGGCCAGGCGTTCCAGTTCTTCTTCCAATTGCGCGGGGTCGGTCAAGGTGCGCGGCGTGTTGCGCGTCAGCGGCAGTCGGGCCAGCACGCGGCCACGCTCCAGCCGGTTCATTGACGCCAGGAACAGCTTGCCGCTGGCCGTGCAATGCATCGGCACATGGCTGCCCACCGCGAAGAACAGCCGCAAGGGCTCCGACGTTTCCACGCGCTCCATATAGACCACGCGGTCGCCGTCGGGCGCGGTCAGGTTGCAGGTTTCGCCCAAGGTGCCCACCAGTTGCGCCAGCACCGCGCGGCAGGCCCGCGTGAAGGCCGAGGCGTGCAAGGTGGCCAGCGCCAGCGACGTGGCTTGCGGCCCCGGCACAAAGCCATGTTCGGTGGGCGTGGCCGCCACGAAACCCGCGCGCTGCATCGCGGCCAGCAGCCGCATCAGCGTGGTCTTGGGCATGTTCAAGCGCTGCGCAAGCTGCGCCAAGGTGGGGGGATGCTGGGCGCGCGCCAGGTGTTCCAGCACCACCAGGGCGCGCAGCGAGCGCGCGGCCTCTTGTTGCTGCTCGGGCGTATCGCCTTCCCCACTCGACTTCACCTCCGCCTCCGGCTTGGACGCCGATGCTGCACTGCGATTTTGAAACCGAAGTTGCATGTTCCGTTCCATTTGTCCGCCCCCACGCGCGTTGTGCTTTGTTCTACGCGCCTGCTTTCTAGAATCGCCACAGATGTCCAGCCGGTTCCCGCATCAATACCGGATGGGATCGAGCCAGTATATAAGTGCGCCCCGCCGCAACAAGCAGGGAAAACGCGCCGTCATGGCGCAGTGCGGGTTGCGGTGCGGGTTGCTTGAACACAGGCGGCACGACAACAGGGAGACAAGGCGATATGTCCGATACCGTGGATGTCATCGTGGTGGGCGCCGGCTCGGCCGGATGCGTGATGGCCAATCGGCTTAGCGCCGACGGCATGCACGCCGTCTGCCTGCTGGAAGCCGGTCCCAGGGATACCTACCCCTGGATCCATATTCCCATCGGCTATGGCAAGACCATGTTCC
>Ga0160449_1001444_pt1 | contig 11533 bp, 8 predicted proteins | sample HID1975I_E1MG_FD_108216 | JGI IMG/M metagenome (GOLD analysis project Ga0160449, IMG submission 108216) | Enriched soil microbial communities from UW Madison campus, WI, USA - HID1975I_E1 MG | ecosystem: Environmental > Terrestrial > Soil > Unclassified | place: USA: Madison, Wisconsin...
CAGATGCACAACTACCACCTGACCATGTCCACCACGGCTTCGCCAATGGCGGAGTTCTTCCCGGTGTTCGACGTCGAAGTCGGTAACGAACTCTTCTACTACGTGTTCAAGGGCGAACCGCAACCGGTCAACGGCTACATCCAGCTCGACGACAACAAGCCGGGCCTGGGCCTGGAAATCTCCGATGAGTACCTGAGCGACTTCAACATCATCGAGTGACCTTGAGGCGCCGTCATCCGGCGGCGTCGTCCATGACTTTGCGGAGGCGACATGCGCCTGATTCAATTTGAAAACACTGCCGGCGAACGCCAGGTCGGGCTGGTCGACGGGGCTCAGGTCCTGGTGCTCAAGGGCACCCGCAGCACCCGTGAACTGGCACTCGCGGCGATCCGCGGCAAACACAGCCTGCAGGAAGAAGTCGCCCTGCGCGGCACCGAGCCGGGCCCGGAATACGCCCAGCTGTTGCAGCAGCGCCAGGTGCTGCCGCCGCTGGATCACGAAGACCCGGCCCATTGCCTGATCAGCGGCACCGGCCTGACCCACCTGGGCAGTGCTGCCACCCGCGACAAGATGCACCAGCAAAAAATCGACGATGCGGCGGCGTTGACCGACACCGCGCGGATCTTCCAGTGGGGCATCGAAGGCGGCCGCCCTGCACCGGGCACCGCGGGCGTACAACCGGAGTGGTTTTACAAGGGCGACGGCTCCATTGTGGTCCGCCCTGGCCAGGCCTTGCAGCGCCCGGACTTTGCCGAAGATGCCGGTGAAGAGCCCGAGCTGGCCGGCCTGTATGTGATCGGCGATGATGGCCAGCCCTACCGCCTGGGTTTTGCCATCGGCAACGAGTTTTCCGATCATGTGATGGAACGACGCAACTACCTGTACCTGGCTCACTCCAAATTGCGCAGTTGCGCCTTTGGCCCTGAACTGCGGGTCGGTGAGCTGCCGCGCCACCTCGATGGCATCAGCCGGATTCGTCGCGGCGACCAGGTGATCTGGGAAAAGGCCTTCCTCAGCGGTGAGGACAACATGTGCCACTCGCTGGACAACCTGGAGTATCACCACTTCAAGTACGCCCAGTTCCTGCGCCCAGGCGATGTGCACGTGCACTTCTTCGGCACGGCGACCTTGTCGTTCGCCGACCAGATCAAGCCCGCCGAGGGCGATGTGTTCGAGATCAGCCTGCCTGATTTCGGCGCCCCCCTGTGCAATGGCATTGCCGGGACGCCTTCGGCCATCTCACCTGGCGAGGTGAAGACGCTCTGAACCGACGGCGGCGCAGGGCCGCGCCGCCGCGGCATTTCATAACAATCACAACAGTGAGATGAGCATGAAACACACCCCTTACCCGGCGGCCACAGCCGCCACGGCCAGCACAGACACCGCCAAGCCGACCACCGTGCGCTGGCGGATCTTCCTGATCCTGCTGTTGCTGGCAGCGATCAACTACATCGACCGGGCGTCGCTGTCGGTGGCCCTGCCCTTGATTTCTGCCGAGTTCGAACTCACCCCAGCACTTGAAGGGTTGATCCTCAGCGCGTTCTTCTGGTCCTATGCCCTGATGCAGATCCCGGCCGGTGTGCTGCTCGACCGCTTCCAGGTGCGCAACATCATTGGTGTCGCCACCATCGGCTGGGGCGCCTTCCAGGCGCTGGGCGGCTTTGCCCACAATTGGATCACCCTGCTGGTCACCCGCATTGGCCTGGGCGTGGCCGAGTCGCCGATCATGCCGGCGGGCGCCAAACTCAACGGCGCTTGGTTGACCCCCAACGAGCGTGGCCGCGGCGCCACCCTGGTCGACGGCGGCGCGCCGCTGGGCACAGCGTTTGGCGCGATCATCATCGCCGGGCTGATCACCTGGTTCGATTCCTGGCGCATCGCCTTCATCATCGCCGGTGTCGGCACCGTGGCGGCAGGCATCTGGGCCTGGTGGTACATCCGCAACCACCCCAGCGAACACCCGCAGGTCAACGCCGCCGAACTGGCCTACATCACCCAAGCCAACGACGCCGCGACCCAGGCCAACGGCAACCGCAAGGCGGTACTCAAAGAGCTGCTGAAAAGCCGCTCGGTGCTGTGCATGTTCGCCGGCTACGCCTGCTACAACAGCGTGTTCTATGGCCTGCTGACCTGGATGCCAAGCTACCTGCACCAAGCCCACAACCTGGACATCAAGGCCATGGGTGGCGCGACCTTCCTGATCTTCATGTGCGGTTTTGTCGGCGAGCTGGTGGGCGGCTGGATCTCGGACAAGTGGAAAGCCAATGGCGGCCAGCCGAACACGGTCATGCGCAGCATGTTCGCAGGCTCCGCTGCCGTCGCCGCGCTGTGCATCCTGCTGGTGGCCTACACCCCCGACGCTGCACGGGTGATCGCCCTGCTGTGCGTGGCGCTGTTCTTCATCCGCTGGTGCGGCATGTACTGGTGCCTGCCGGCCATTCTCGGCGGTAAATCCAAAGCCGGCGTTCTGGGCGGCAGCATGAACTTCTGCGGCAACATGGTCGGCGTGCTGGTACCGATCCTGATCGGCCTGATCGTGCAGTTCACCGGTTCGTACTTCCTGGCCCTGATCTTCTTCGTGGTCATGGCCTTCGGCCTGATGCTGTTCTCTGGCCTGATCGACTATCGCGAGCGCGGGCTGGCCTGAGCCACGCGCCCTATTGAGGTAACTGTCATGCAACTCATTACAACAACAGGCAGTGAACGCGCTGCCCACGCCGTGATCCGACTCAACTCGCTCGACGACGTGCTCATCGCCCGCCAGGCCTTGCCCGAAGGGTTGCTGCTGGACGAGGGCATCACCGTTCGCCAGCCAATCCCTGCCGGGCACAAGGTGGCGGCGCGCGACATTGCGGCCGGCCAACCGCTGCGCCGCTACGGGCAGATCATCGGCTTTGCCAGCCAGGCCATCACCGCAGGCGAGCATGTGCACGTGCATAACCTGGCAATGGGTGACTTTGCCCGTGACTACGCCTTTGGCGTCGATGCCCGTGGCGTGCAGGCGCCCAACGACGACACCTTCATGGGTATCGTCCGGGCCGATGGCCGGGTCGCCACGCGCAACTATGTCGGCATCCTCACCTCGGTGAACTGCTCGGCCACCGTGGCCCGGGCAATCGCCGACCATTTTCGCCGTGACATTCACCCCGAAGCGTTGGCGCCGTACCCGAACGTTGACGGCGTGGTGGCCCTGACCCACGGCGTCGGTTGCGCCGTCGACCCCTCTGGCGAGGCCTTGGCCATGCTGCGCCGGACCTTGGGCGGCTATGCCGTGCATGCCAACTTCGCCTCGGTGCTGCTGATCGGCCTGGGTTGCGAAACCAACCAGATCCCTGAGCTGCTCGCCGCCCAAGGGTTGCAAAGCAGTCATACCCTGCGCACCTTCACCATCCAGGGCACCGGTGGCACCAGCAAGACCATCGCCAGCGGCATTGCCCAGGTCAAGGCGTTGCTCGCCGAAGCCAACCAGGTCGAGCGCCAACCAGTCAGCGTGCGCCACCTCACCGTGGGCCTGCAATGCGGGGGCTCGGACGGCTACTCGGGCATCACCGCCAACCCTGCGTTGGGTAATGCCGTGGACCGGCTGGTAGCCGCAGGCGGTACCGCGATCCTGTCGGAAACCCCCGAAATCTACGGTGCCGAGCACTTGCTGACGCGCCGCGCCGTAAGCCAGCAGGTTGGTGAAAAGCTGATCGCCCGCATCCAGTGGTGGGAAGCCTATTGCCAGCGCATGGGCGCCGAGCTGAACAACAACCCCTCTGCCGGGAACAAGGCCGGTGGCTTGACCACCATCCTGGAAAAATCACTGGGTGCGGTCGCCAAGGCCGGCTCCAGTGACCTGGTGGATGTGTACGAGTACGCAGAGCCGGTGCGCGCCCATGGACTGGTGTTCATGGACACCCCCGGTTATGACCCGATCTCGGCCACTGGCCAAGTCGCCGGGGGTGCCAACTTGATCGCCTTCACCACCGGCCGCGGTTCCGCCTACGGCTGTGCGCCCTCGCCGTCGATCAAGCTGGCGACCAACACGCGCCTGTGGGAAACCCAGGAAGACGACATGGACGTCAACTGCGGCGGCATTGCCGACGGCAGCATGACCATCGAAGAGCGCGGCGAGCACATCTACCAGATGATGCTGCGCATCGCCTCGGGGGAGCGCAGCAAGAGCGAACAGCATGGCTACGGGCAGAACGAGTTCGTGCCGTGGCAGATCGGCGCCATTACCTGACTGCTTGCCTTGATGTACCTGCCTTAACGTTTATCGGAGCCCTCATGACCCAGATCCTTGGTCACAATTACATCGGCGGCCAGCGCTCGGCGCAAGGCAATACGCTGCTCAAGAGCCTGGATGCCAGCACTGGCGAAGCGCTGCCCGGCGCATTCAGCCAAGCCACCGAAGCTGAAGTGGATGCGGCCGCAACGGCTGCTGCCGCGGCCTTCCCGGCCTACCGCAACCTGCCGGCCGAGCAACGTGCAGTGTTTCTGGAGGCGATTGCCGACGAACTCGATGCACTGGGTGACGCCTTCATCGCCACGGTATGCCGGGAAACGGCCCTGCCCGCCGGCCGAATCCAGGGGGAACGTGCCCGCACCAGCGGCCAGATGCGCCTGTTCGCCACGGTGCTGCGCCGGGGTGATTTTTACGGCGCCCGCATTGACCGCGCGCAGGCACAGCGCCAGCCGCTGCCGCGCCCGGACATACGCCAGTACCGTATCGGGGTGGGCCCGGTTGCCGTGTTCGGGGCCAGCAACTTCCCGCTGGCGTTCTCGACCGCAGGCGGCGATACCGCATCGGCCCTGGCCGCCGGTTGCCCGGTGGTGTTCAAGGCGCACAGCGGCCACATGGCCACCGCTGAAGGTGTAGCGGATGCTATCTTGCGTGCCGCGGCGCGCAGTGGCATGCCGGCGGGCGTCTTCAACATGGTCTATGGTGCGGGCGTCGGCGAGTGGCTGGTCAAGCACCCGGCCATCCAGGCGGTCGGTTTCACCGGCTCGCTCAAGGGCGGTAACGCGCTGATGCGCATGGCTGCGGAGCGGGCGCAGCCGATCCCGGTGTTTGCTGAGATGTCCAGCATCAACCCGGTGATCCTGCTGCCTGAAGCGCTGGCTCAGCGAGGCGCTGCACTGGCCCGCGAGCTCGCCGCGTCCGTGACCCTGGGCTGTGGCCAGTTCTGCACCAACCCAGGCTTGGTGCTGGGCATGCGCTCTGCTGCATTCAGCCATTTTGTCGAGCACCTGCAAGCACATATGGCCGAGCAAGGCGCCCAGACCATGCTCAACGCCGGCACCCTGGCCAGCTATCGCCAGGGGCTGCAACACTTGCACGCGCACCCCGGCATCACCCACCTGGCCGGCGCCGAGCAAGGCGAGCGGCAGGCGCAGCCGCAACTGTTCAATGCCGATGTCAGCCTGCTGCTGAACGGCGACCCGCTGCTGCAGGAAGAAGTGTTCGGGCCCGCGACCCTGGTCATTGAAGTTGCAGATCAGGCGCAACTGAGCGCCGCCGTGCACGCCCTGCGCGGGCAACTGACCGCCACGGTCATTGGCGAAGCAGCAGAACTGAAAGGCTTCAGCTGGTTGAGTGAATTGCTCCAGGACAAGGTCGGCCGCGTGTTGTTCAACGGCTACCCCACCGGCGTCGAGGTGTGCGATGCGATGGTCCACGGCGGCCCATACCCTGCCACCTCGGACGCCCGCGGCACCTCGGTGGGGTCGCTGGCGATCGATCGCTTCCTGCGGCCAGTGTGCTTCCAGAACTACCCTGATGCGATGCTGCCCCCTGCGTTGCAGAACGCCAATCCACTGGGTATCTGGCGCTTGATTGATGGTGAGGGCAGCCGCTCAAGCTGCTAAAGAGCCGTGTGCCCCCGTCGAGCCGTCAGGCGCTCGACGGGGGGAAATTTTGAACTCCCCTCACCGCACCCTCTCCCACCTGAAGAGCCCCCGCGATTCTTCAGGACCCCGCCATGGCCAAGCCCCTGCAGGAATACCAGCGCAAGCGTGACTTCAATGCCACGCCCGAGCCGAGCGGTAAACGTGGCCGGGGCCGGAAGCCCCATGCCCTGCAGTTCTGCATCCAGAAGCACGACGCCAGCCACCTGCACTACGACTTCCGCCTGGAGCTCGACGGCACGCTCAAGAGCTGGGCCATCCCCAAAGGCCCGTCGCTGGACCCGAAGGTGCGGCGCTTGGCCGTGCACGTCGAAGATCACCCGCTGGACTACGCCGATTTCGAGGGCAATATCCCCGAAGGCCATTACGGCGCGGGCGATGTAATCGTCTGGGACCGTGGCATTTGGGAGCCTGAAGGTGATGCGCAGCAGGCCTACGCCAAGGGCAAGCTGCGCTTTCGCCTGCAAGGCGAGAAGCTCAATGGTGTCTGGAACCTGTTCCGCACCCACCTGGCGGGCAAGAAAGAACAATGGATGCTGGTCAAGTCGCACGATGGCGAAGCCCGTAGCGAGGCCGATTACAGCATCGTCGAGGCCCAGCCCGACAGCGTGCTCAGCGAGCGCACCCTGGTCCCCAGGCGTAGCAAGCCTGCCGAAAAAGCGGCGCCGCGTACCCGCAAACGCAAGGCAGGCGCACAGAAGGCCCCGTTACCCGACACGCTGCAACCGCAACTGGCGACGCTGGTCGACTCGCCACCCGCCGGCGACTGGTTGTACGAGGTCAAGTTCGATGGCTACCGGATTCTCGCGCGCATCGACGGCGATGACGTGCGTCTTTTTACCCGCAATGGCCACGACTGGACCGCCAAGCTGCCCCATCAGCGAGATGCACTGCGCACGCTGGGCCTCGACTCGGCCTGGTTGGACGGCGAAATGGTGGTCAATGACGAACACGGTGTGGCCGACTTCCAGGCCCTGCAGAACGCGTTCGATGTCGAGGACGATCAGCACATTCTCTACTACCTGTTCGACCTGCCCTTCCTGGGCGGCGAGGACCTACGCCAGTTACCGCTGCAAGCGCGGCGCAAAACCCTGCAGCAGTTGCTTGAACAGGCCGACGCGCAGTGGCTGAGGTTTTCCGAAGGTTTCGATCAACCGGTCGACTCCCTACTCGACAGCGCCTGCCGCATGAACCTGGAAGGCCTGATCGGCAAACGCGCCGACAGCCCTTACACCGGGCGCCGCAGCGCCGACTGGGTCAAGCTCAAGTGCCAGCAACGCCAGGAGTTCGTGATTGTCGGCTACACCGACCCCAAGGGCAGCCGCAGCGCTTTTGGCGCCCTGCTGCTGGCCGTGCACGACGACAGCGGCGCGCTGCGCTATGCCGGCAAAGTCGGTACAGGGTTCAGTGCTGCCACCCTGGAAACCATTCATGCGCGACTCAAACCGTTGGAAACCCCCAAGCCGATGCTGAGCAAGCCGCCGACCGGCGCCGAAGCCCGGGGCGTGCACTGGCTCAAGCCGACGTTGCTGGCCGAAGTCGCCTACGCACAGATGACCCGAGACGGCGTGGTGCGCCATGCGGTGTTCCACGGCCTGCGTGATGACAAACCCGCGACCGCGATCGACCTGGAGCACGCCATGCCTGGCAAGTCCGTGGCTAAAACCAAGGCTCAGCACAAGCCCGAGGCGTTGGGCGAACTGCGCTTGACCCACCCTGACCGCGTCATCGACGCCACCCGCGCCACCACCAAACGCCAAGTCGCCGAATACTATGCGCAGGTGAGCGAATGGATCCTGCCCCAGCTGAAAAGCCGCCCCGTGGCGCTGGTACGCGCACCCGATGGCCTCGGTGGCGAGTTGTTCTTCCAGAAAAACGCTGGCCAACTGCACATCCCCAATGTGGTCAGCTACGACAAGAAACAGGCCGGCCAGGCCGCCATGGTCATCAACCGCGCCGATACCCTGCTGGGCGCGGTGCAGATGAACATGCTCGAACTGCACACCTGGAACGCCACCGACAAGGACTTCGACAAACCGGACCGCTTCGTGCTCGACCTAGACCCGGACCCGGCGCTGCCCTGGAAGGCCATGCTGGAGGCCACGCAGCTGACCTTGACCCTGCTCGACGAACTTGGCCTGAAGGTGTTTCTGAAGACCAGTGGTGGCAAGGGCATTCACATTGTTGTGCCGCTGACCCGAAAAGCGGGCTGGGACGAGGTGAAGGACTTCAGCCATGCGATCGTCGACTACCTGGCCAACCTGTTCCCCGATCGCCTCAGCGCAGTGTCGGGGCCGAAAAACCGAGTCGGGCGCATTTTCATCGACTATCTGCGCAATGGCAAAGGCGCCACCACCGCCTGTGCCTACTCCTTGCGTGCGCGGGAGGGCCTGCCGGTGTCCGTGCCGATCTGGCGTGAAGAGCTGGCCCAGCTCAAGGGTGCCAACCAATGGCACATCGGCAACCTGCACGAGCGCCTGGCCGAGGTGGACGACCCCTGGGCCGACATGGGCAAGACCCGTCAATCGATCACTGCGCGCATGCGCAAACAGCTAGGGCTGGGCTGATGAGCATCATTCAGGACTTTGATTTGAACACCCTCGACCGCCTGTTGCGCACCTTCACCGAAAGGCCGCAGGCGCTGAACCTCGATACCCAACTGCCAGCGCTGATGCAGGCGCTGCAGGCCGACCACCTTGACCTGCTGCCCCTGCCCGGCCAGGGCAACACGCTGCGCCGCTGGCAGAGCCTGGCCCGCATTGCCGGCTGTGACATGGCCTTGGCCAAGCTCTACGAAGGCCACACCGATGCCTTGGCGATCTTGGCCGAATGTGGCGCCGCGCACCATGCGCAGGACGGCATCTGGGGTGTATGGGCGGCGGAGCCGCCAGATGCCCGCGCACGTATCGTCGAGCGCCAGGGCGAGCAGGTGCGGCTTTCGGGCCGCAAGGCGTGGTGCTCGGGCGCCTTGCAAATTGACCGCGCCCTGATCACGGCATGGGGCGAAGACGACCAACCGCAGCTGGTGGCCATAGAACTGTCCCACCCTAGCCAAGGCTTGCGTATTGAACAGTGGCAGGCTGTCGGCATGGCCATTACCGCGAGCGTCGAGGTCGAGTTTAACCATACGCCTGGTATCGCCATCGGCCGGCCCGGGCAGTACCTCTCCAGACCCGGCTTTTGGCACGGTGGCGGGGGTATCGCGGCGTGCTGGTACGGCGGCGCCGAGGCCCTGGCGGACTACCTGCGCGAACACTGTCGCAACCCGCGACCAGACCCGCACGCCGACGCGCACTTGGGGGCTGTGGACGCCGCCTTGTGCGGTGCCAGGGCGGCACTGCGCGAGTGTGCGGGCTGGATCGACCGCCAGCCGGGCGCAGACGCCCGTTTCGAAGTGCGGCGTACCCGCGCACAGGTCGAGCAGGCCGTCGAGCACGTGATCCATCACGTGGGGCGCGCCTTGGGCGCCTCGCCGTTTTGCCGCAGCAGCCACTTTGCCCGGTTGAGTGCCGACTTGCCGGTGTTCCTGCGCCAGAGCCACGCCGAGCGTGACCTGGCCGCCCTCGGACAGCAGCTGGCTACCCTGCCGGCAGGAGCCTGGCAACTATGAATTTGATCGAGTCGAGTAGCGGTACCCCCTGGTCGGCCTGGCAGCACGCCGCGCACCTGGCCAGGGCCACCTGGATCGACCCAGGGCAACTGTGCCCGCCTGGCCGCCGGCTTGTACTGATCGCCCCGCACCCGGATGACGAAATACTAATGGCGGGTGGTTTGCTGGCAGGCTTTCATGGGCGCGAGGACGACCTGGTGTTGGTCTCCGCTACCGATGGCGAGGGCAGCCATCCAGGCTCCAGCCACTGGACCGAGCACCGCTTGCGCAGGCAGCGGCCGCTGGAGAGCCGCCACGCCCTGCAACAGCTCGAACTTGACCTCAACCGGCTGGACTGGCGCAGGTTGCACCTCAAGGACGGCGCGCTGCCGCGCGACGAGGCCTTTCTGGTCAACCACCTGAGCCAGTTGCTCAAGCCTGACGACGTGCTGATGGCGACCTGGCGCAACGACGGCCACTGCGACCACGAGGCGGTGGGCAGGGCCGCCGCGCAAGCGGCAATGGCGCGCAAGGTGCAACTGGTGGAGGTGCCGGTCTGGGCCTGGCACTGGGCGCAACCGGACGACCCTCGCCTGCCCTGGCCACGGGCTCATCGCGTGCAGCTGGATGAAACCCGCCTGGCCCGCAAGCGCAAGGCCTTGGCCGCGCACACCAGCCAACTCGAGCCAGATGAAGGCCAACCGCCCGTGCTGCCAGCGAACTTGCAGGAGTGCCTGCTACAGCCTTTCGAATTGGTGTTCTTGTAAAGGGAGTTGTCATGAGCCTTGACGCGCAGTATTTCGCCGACCTGTACGCCAGCAGCGAAGACCCTTGGGCCTTTCGCACCCGCTGGTACGAAAAGCGCAAACGCGAGCTGGTCATGGCCAGCCTGCCCAGCCAATGCTATGAGCGCGTGTTCGAGCCTGCGTGCGCCAATGGCGAGCTGAGCGCTCTGCTGGCCGAGCGGTGTGCCGACCTGTTGTGCCAGGACTTGAACCCAACTGCCGTCGGCCTGGCGCGGGAACGCTTGGCCGGGGTCAGCCACGCCTCGGTCGAACTCGGCAGGCTTCCGGGTGATTGGCCCGGTGGGCGCTTTGACCTGATCGTGCTGAGTGAGCTGGGTTACTACCTTGATCCCACCGATTGGTTGCAAGTGATCGAACAGTCAGCCGCCAGCCTCAGCGACGACGGCGGTCTGCTGGCCTGCCACTGGAAACACCCGATCGCGGGCTGCCCCCAGGACGGGCGTGAAGTGCATCGCATGCTGGGCAAGCATCTGCCGCTGTACCCCGTCTATCGCCATGAAGAAGCGGACTTTCTGCTCGAGTACTGGTCTTGCCAGCCCAGCGTGGTCGACCTTGACGAGACCTGCCCATGATTGCCGTGGTCATACCCGCCCACAACGAAGCGCGCCGCCTGGGTCGTTGCCTCAAGTCCGTACGGGCGGCTGCACGCCAGGCTGAGTTGGCGGGCTATCGGGTCGAAATACTGGTGGTGCTGGACCGCTGCAGCGATGGTAGTGCGGCGGTTGCCAGGCGGCACCAGGTGCAGACACTGGAAGTGCACGCAGGCAATGTTGGCATGGCGCGCAGTGCCGGCGCGGCACAGATGATCGAACAGGGCGCCAGCTGGCTGGCCTGTACCGATGCCGACAGCCAGGTGCCGCCGCATTGGTTGCTGTCGCAACTGGCGTGTGGTGCGGACGTGGTCTGTGGCACCGTGCATGTGGAGCGCTGGCAGCCCTGGCAGAAAGCCGCGTTGCGCCGGTTGTACCTGAGCCATTACCAGGCGCGAGAGGGGCACCGGCATATCCACGGCGCCAACCTTGGGGTCAGTGCACAGGCGTATTTGCGTATCGGGGGGTTCCAGCCGTTGCCGGCCCATGAAGACGTACAACTGGTGCGCGACCTGGAGGCGCACGGTGCGCAGATTTCATGGACGGCACGGCACAGCGTGGCGACCAGCAGCCGACGCGACAGCCGCGCCCGGGAAGGGTTTGGGGATTTTCTGGCAGGCCTTGAAGCAGCCCCTCCTGAATCGCAGGCTTATAGA
>Ga0160449_1001448_pt1 | contig 11519 bp, 11 predicted proteins | sample HID1975I_E1MG_FD_108216 | JGI IMG/M metagenome (GOLD analysis project Ga0160449, IMG submission 108216) | Enriched soil microbial communities from UW Madison campus, WI, USA - HID1975I_E1 MG | ecosystem: Environmental > Terrestrial > Soil > Unclassified | place: USA: Madison, Wisconsin...
AGTGATTTCAGATAGTGAACAAACTTCAATTTTAAATGAAATTTCGAGTCCTTCTCAAAATATGGAATCGGTAATTTTAGAAAAAGCTCCAAAAATTGCAGTATACACTCCAAAAGGAAAACAGCCTTGGGATGATGCTGTAACGCTGGTTTTAACTTATGCCGAAATTCCGTTTACACCAATTTACGATGAAGAAGTTTTAAGCGATCAGCTTTTACTATACGATTGGCTGCATTTACATCATGAAGATTTTACAGGTCAGTATGGAAAATTTTACGCTGCATATAAAAATACTCCTTGGTATATCGATCAGAAAAAAGATGCTGAAGCACTTGCTGCAAAATTAGGATATGATAAGGTATCTCAAGAAAAAGGTGCTGTTGCTAAGAAAATTAGAGATTTTGTTATTGGTGGTGGTTTCATGTTTGCAATGTGTTCTGCAACTGATAGTTTTGATATTGCCCTTGCAGCAGATGGGGTAGATATTTGCGAAACAATGTTTGATGGTGATCCAAGTGAATCAAATTACCAGTCAAAACTAAATTATAATAATTCGTTTGCTTTTAAAAACTTTACTTTAGAAAGAAAGCCAGAGGTTTATGAATTTTCAGATATCGATATGACTACCAAAAGACGTATCGCGATGGATAAAGATTATTTTACTTTAATGGAATTTTCTGCAAAATGGGATCCAATTCCTAGTATGCTTTGTCAAAATCATACACAATTAGTAAAAGGCTTTATGGGGCAAACTACTTCTTTTGATACTTCATTCATAAAATCTAATGTCCTTATTATGGGAACCTGCGAATTAAATGGAGAATCTAGATATATTCATGGTGAAAAAGGAAAAGGAATGTTTACTTTTTTTGGAGGACATGATCCAGAAGATTTTCAACATCAGGTGGGAGATCCGCCGACAGTTTTAGATTTACATCCTAATTCTCCAGGATACAGATTGATTTTGAATAATGTTTTATTTCCAGCAGCTAGAAAAAAGAAACTTAAAACCTAATTTTAGTTCAAAGAGAATTCAAACCAAACCGGAATATGATCCGAAACTCTTCTAGCACTTTGTAGAGAATCATAATCTTCGTAGAATTTAATAACTCCTGAATTAATAAGCTTTAAATTGGAATCTTTGTAAAATATGTTGTCAAACTCAGAAGCTAGACAAGCATTATTTTTACATTTTTGCTTGAGTGTAGTTTTTTGATTTTTAAAAACCGATGAATATCCCATTCCTTTTAACGGATTAAAAACAGTATGTTTTTCAGGACAATTGAAGTCACCTAGAAAAACCAAGTTTAAATTCGGATATTGGTTTGGTAAAAATTTAAAATATTTAATTTCGGTTTCAGGCTGTTTTTTTTTGGTTATAGCATGAAAATTAACTAGGGTGATCGCTTTTTTATTAATTTCGAAAGTAGCAAAATAAGGTTCTCGATCAATTTCTAAGTTGTATTTTTTCTCGAGCCAAGGTTTATTTTTCAATTTGACCTTATTTGTTTTCCAAAGAAAGGCATATCGTTCAGTTTTGTAACTACTGCTCGTTGTAGGATCACTGATATTATAATCCCATTTCAATCCTTTTTGGTTTAATAATGCAGTAAGTTTAGCGACACTTTGGGCACCGCCGTGTCCAGCAACAACTTCTTGAATTGCGATTATGTCGTAAGTTGAAATTTGTTTAGCAATATAATTTAGCTCAATATTAGATTTTGATTTGCCAAAATTTTCGATATTCCAAGATAGAACTTTAGTTTGAGCAAATGATAAAAATGTAAATAATAGTAAGAGAAGGCTGAGAACGTTTTTCATGTAAAATTAAAAATGAAATCAAATATAGGTATTTCCTATAGTATTAATATCAGATCTCTCTTAGAATTAACTAGTGTTTTTTATATCTGTTTTTTAGCGCAGTACCAATAATGATAATTTGCAAAACAAGTAAAGCTGGAATAAAAATTATTTTCCAATCGATTTCCAGCCAGCCTGTTTTTTCAGAAACTAAAGCAAAACTAATCGATAAAAAAAGGCAAAGAAGCATTGTTTTCATAATAATTTTATTTTGAGTTGTGTTAATTTTTGTAAATAAAATAATAGTTTTATTTTTCGGTTTCATTAGCAGGTTAGTAGGTTATTTACAAATGTATATCTATCAAAGATGTTATCCTTACGGAAAGCCGTAAAAGCCGTAATTTTATACTAGTCCAAAATCTTTAGCGATTGCAATCAGATGTACATTATTGTTTGCTTTAAAGTATATTTTTAATTTATTAATTCTTTTCTCAATACTACTCGTTCCATTAGGAGTAATAGACAAATCTTTAAATTCCTTAGAAATACTTTCTAAAATATATCCTTGCGAAAGAAGCTTTAAGATAGAAATGTCGTAAGACTCAATTTCAATTAAAGATTTATCGTTAAAATTAAAAGACAAATCAGAAGAAAGTATTCTTTCTTCATTATTATAAGTGCTCTCGACCGCATTCCTTAGCTCGGTCATACTGTTTCTTCCTTTAGAAACGTATGCATTAATACCCAATTCATTAAAAAGAGTTTTGATTCTGTAGCTTTTGTCTTCTATAGAAAAAACAATTTTCTTTAATTCAGGCTGAACACCATTTACAGCTTCGATTAATTCATCTCCACTGGTTAAGTTTGCTTTACGGTGATCTAATTTAAATGACAAATCAGTAATTAATAGATCATAAGGCTCTTTTTCTAATAAAGCTTTTTTTACCTTAAGTAAACCTTCGTCACAATATTTTACATGGTCAATTACTGGAACTTCTAATTCTTCAAGAACTTGAACTACAGCTATACTGATACTGTCTAAATCTTCGGCAACTAAAACTTTTTTAAACATACTTAATCTTATATAGGAAATGTGAAACTTATTTTAAAACCTCTTTCGGTATTTTTGTCAAAATTAATAGTTCCTTTTATTGTTTTAATACGGTTTTCCACATTTTGTAGTCTTTTTTCTAAAATTATATTTTTTGCGCTAACTTCATCACTGTTGTCAATGTAGGAAACTCCTAAGTTCTTATGGGTTAATTTTACTATAATACTTACTAAGCTCGAGCTGTTAGATTTTTTCATATTATATAATAATTCTTGCAAAACTCTATAAAGTATTATTTTTTTATTTTTATCAATTTTATCCCATAAAATAGAGTCAAAGCCATTAAGAATAATATTTACATCTTGAGTCTTAAATTCTGAAATCATTTCTTTTAAGACAGCATGATATCGATGGTCTACTGGAACTTTGCTATTTTCTCTAGATATGTTTCGAGTTTTTGAGTAGATATTATTTAGACTATCCAGCAATTTTTCTTTATCATTTTTGTTTTCTAGATCATTATTCTGAACAAATAATAATGTCTGATATATATTTGAGTTAAGCTCATTATGCAATTTCTGAGATATTCTCATTTCGCTTTTAAGTATGATGTCGTTTTTTTCTCGATTACCTTTAGTAGTAATATAAAATATTAAAAAAAGTATACTAAATAGGCTTAAAGAAATTACGACATAAGAAATATAGCTTCTGTTTTTTTGTCTTTGCAGTTGTAATTCTTTTTCTGCTTTTTGATTTTTAAGTTCTAAATTTTCCTCTTTATCTTTTTTTGAGTTGTATATTACGTCTGCAAATTGATTTTTTGACGTTTTTCTACTTAAGTAGAGGCTATCATTTTTTCTAGTATAAATTTCCCAGTGTTTTTTTGCATTTTCAGCCTTGTCCACCTCAAGCAGATCGGCTAATCTGTCGATCTCATTTTCAGCTGATTTTGCTCTTTTTGCAGCATAATATGATTTCTCTGCATAAAATTTTTTTAGTTCTGGATTGTAGTATTTTGAGTAATATTTATAATAACCATAATAGTTGGCAATTAGCTCAAAATCATTGTTGTATGGAATAGTTAATTCTAAACTTTTGTCAAGGCACTTTAAAGCTTGTTCTTTATGATTTCCAAGGCCTATGTAGGAGAGAGCTAAATTATACAATATGGCTGAACGCACAATGTTTGTATTTGAAGGTGTGATTTTATCTGCAATTTTACATTTAGATATTGGCTCTAATATATCTTTCGCTTCTTGATATTTTTTTTGTTGAACATAAACAAATGCAATTTCAGATAATATTCGTGCTTTTCTAAATGTCGATATTGCTGTTTTTAATGCTTTTCTATGATAGTAAAGCGCCGTTTCGTTATCATAAGTGTAAGAATAGTTGTAAGCCATAAATGTGTAAGAATTAATGGCGTACTTTTTATTAGATGTTTTTTCTAAGTAAGGAAATGCTTTTATAAGCGTTGTTTCTGCTTCGTAAAAATTGCCATATCGTTGCAAGATTTCGACGATGTAGTTTAATGAATCAACATATTCGTCTGCATAATCTTCTTTCGGATCACATAGCAATTGCGTTTTGTTGAAGTAAAAATAGGCACTGTCGTATTTTCCAGCATTAAAAAAGGTATTAGCTTTTTCTAATGTTTTTTTTATTTTAATTGAGCGGTCAGCTTTAAGTTGATTTTTTTGTTGTTTTTCTGTTTGAGAAAACTGTACGAAAAAAAGAATTGCTAAAATCAAGCAAATGATTAGCAAAGAAAAAAGAATAATCTTTTTTTGAAAAAAGCGGAACAAGTTCTTAATCATTATACAGGAAATTTAATTAAAACCTTAAAACCTTTTCCAAAATCTGAATGAATTTCGACCTCGCCTTTGATAGCTCGAATTCGATTCTCAATATTATGCAAGCCATTTTTGTGAACCATTTTGTTTGAATCAATTCCTTTTCCGTTGTCGGTATAATTAATTATAATAGTATTATTCCTTTTTTTAAAAGTTATAGCAACCAAACTAGCGTCACTATGTTTTTTCATGTTTACCAACAATTCTTGGATGGTTCTGTAAACAGATATTTTTTTAATTTCATCCAGTTGATTCAATGAAATTTCATCTAAGCCATTTATTAAGAGGTTTGTCTTATACGTATTAAATCCGGAAATCATCTCTTTAAGTGAAATTGTAAAATTTTGGTCGCGTAAAATCGGGTTATTTTCCTTAGATATATTGCTTGTTCGAGAATAAATATCATCTAGCTTTTTTAATAAATGACTTCTGTTTTCTTCAACAGAAAGATTTCTGTTCTCTGCAAAAGCTAGCGTATGATAAATGTCATTGGCTAGTTCATCGTGTAGTTTTTTTGAAATTTTAGTTTCACTTTGATAAGTTGCTTCAATTTTTTGGCGATTGGTTCGTGCAGTTAAATAGAAATAAACAATTACAATTAGAGATGATACCAATATGGTTATGATATATGAAATGATGTTTCTGCTTTCCTGTTTTTCTAATTGAAGTTCGTTTTTTATTTCTTGAGTCTTTAATTTTAAGTTTTCCTCTTTTTCCCTTTTAGAATCATATTTCATTTTTGCAAATTGATTTTTTGCTTTTTGTCTGAAGGCATAAATGCTGTGATTCTCTTTTATGTAAAGGAGAGCCTTTTCTTTTATTTCTTCAGCAGAATCAGTGTTTTCTATAATAAATTTTAAAGCAAGTAAGCGATCATTAGTATTGCCAGATAATGTGTAATTTTTGTAGCTTAATTTGGCATACATCATCGATAAAGCCTTATTGTTGCGATAATATTCAGTAAGATTATAATACGTTTTGCCTAAACCATCTTCGTATTTGGCTTTAGAGCTTATTTGTATGCTCTTTTGAAAAAAACTCAAGGCTTTCGAATCTTTGAGTTTAAGATAACAATAGCCTATATAATCGAGTATTTTGGAATAATATATTGGATTTTGCTGTACAATTTTTTCTTTGCTGATTGATAGAAAGATTTGAAGAGCTTTACTGTACTTGTGCTGTTTTATATAAATTGCGGCTATATTATTTTTTGCTTCAAGTATATTAATTCGGTCAGTTTTTAAGATAAAAGCTTTAGAGTAATAGTAAATAGCATTCGGATAATCATAAGTATAATAATAATTTCTTCCTAAAACACTATAGATATTCCAGATGTAATTTGGATCTTTAATTTTATTTAAATAAGGAATTGTTTCTGTTGCAGTCTTAGTGCTTCCAATAAAGTCTTCATGGTCTTGTTGAATTTCGGACATATTGTACATGCAATAAACATAGCTTTTGGCATCATCGTTTGGATTGCCTTTTGTTCTCGCTTTGTTGTAAAAACAAAATGCGCTATCTAACTCTTTATTCTTGTAGAATGAATCAGCAGTATTTATTATCTTTTCTATTTCGACTTTATTGTTTGCAGTTTTTTCTGTTAAAAAATTTTTCTTTTGACAAGCAAAAAAGATTGTAAAAATTAAAATTATATATAGAAAAAAATGTATTTTTTTTGGAACCATGCGCCAAAAATAAATATTTCTGAAAATCTCAAAAGAGTATAAATACGGTATTTTCAATTATTTTCAAATAACGATTTTTTTAATTCTCATTTATAGATAAATAGAAAAAGCCCTTTTAAATAAAGGGCTTTACAGGGTTTTGGAGTTGTAAATTTATACTTATAAAATTATACGGCTCTCAATCCAGTTGTAATTGCAAGTCTGTTCCAAGAATTAATCGTAATAATGGCAAGTATGATTTCAGCAAGATATTTTTCGTCAAAAAATTGTGCTGCATTTTGGTAAACTTCATCAGAAACATGATTGCTAATTTGGGTTACTTGTTCAGTCAAAGCTAAAATTGCTTTTTCCTCTTCAGTATAAACATCAGCTTCACGCCATGCACTTATTAGATAGATTCTCTGTTCAGAAATTCCATGCTTTCTTGCGTCAGCCGTATGCATATTTATACAAAATGCACAGCCGTTAATTTGCGATGCACGAATCTTAATTAATTCTTTATGAACAGGTGTTAATGAAGTTGAAGAAATATATTTTTCTAAATTCATTAAAGCTTGATAAGCATCTGGAGCAACATTCGGGATAACAATTCTTGGTTTCATTTTTATATGTTTTAAAAGTTCATTACAAAGGTCAGTAATGTATACTTTTAAAAACTTGAACTACTTCAAGAAATTAAGATCACACTTTTCCAGCTCTTATTTTACTCATAAATTCAGCAGAAAAGTCCAAATAGGAGGCAAGCATATATTGTGGAACACGCTGTACGAAATCAGGCTGTTGATTTTTGAAATGATTGTATCTTTCCTCTGCAGACATTGTAAATAAAAATTTAATTCTCATTTGTGCTGCTCCAAAAGCCTTTTGTGCGACAATTCTAAAATATTTTTCAAGATTTGGAATTTGTAAAAGTAAGGATTCTAAGACTGATTTTTCAACTGCAATTACTTCAGTGGTTTCAACTGCTTGAATATAAAAATGAGAAGGAGTATGGTTGTGATAACTTAAATAATCTGTTATCCACCAGTTTTCTACACCAAATTGTAATGTTTGTTCTGTTCCTTTGGAATTAATGATATATTGACGCATACAGCCTTTTGATATAAAGTACATCATATTGCAGATCTGTCCTTCTTCTAAAACATGATCTTTTTTCTTTATTTTAGAAAGACTTAAGCACGATTCGAGAGTATCAATTTCTGATGGCTCGAGTGGAACAAACTTCTGGATATGATCTAAAATTGTATTGTACATTTGAGATTATAGTTTTAAGTAAATTTACTCTAATTATTTTAATTCGTAAACCAATAAAATTACAGCAGATGCTTAAAAACAAAAAACCACCTCGCTTGAACGAGATGGTTTCTTTATGATAAGTAAGTAATCTAAATTTAGTTTATAAAACGTTTATTTTACTTTATTAAGTATTGCTTTGAAAGCTTCTGGGTGGTTCATAGCTAAATCTGCAAGAACTTTACGGTTCAATTCGATTCCGTTAGCTTTAACTTTACCCATGAATTGAGAATAAGACATTCCTTCTAATCTAGCTCCAGCGTTGATACGTTGAATCCATAATGAACGGAAATTTCTTTTATTCTGTTTTCTGTCACGGTAAGCATAGCTCATTGCTTTCTCTACCGCGTTCTTAGCAACTGTCCAAACGTTTTTACGTCTACCAAAGAAACCTTTGGCTTGCTTCATTATTTTTTTTCTTCTTGCTCTTTTAGCAACTGAATTTACCGATCTTGGCATAATTTTAAATGTGTTTTTGTAGCAGGCGTCCTGAATTGAATCGAAGGAACTTGAAAGCCATACTCCAAGGTTATATAAATAATTTTTTAACCTAAAGAATTATTAGATAATTCTTAATTGTTGTTTGATGCTTTTCATATCTGTAGAGTGAACTAGCGCTGAGTGTGTCAAAGCTAATTTACGTTTTTTAGATTTTTTAGTCAAGATGTGACTTTTAAAAGCATGCTTTCTTTTAATCTTTCCAGAGCCAGTAACTTTAAAACGTTTCTTAGCGCTAGATTTTGTTTTCATTTTAGGCATTTTTCCTAGTGTTTTAATTTATTCTTACTTACTTATTTTTTTGTTTCAGATTTAAGGTTTCCAAAGTTCAGAATTGAACACTGAGACTAAAAACTGAGAACTACTTCTTCTTCTTCGGAGCAATGAACATAATCATTCTCTTTCCTTCCAAAACAGGCATAGCTTCCACTTTACCATGTTCTTCTAAATCTTGAGCAAGACGTAATAATAGAATCTGACCTTGATCTTTGTAAATAATAGAACGTCCTTTAAAGAAAACGAAAGCTTTTAATTTAGCCCCTTCTTTTAAGAATTTTTCAGCGTTCTTTCTTTTGAACTCATAATCATGCTCGTCAGTTTGAGGACCGAATCTAATTTCTTTTACAACCACTTGAGAAGATTTAGCTTTTAATGCTTTATCTCTTTTCTTTTGTTCGTAAACAAATTTCTTGTAGTCCATTATTTTACAAACCGGCGGCTCAGCATTTGGTGAAATCTCAACCAAATCCAATTCAAACTGATCTGCTAGACGCAAAGCCTCTGCAAGCTTAAATACACCTGGTTCGATGTTCTCGCCTACTAACCTTACTTCTTGTACGCCACGAATATTGTTATTTATTCTGTGTGCATCTTTTTTTTCTACTCGAGGTTGAAAACCTCTGTTGCTTCTTATTGCTATGACTTTCTAATTTAAGTTAAACTGTAAATACTTTTAATGTCTTTTTTATTTCTTCGTCTACAATCGAAGCAAATTCCTCGATTGAAACTGTAATATTACCTTTCCCTTCTTGTCCGTGACGACGAATAGAAATAGTACCGTTTTTCTCTTCTTCCTCACCCACGATAAGCATAAATGGAATTTTCTGCATCTCAGCATCTCTAATTTTCTTACCGATAGTTTCGTTTCGGTTATCAATTAGGGCGCGAATTTCGTGATTTTCTAGCAAATCTAAAACTTTTTTAGCATAATTTTCGTATTTCTCACTCAAAGACAAGATTATAGCCTGTTCCGGCATTAGCCAAAGTGGGAAATTTCCTGCTGTATGTTCTAGGAGAATTGCTATAAAACGTTCCATTGATCCAAAAGGAGCTCTGTGAATCATAACTGGTCGATGTAATTCATTATCAGCACCTTTATATGTTAATTCAAAACGTTCTGGTAAATTGTAATCTACCTGAATTGTTCCTAATTGCCATTGTCTTCCTAAAGCATCCTTAACCATGAAATCAAGTTTCGGGCCATAAAAAGCAGCTTCGCCATATTCTACAACAGTATTTAGACCTTTGTCTCTTGCTGCATTAATAATAGCGTTTTCAGCTTTCTCCCAGTTCTCATCTGTTCCAATGTATTTTTCTCTGTCTTCTTGGTCTCTTAACGAAATTTGAGCAGTAAAGTTTTCAAAACCTAGTGAACCAAATACATATAATACAAGGTCAATTACTTTTTTGAATTCTTCATCCAATTGTTCTGGAGTACAGAAAATATGCGCATCATCCTGAGTAAATCCTCTTACACGAGTTAAACCATGTAATTCTCCAGATTGCTCATATCTATATACAGTACCAAATTCTGCATAACGCTTAGGTAAATCTTTATAGGACCAAGGTCTTACATTGTAAATTTCACAGTGGTGAGGACAGTTCATTGGTTTTAATAAAAATTCTTCACCTTCTGCAGGAGTATGGATTGGCTGAAAGCTGTCTGCTCCATATTTTGCATAATGTCCAGAAGTTACATATAGTTCTTTCTGGCCAATATGTGGAGTTACAACTTGCTCGTAACCTGCTTTTTTTTGTGCTCTTTTTAAAAATTGCTCCAAGCGATCTCTCAATGCAGCTCCTTTTGGCAGCCATAAAGGTAGACCTTGACCAACTTTTTGTGAGAAAGCAAACAATTCAAGTTCCTTTCCTAGTTTACGGTGATCACGACGCTTAGCTTCTTCAAGAAGTTCAAGATATTCAGTCAAATCTTTTTGTTTAGGAAAAGAAGTTCCGTAAACACGAGTCAGCTGTTTGTTTTTTTCATCTCCTCTCCAGTAAGCTCCAGCAACACTCATAATTTTTACAGCTTTGATAATTCCAGTATTCGGAATATGGCCTCCACGGCATAAATCTGTAAAAGTAGAATGGTCGCAAAAAGTAATAGTTCCGTCTTCAAGATTAGAAATCAATTCCGTTTTGTAAACATTATCCTTGTACATTTCTAAAGCTTCTGCTTTGCTTACAGGGCGCATTTTAAAATCATGTTTCTCTCTCGAAATCTCAAGAACACGGTCTTCAATCTTTTTGAAATCTGCTTCAGATATCTTCTGATCTCCAAAATCAACATCATAATAAAATCCATTGGCAATTGCAGGTCCAAGAGTTAATTTAATTCCTGGGTATAATTCCTCAAGAGCTTGAGCCATTACGTGCGAAGTCGAATGCCAGAAAGCTTTTTTACCTTCAGCATCATTCCAAGTATATAATATAAGATTACCGTCGGTCGTTAATGGAGTTTCGGTTTCAATAGTTGTACCATTAAAAGATGCAGAAATAACATTTCTTGCAAAACCTTCGCTAATGTTTTTAGCGACCTCCATTGGAGTAACGCCTGAAGCGAACTCTCTAATTGACCCATCGGGTAAAGTAATCTTGATCATTGTTTATAATTTTGTGAATGCAAATATACATGATTACTAAAATACATACAATATATATATGTAGAAGATTATTTTATTATGTAAGTACTCAATGTTGCTATTATATAAGAGTAGATTTCATTCACACAACCCGACAGGTTTTCAAAACCTGTCGGGTTTATTTTTTTTTATACATATATATAAGAGAGAAAAAAACATCTGTCAGGCTGAGCGCGGGCTGGGAAGTAGTTTTGAGAGATCATTCGAATAAAAGTGCCGGAAAAAGGTGCTGAAAACTAAAACTCTTCAAAAAAGGAATGTAAAACCGGTGTTAAATTAAGGAAATACCAGCCGCAAGAAGAAAAACCTGACAATGGTTCAAAAAAGTTAAGAATGTAAAAGAAGAGTTATCAGTGTGTTAAGGAATAATTTTGAAAAAGATGGAAAAAATATAAAAAAAAGTCTTGCAGATGTAAAT
>Ga0160449_1001449_pt1 | contig 11518 bp, 21 predicted proteins | sample HID1975I_E1MG_FD_108216 | JGI IMG/M metagenome (GOLD analysis project Ga0160449, IMG submission 108216) | Enriched soil microbial communities from UW Madison campus, WI, USA - HID1975I_E1 MG | ecosystem: Environmental > Terrestrial > Soil > Unclassified | place: USA: Madison, Wisconsin...
CGGCCCTGGCATTCCTCATCCGGATCACCGTCGAAGACATCGGTGGTGAAGTGGCGCGCCGCCGGATGGTTGGCAGTGTGCATGCTGATGGCCGCCTGGCTGTGGTTCTTGGCCACGGTTACTGGCCGGCCCAGGCCCATCTCCAGCCCGGTACCGGCGCCCCCGCCACCGCAAAAGAAGTCCACTACGATCTCATCGTCTTGCGGATCGAAGCCAAGGCCGTACTGGGTTTTGAAGTCGAGCGGGTTCTTTTTCTGAAATGCAGACATAGGCGGTCCTCGCCGGGGTGGCGTGATGGATAGATTTGGGGTTAGATCAGGCGCTGGGTATGTGGAACAGCGGGAGCAGAGATGGGCTGGGAATGCGTTCTAAGCTGGGTCGAACACCACCCAGGCGTGGCGTCATGGGTGCAGGCCGTAGGATCAGTTGGGGCAATTGGAATCGCGATTTGGATTGCTTCCTCGCAACGGCGATCCCAGGTTCGCTCCGAAAAAGAAAAAGCAAAATTGGTGTTGGATCTGATCAAAACTGTTGCGGGCAGGGCTGATAGGGCAGTTTCAAATGAGTCGGTCAGCTCGATGACTCTCAATGCGCACATGAACCTCATCACGGGACTGTGCGCCACTTTGGAAAAGATCGACCTCTTGAACTTGCCCGCCGAAAATATGCTGGAGCCAACCTGTAATTTGAGAGACGCGATGCGAGCTTTGGAGGCCGGTATGCGAGAGGCCCAGCGGCAGCAATACCTCCCCACCTGGTTAGGTATGGGAGAAGCGATACTGTGGAAGGCCATGGTGAAGACGGCAGCAAAGCAGATCGCTGACCTAAATTGATGTCTTTGGTCCTGGCATTATCGTTGAATAGGGGAAGGCGCTGGCGGGCAGCGCGTGGTGTCAGATTTTGCGGCGCGAAGTGATCTTTGGTATAACGCCCGGCCATTTCACAGGAAGGAACCTCATGAAACGCACCATCATTGGCGCTATGCTTGTCGCCGTTACTGCGCTGTCACTCAGTGGCTGCTTCGAGTCCGAAGCTGAGAAGCAGGCCAAAATTGAAGAGCAGAAGTCCAAGGACTTTTTTGATATGGGTGGCCCTACCGACCGGAGCAAGAGCAAAGGTTACGTACCGTGAGCCGAAAGCTTCCGTAGAACCTCAACGCCGCCGAACCCAAGGCGGCGTTTTCGTTTGAGGGGAAGGCGCTGGCGGGCAGCGCCGAGTGATATGCTTCGCCGCTCACCAAACAAGGATGGTGGTAATGGGGTTGCGAGACCGAGGAAGATCGCCAAGATCAGGAGCTGCCGCGATGAAGACCCGGACGGCATCATTCATAGGGCTCGCGATTTGGATAGCGTTTCTTTGGCTAGGAAAGCCATCTGCGTCGTTGATCAGCTACTCTGTGCCGTTTGGAATTGCTCTGATCGCCACAGGCCCCCTCGAACTGATCCCAGATCGTTGGCACAGGCTTAATTTCCTCGTCAATGCCCTGGCGACTGGATTCTTCTTCGTCAGCATCATGTTTGCGATAGTGGCCATATCTTTCGCCCTGTCATTGAGCAAAAGCGAGCGTTCGATTTTCTGCCTTGCTGGATGGGCAATGCTGTTGATTGTTTACCATTTCGCAATCCCTTGGCTGAAGCGGTCGCCTTTTCACCGACTCAGCGAGGATAGAGGGATGTACAGTCCTCCAGCGGATGACGATAAAAGGAACTGAGATCAGATAGGCCAATGCCGGAGCAGATTAGTCGCTGGCGGGCAGCGCCGGAGGGTCAGGCGGAGATGATCGCGGCGCAGGTATTGACCATGGTGCCGGTGGTCTTGAACGAAGCATCGGGCAGGTTGACGATGCTGCCGCTGCGCGATGCGACTATGCCGCGGAAGTCACGGGACAAGGCATCTTCGCGGAAGATCACCCCGGTAGGCATGATTGCCACCAGCAGCCCGCGGGGCTTGAGGAATTTCAACGCGTGTAGCACGTGGTGAATGTCGCTGCGCTTCTTGTCGAACGGCGGGTTCATCACGACCCGGTCATAGATGGGCTCAGGCTCGATGCTGAGGAAGTCGGCGCAGCGAACTGAGCGGAACGGCAGGTGCTTCAGGTGTTTGGCGTTATCCTCCAGCAGCTCAACGCAGTCGACCTCCAGGCCGGCAGTGGCCAGGGCGCTGGCAATGGCGCCTCGACCAGCTGACGGTTCCAAAGCTGACATGCCTTTTTCCAGCTGCGCGAACTCCAGCAGACGGTCAACTACGGGGCCAGGCGTAGGGAAGAAGCCGAAGTCCTTCGGTACCGCGATCTCGCCGGTGAGGATGATGTTTTCGATCGCCTCGGCGGCGTCATCAGCGAACAGGTGCGCCTTGGCCTTGGTGTTCCACTTGCCGCCGGCAGCTTTAAGGGTCTTGTCCAGACGGGAATACAGGCCACGATCCAGCTGGCCGCCAGTGATGTACAGCTTGTTGGCATCGGTGCGGGCAGCGCTGAGCAGCGCCATGACTTCGGTGTCGACCTTCATGTGTTTCTCCTGGGTGCGCGAGGCCCTACCTGGGTCGCGGCATGGTGGCAATTTGGTTTGGGATGGGGTATTACGGATGACCGGCATGGGGCCGGCTGGGAGCGAACAGTGAAAATCTTTATCAGTTGGTCTGGAAACCGCAGTAGGGCTGTTGCAGAGGTTTTGAGCGATTGGATCAAGTGCGTGTTACAAGCATCAGAACCTTGGATATCAACGCGTCATATTGATCGCGGCTCGCTTTGGTTTTCAGAGATCAATGAGAGGCTGAAGGAAATCTCTGTTGGTATTGTCTGCCTGACGCAAGAGAACAAGGATAAACCTTGGATTCTTTTCGAGTCTGGAGCATTGGCCAAAGGCCTTACTGGAAGCCGTGTATGCACATTCTTGGTTGATTTACAACCACACGATCTAACTGATCCGTTGGCTCAATTCAATCACACCAAGCCAAACAGAGATGGTGTCTGGGAACTGGTGCGTACACTGAATATATGCCTTGACGACAAAGCACTAGAAGAAAGGGTGTTAGAGAAAGCCTTTGAGGTGTATTGGCCTATTTTTGAAAAAGGTTTTGCGGACGCTTTGGCAGAGAACGAGCCTGAAAAGCCCGCAAAGCCTCGCCCGAAAGAAGATGTGTTGATGGAAATCCTTGGTGCCACAAGGGAGTTGACAAAGAGAATCACTGCTTTAGAAGAAGGTAGTGGACGCTCACCTCGCGCTTCCAGAGCTGGCGGGGCAGTGCTACACACAGCAAAAGACGGTAAAACATCTTATTATTTCCCAAAGACTCAGGCGATCGATCCCGCGACTGCCGCGCTTCTGTCAGCTTTGAGAAATGGGCAGGTTTCAACTGCCACTGATGACGATAAAACCGATGAGAATGAGCAAAATTAACGGCTTCTAGGACTAGGTTAGAATACGCATGACCCATGCCATGCGCGCCTTCTAATGCGTCTCAAGCGGTGAGCTCCATGTCTCGGTCATTCCAGCCTGCCAGCCACCACCCGCAGTCCACGGTCAACCAGCCGTATGGCTGGGAATCGCGGGACTGCAAGTTGTCTCTGCAGGCTCGACCGAGGAAGTAAGCAGGCGGGCACTGATAGTGCTGGTTGTGCATGGCTACGCCCCCGTGAGGTGGTGCGCCGGGGCGAACGGGATGTCGTCATCGAAGCTTTCGTAGTCGGGACCGTTCGTGCCTTGCTGGCTCTGCTGCTGTGCAGCCGGGCGCTGCAGGGTGCGCTGTTGCTGATGGCGTGGCTGCTGCGCGGGCTGGTTGCCCTGGGCTTGCTGAGGCGGACCGCCGGCGAACTTAATGATGATCACTCGGCCGGTGAGCTTCACACCTTGGGAGTGATCGGACTTGGTGTAGGTCTCGACATGGGCGTCGTCAATGGTGAAGTGCACTTGCTGGCCTTTGACCAGGTATTGGACCATGGCCTCGGCCTGTTTGCCCCACAGCGTGGCGTCGACCCATTGGGTGAGGCGCTTGCCATCGTTGCCCTTGCGGCCGTATTCACAGGCGATGGCGATGTTGCACACTGGGTCGCCGTTGGGTGTGTAGCGCAGTTCAGCGTCGCGGCCAATGCGGCCGATATCGGTAAGTGTTGGCATGAGTTATCTCTTACTTGATCCGGATCGAAGACTTTCCGCGCTCCAGGTGAGCGCCCTTTACCTCTTGGCCGGACTTGATCCGTTCGGAGATAGCCTTCTTGTCAGGCACATAGGTCACGCGCGAATCGACCAAATCGTCAGGGAGGGACTTTTCGTCGTCGATGATTACTGACTCGCGGCCTTTGGCCAGAGTGATGGTGAAGAGGGGGCAGCTAATCTTGGTGATGTTCGCTGCCTCCATGTTCTCGCGTAGATAGTCGATAATCTGCCCCTTGCGATTGGACATGAGACGTTTTCGCTCCTGGAGGCGATCGATCTCGGCATCCACGGCTTCGATATCGCCATCCATGTTCAGGATGACCCGGCTTACTGCCAGGGCCTTGTCGTTGAACTCAGCCTCAATGGCACCCATGGTGTCGCGTACAGCGATGGCCATGTCTTCATCAGCCCCGTCCATTAGGGCGGTCAACTCCTTGAATTGACCAGTCAGCTCGTAAAGCGTGCTCATGCGGCCTGCTCCTTCTTCTGAGCGCCTCCAATGAAGGCTTTGCGCTCTTCGTATGCATCGGTAAGGCGGCGGAGGAACGCTGTTTCGTTGCGTGCGGTGGCGCTTTTCACGAATCGGGTATTGAGCATCTTCAGCTCATGCATGGTGACGGCGCCGGCCAGGGTTTCTACAGCGGACTTAAGCCACTCCAGTCTTTCTTGCCTCTGGCGCTCTTCCTCGGCAGCTTTATCCTCTGCCTTCTCAATGGCCACCTCGCTGCGAACCGTCTCGACATAGGAAGCGTCGTCGAACATGCCCATGTGGATGTCAGCCGCGAAGCCAAGAGGCTGAAGGCATTTGCTGATAGCATCGGTGAGAGACTTCTTCGCCGCCTCCCAATCCGTGATGATCTTTCCCTGCTGAAGAAGTACGAACGGGGTGTGGCCGTAGTGCTCAACGGTGCATTTCTGGCCATCCTTTCCCAAGTACCAGAGCTGGATCTTTATGGTGTGCAGCTTGGCGTTGATGCGTGGAGCCTCTGGCCATTCCTTGGTAGGAGCTGAAAGCGGGGCGCCCTCATCGAAGCGATCCTCAAGGACCGTCCAGCCCCATCCTTCGCCGCAAGGGCCGAAGACCTCAGTCGCCTTACGCATAAGGTATGTGGGCTTGATTGCGGTTCCTTTGAAGCCGCCCATCCCAGTGAAATTCTTCGTTGCGCTAGGGTCGGTCGTGTCAACCTGGTCCCAGATGCGCATGTTTGCATTGGACATTTGTCACCTCGCGCCAGGCCGGCGCCGTCAGTAGGAATAGGTGAAATGCCAGGTCACCCAGATTGGAGGTACGCTCCAGGCCCTAGCTGCGGTGGATGGTTGCGCGCTCTCGCCGCTTACGCTCCCGAAGGGGTACGGTTATCCCGAAGGCCCGCCGTGCGCCGGGTGTGAATTCAGGAAGTGATGCTGCCGGCCAGGGCGCTCAGGAGGAGCCAGCCGGTGCAGAAGGTGAGGGCGATGAAGGAGCCGCGCCAGTTGGCGAAGCGGCGTGCACGCCGGTAACCGGTCATGGGTCGTGTCTACCTGCGCCATTGCACTTGTGGCAGCTGCTCGTAGAGACGTGATAGGGGCCTGAGAAGTGAAGGGTTCCTGACCCTTTGCACGTCGTGCAGGCGACTTTATTGCGCTCCCGCTCCAGTTGCTTGCGAAGATCACCCAGCTCGCTATCGCGTGGGTCGCCTGCAGGGGTGTGGAAGGCCATGCCGACGTTCTCAGCCCAGCCAGTCACATCTTCTGCGATGGCACGGATCTGCTCTGGCGTCGCGGCAACACCGTGCTCTTCAAAGGCCTCCGCAAGCCCTTCGGCGTAGTAGTCGGTCCGTGAGTAGCTCATGCCCGCACCTCATACCCGACCGTCCACTCGCCGCAGATGCAGGCTCGGCATTTCCATGCCTGGGGGTTCTCGATGCTGGCCAGGGCCGCCTCATTCACCGCGGCGGCGAACGTCGGCCCCTTGAACAGCATCAGCACCCGGTCGGCCGACATGGCCTGAGCCTCGGGCAGTTCGGCGATCTGCTCGTCTATGAGCGTGGTGATTAATGGCGTGGTCATGCTGCCTCCTTGCGCCGTACGGCAATACGCCGGATGCGCTCGCAGTAGTGTTGGAACTCGTTGGAGTCGATGGCCAAGAGAGAGAAGTAGGCGACCACCAGTGTCTCGGCTTTGGCATCCTCCACCGGGCCAGAGCCCGGGAGAAGCATCGTTTCGATTGCGGCCTCTATCGCGCTGACTGCCAAGCTGTGAGGGCTCATTGCGCGTCCTCGGCCTGGGCCAGCACTCCCTCTTTCGCGAAGGGCTTGAGCAGCGTCCTGGCGATCTCCTGCAGCATGGATTCAGGGTTTGGCACGTTGATAGCCTCGTCTGCTGCGGCTGCCGCGTCGCCCGATGATTTACAGCGCGCGGCCAGGATCAGGCGGCCCAGGACCGAGCCGCTTATGCCTGACTGGCCCAGCTGGCCCATCACAAACTCATCAACCGCCTGAGCGAAGCGCTCGAAGGTGACGCCCTGCTGCGGCCGAAAGTGGCGCTGGAACACGAAGTCGCGGCGCGCCATCAGCTCAGCGATGCCGTCGTCGATCCAGCGTTCCTCGGGCGAGCTTTCACTCTCCGCCGGAGGCATCCGGTTGTCGTACTCAAACTGTGCTGCTCGAAGTGCGCCCATGGCGTCCTCCTGGGGGTTGTGCGGCCGCATTGGCCAGGAGCCAGGCGCGGGTGACCAAACCCACCGTGAAAGGTGGCCTGGCGCCTGCCAATGCGGTCGAAGTGAAGGGAAGGGTGCAGGCGCCCGGAGCCGCCCGGGAAGCATCTGGTCTGGCCGGGTAGGCCCCGGATTCGCCTGCATGCTGGCGTGCCAGCAGATTACGTATGGGTGAGTGCTAGGTCGCTCACGATGCAGATTGAGCCGTCGTCGGTTGGAGTGGCATCGGTGTAATCGACCTGGTTGTAGACGCCGCCGTGGAAGTTCAGCAGCGATGAGCGCCAGGAACTGTCCATTTGGAGGCTGCCGGACGACCCGGCCTTGCCATTGCAACTGGCGGTCACGGTCAACGCGCCCGAGGCGAGCACGCGGATAGTGACGGTGAACTTCGAGCCCAGAGGCACGCCCTTGAGCAGCGTGGTGTTGATCGGCGTGGCCTGGTTGAACGTTTCGCGGAAGCCCAAGGTGATGTTGCCTTTGCTCCAGAAGACCTTCACTGGCGGGCTGTCATCGTCCTTCACGTGCAGTTGCGAGATCACCACTTTCTGCGCGGAGTTGACTTTGGTCAGCGTCATTTCCTGCATATTGATGTGCTCGGCTGCGCTGGCCAAAGACCAGTAGTTGGCCTCTTTCCACTCGCAGCGCGTGCGGTGGGTGCTTTTACTTGAAGCACCTTTGGTGGGCGCCGAAAACTGAACTGAGCCATCGGCCAGCACAGTCACCACGCTTGGGTACTGAGCGATCGCCTCTGCGCCGCTGAGCTCAAGGGCTACGGGGTTGGTGGATGAAGTGGCCACTGGGGTCGTGATCGTTAGATTGCTGATGTTTACGGTCATGGGTATGTCTCCTGACGATAAAAATCATGGTCTGGCACGATTGCCTTTACTGCCTGGATGCGCTCTCGCATCCCTCAGCCAGCTCTTCGAGTGGGCTCAGGTGATGCTGCGTAATGCCGCCTCATCGAGACGGCATCACTAAATCGTTCTGTCTTTCTCCGCACTCGCTTACCAGGTCATTCTCTCAGTTCGGTCAACACCTCGTCCGCCGTCGCAGTGGGCTGCGCGTGGGCAGGCTTTCGGGCCTGTCGGATCGCCGGTCGCCGGTAGAGGCAAGTGCGGTTTTGTTCATCGGTTTACTGACCTCCCACCGATGGAGCCGGGAGTGACCTAACCGGCGGGGCCGGGTAGTCGTGCATGGCGCTGGCTGTTAAAGAGCGGCGGCCAGTGAGGGCCTCTGCAGTCCCTCGTGAGTGACTGCTTGAGGTGAAATTTAGCCACGCGCTAAAGCTTAGTCAATAGCTCAGAGCTAAATAAATTTCGCTGGGCGACAAATCGCATCCCAGCGAAGAAATCGAGCTGCGGGTATTTACCTCTGATTTAGCACTGAGCTATGCTTCTGAAATTACTGTACGAATATACAGCTTAAGAGGAGGGAGCTATGTCCAAGCACAAGAAATCGGCACCGCAGCAGCGCCAGGAAATGTCCGGAGTAGAGCGTCTGGGGCTTCGAGTGTCGTCGATGATCAACCACCCGCTCGCGCAGACGCAGCGCTGGGTGACGATCCATCGCCTTGACACGGATGGCGAAGCCGAATGGGAAGAGGTCATGGGCTTGCTCGCTGAAACGCCGGAACTAGAGTTGACGTTCAACGACGACGAGAGCGTGACTGTCCGGTGGGAGCTCCAGGAAAACGAGGAGCGGGATGATTACTTCGCTGAGCGGGACAAAGAGGAGGACATCGAGAAGGAGGCAGCGCCATTCTGAGGGCGCATTAAAAAGCCCGCATGAGCGGGCTTGGATGCAGCACACCTAAAGGTCAGCCGATTTGTTTTGGGGTGTACATGCTTCCGATCCGCAACGCTTCTTCTTTTCCACCTGGCAGCGTATTGGCTTTTTTGAGTATATAAGCTGGAAATTTGGTTACGAGGTAGTCGTGCTTGAACCACCGACGAAACTCTGGCAGCGCTGAGTTTGGATATGCATTCGCTTCTTGTGGACCGCTTGATGCCTGCGGGAAGCGATCCGGATAGGTGTGCAAGAATGGAATGCGCACGCCGTGCGCAGCTTGCAAGTCGTGCGCTTTCCAGTGTTTTGCCCACATTTGGCCAACACTGATGTCAGGAATTGTTTTGTGATTGACCGTGAGATCAGCGGCTATCAAATCGACGATCAAGCCAGTGATCTCATGAAAGACAATGAAATGGCCATCAGGAGCAGTATTCGCTAGCAGAGAGACGCGCTCGTGATGGTATTGCCATTTGTCTCCAGGTGTGTAGTGCAGGGAGTCGTAGATGAATCGCTGCAAACCATATGCGGCGAACCTTCTATAGTTGTCAGTGGCCACCTGATTGGTAGCGCGTGACTCGAAGGCGTAATACTCCAATATAGCCATACAGACGATATCAGGATAGGCGTAATGGGGGCTGCCGTCGCGAATGGTTTCAATATACAACTTGCGATCAGTGTAACCTCGATCGGTGAGATATTGCCTGACGAACGAGATCCTATCTTTCGTCAGAACATCATCGTCAAAATGGTCTTCCCATTCTTGGGTGATATCTTGAATAGCGCTCCGGTGGGCGCCTGTGACAAGTGCAAGTCCGCGCTGGGTGAGAAACGGGATTCCGTTCTCTAAAACCCCCATTTCGATCCCGTTGACATCGCGTTGAACCTCGACCCCAAGGTCTAGAACGATTTGCTTTGGGGGGGCGGTGGGTGATCCTTTTGTCATCGTTAACTCCTTGATATATAACAATAATCACCCGGCCACCAACAGGCTAGACTAGGTGAGCGTTCCACACCAGCAGGACGCGAGCCTGGATATACGTCTCCTCCCGGCGGATCATCCGATCCTTGTGCTGCGGATTGTCCGAAATCATCTCGAAGTATTCCTCATCAGCGATCTGCAGCCGCTTGATGTACTCGTGGCCGCCCCAGGAGAAGTAGTAGATTCCGTCACCTACAAATTCGCGAATGCTCACATCTACGATGAGCGGGTCGCGACTCTTGATCGTGGGGGCCATCGACTGGCCCCAGCCAGTGACCAGCTTTAGGTGGTAGTGCTCCTTGAACTCAACGCCCAGCTCACGCAGGTGCTTGGGACTGACGCGCACGTCCTGGAGCATCTCAGGAAAGTCGTGTGTCACCTCGCCGCCGCCCATGGCGCCGCGGACATCGTAGTGAGCGATCCACACCTCATCGCCGACCAGTCCTGGCCGATTCAGATCAGCTTTCACAAGGCTGGCGTCGCCAGGCTCACCAGCTACTGGCGCCTCGGCGGCAGCTAGCAACCGCTGCCGCGTCTCCTCTGGAATACCTTTCCCGCTTTTCGCGAGCATCTGTTTCACCAGGTCGGCAGCAGACAGCTTGCTGTCCAGGGCCTCGCCGTGCGGCAGAGCGTCATCGCTTGCAGGAATTGAGTCGAACCAGCCTCGCGGCAATTTCTCCACTTCCTCAATCCGGCGCGCTACGTCGTCGCCCAGGTTCTTGGCCGTCTTGTCCGAAAGTATCTGGCTCAGGTGCGCAGGCGCCATCCCCCAGCGCTCCGCGCAGGATCCTTTCCTCTGGCTGCCAATTAGCTTGACCAGGTTGTGCTTTCGAATTTCGTAGATATCCATGGTGCGAAGAATGCCAGCGTTTAGCTCAGTGCTAAATGTGCGCAAAGCTAAATTCTCCTTGATCAAGAATTAGCCATGAGCTAAATTTCGCCATATGTGTAAGGAGAACCCACATGAATGATCACCTCCGTGAATGGTTGGCCACCGCCACCAACGATCGCCGGCGGGATGTAGCTGCTCAGGCGAAGACCACTGTTGGCCATCTCTGGCAGCTCGCAGGTGGTCATCGGAAGGCCTCTGTTGATCTTGCTGAGCGCCTGCAGGACGCATCCGACGGCGAAATCACCATCGCCGGTCTTCGCCCAGACCTCATCCCGTTTGCACGCAAAGCGCTGAAGGGCGCGGCTTAATCAATTTCCATAGCAAGGAGCAATCCCCGCATGTACGCCAATCCCAAGCACCTGCATGACCGCGAGATCAAGGTCCGGGTCGACGAGGACACGTTCGAACTGATCCAGGCGCTGGCGAAATTCCATCGCACTCAGCGCGCTGTGCTCTGCCGTGAGCTTCTGGAAGCTCAGCTGGCCGCCCTGTCTTCGGAGAATACCGGCGATCAGCACGTGGCCTGAAGGCCCGTAGGAGGCCCCATGCCGATTGAAGAAATCGGACTGGACCAGGGACTGATGGAGCAGCTGGAGCGAGAAGCAGAACGGAGGGGTGTAAGCCCTGATGCGCTCGCAGCCGAGCTGATCCGGAAAGAACTGGCCAGCCGAACCAAACCCCGGAATCCACGGGGACCGGTAACACCGTTCCACCGCAGGGCCTGAACCGGCCCTGACACGTAACTGACAAGCCCGAACGATCTACCCAGCGCGCAGGGGACACCCGATGGCCTACGACGACAAAGCTCACCGCCACGACCACCAGGTCAAGGTCCGCTTGGATGACGAGGACTTCAACGAGCTCAAGGACTTTGCCCTGGAGCTCAAGGCGCAGCACAGCGTGCTGGCCCGGGAAATCATCCTGGCCGCGCTGGCGTTCAAGAAAGAGCACGGCCACTTGCCGCTGATCAACGAGAAGAAGGCCAGGGCCTGAATAGGTCCAGGGGAGGA
>Ga0160449_1001462_pt1 | contig 11439 bp, 10 predicted proteins | sample HID1975I_E1MG_FD_108216 | JGI IMG/M metagenome (GOLD analysis project Ga0160449, IMG submission 108216) | Enriched soil microbial communities from UW Madison campus, WI, USA - HID1975I_E1 MG | ecosystem: Environmental > Terrestrial > Soil > Unclassified | place: USA: Madison, Wisconsin...
AATTAGTTTTCTCATATTTATACAATATTGTTTAAATCGCTTGCAAAAGCAATTTGTGTTGGATTTTCGGGTAAATAAAAAATCTCAATCTCTTTTTGTTTGGTCATATCAAGTTCTAGAAGTCCAATAACTTTCTTTAAACTGCTTTTATGAATATGCTGTTTGTTGTCTTTATATTCGAGCTCAAAACGCATCATTGGCTGTTCGTTAATGTATGTTCCTGTCTGACTGACATTAATCAATCTCGCCGCAGTTTTTATTCCTTTAAATTTAATCAGAACAGAATCATCGTTTAGACCAGTTAGTTTGCTTAAGATAAATCGCAAAAGAAAACGATAGAATAAAATTACAATTGGGCAAATAATTAACGGATGCCCAAAACTCATAAAGCGCCAGCCCATACCTTGACTTTCAGTTTTATAAGCATACATATAGTAACCAGCTACAGCAATTATAACAATTATCCAGCTCAATAGTCTTAATACCAGACCCAAATAATTGAACCCTGCATTTGTCGTTGCAATAATAAAATGGGGAAGCTGTTTAGAATTTCTATTGAGCAGTAAGTTTAGTTTCTTGCCAGTTTCAAAACGATGTTCTTGAGGTTTACTATCCGTAATAATTGTTTTATGGGTAATTTCGGTATCAGAAAGATTTTTAAACAATAACTCAAGTTCGTAAGTATTTAATTTAGATGTTGGTTTTGAAATTTTTACAGCATTTATAATTTTTGCTTCTCTTTTTACACCAGTCTCTTTTATTGCTTCTAAATTTCTTTTTGTGATAAAAACCTGCAATATCCATTTTTGGAAATATCCAATTAAAATAATCAGCCATATTACTATTGATAAAAATACTATGCCGAGCGCCAGCCACGGATTTTTATCATTTAGTGCATTAATATCAAATTTGTCATTAATATTGTAATACATCAGCATCGGAAAAGGAATTGCAAAAAAGAACATATAGATTGCCCAAAATGTAATAGCAAGATATTTTTTCATTCCTTGTGGTATTTAAAGTTATGGATTTAATTATGATTTGTAAATAGCATTAAAAAGCTTTTTTACAATTGGGTACTAATCAAATTTACATAAAATATTAAATTTCTTACGTACGATTTAGCAAATTTTAGATATTGACTTTTTGAAATGAAGCTTTTTCTAACAACAAAAAAGTCCCAGTTTTTTTCTGGAACTTTTAATTTTGTAATTGAAAATGCTATAAATCAAGATTTATTTATCCATGAGCTTCAACAGAAACGTCATTCCATTTTTCCCAATTTTCCAATCTTTGTTCATAGCTTTGTTTTACGAATGGAAGTGCCACTTTTCCAAGTAATAATCGTAAAGGAGGATTTTCGTTTTCGACTAGTTTTACGACTGCAGAAGCGGTTGCTTCTACTTTTCCGAATATATTTTCTGAAGCTGCCATTGCTTTTTTAATTTCGTCATAAGCAGGTAAACTTTTGCTGGTAATTCCAGTATGCCAAATATTAGATGCGTATCCATTTGGTTCTAATAAGGTTACATGGATTCCGAATTGTTTTACTTCTGAAGCTAAAGTTTCACTTAAACCTTCAATAGCAAATTTTGAAGCACTGTAAAGTCCCATTGTGGCTGGTAAAGTTGCTAATCCTAAAATAGAAGAAACTTGAATAATATGCCCGCTTTTTTGCTCTCTCATAATAGGTAAAACGGCTTGTGTTAACCACAAAGTTCCAAAAAAGTTAGTTTCAAATTGTTCTCTTGCTTCCTGTTCACTAGCTTCTTCAACCGCGCCGGTAAGTGCGTAACCTGCATTGTTTATTAAAACGTCAATTGTTCCAAAATGCTGTTTTACTTTTTGTACTACTTGAAGAGATTCTTCTCTGTTATTTACATCCAGTTGTAATGGCAGAATTGCATTCCCGTATTTTTCTTTTAAATCGTTTAAAGTGTCTAAATTTCTAGCAGTTGCTGCTACATTATATCCTTTAGCTAAAAAAGCTTCTGTCCAAGTTCTTCCAAATCCTTTTGAAGCTCCTGTAATTAAAATTGTTTTTGACATGGTAATTGTTTTTATAATTAATTAATTTTAAATATGACTTATCGGTCATTTTTATGATAAAAAAAATTATATCGAGTTTTCAGATATAATTTTTTTAAGTGTTTCTTCTATTGTTTTCATATTGTCATTATTGCCAGACATACGGGACATTAAATGACCGCCTTCAAGCATGGCAAAAAGCACAGTGGCAAATTCTGATCCTTTCCATTTCGGATTAAATTCTCCATCAGCAATTCCTTTTTCTATTATAGCAGATAAAAGCTGTTGTCCTCGTTTTATTGCTGTATTTACTTTTTCTTTTACAATCGGATTAGTATCATCGGCCTCAGTTCCAAAATTTAATAAAGGACATCCGCCGCTAACAGGTGGATTAAGCGGGTTACTGAAAAAATCGATATAAGCCAAAAGCTGTTCTTTGGCACTTTTCCCCTGACTTAATTGCGCCTGAAGTTTTGTACTTAATATTTTCATATTGTGGTCTACGGCAGCGCAGGCCAAAACATCTTTATTCTCAAAATGAACATACATACTTCCTTTAGACAATTTCGTAGCCTCCATGATATCGCTCATAGAAGTAGCTGCAATTCCTTTTGTATTGAAAATAGGAGCGGCTTTTTCTATAATAAATTGTTTGGTTTCTTCACCTTTTGTCATGATAGGTTGTATTTGATGATGTAAATATATGACCGATTGGTCATATATACAAGTGTTTATGAGATTAATTTTTTAATTATTTGGTTTTAAGGTTTTTATTGAGAGTTGTTTTTAAGTAAAAATTGCTTAAATCACTGGACTTAACGCAGTTTTTTATCAATTTAATTCGCTCGATCTCTTTCGCCTTCATTTCCAAAACCACGATCTAATTTATTAGATTCATTATTTGTACATTATTCCAAAAGATAAATAAAAGTTACTGATGGAAATCAGATTTTAATGAAAAGTGGCAAGGCTTTACAAGGCTTCCAAAATAAGAAGGTCTGCTCTCGACACGGCCGCAAAAGCCATTAAAAGATAGCTTACGCAAGCTCCAACCATTGCAGTATCTGGTAGATAATCCAAATCACGGATATATGTCGACATTCCTATGAGCAGAACCTTCTTCTTTAATTTTAAGTTTTAATCGAAATTTGTTTTGAAATGTTTTTAAGCTTTTAATTTGGATAGGGTAAATGTATTATCATCATTTTTTTCAAAACATGATTCTAATCATACTGTTAGATATTTATTTTTTTATTTTTTGCGTAACTTTTATGGATTATCTAAAAAAATAAAGCTGCAACTTTTTTAGAGTTGCAGCTTATTTTAAAAATGGTTAACGCTTTTTTATTTAACTAGAGAAATGTAAACCTTTATTTTTAAAACCATTATAAAGTTCTTGTCTCGCCAGACTTATCGTTTCTTCGGTTCTGTAAATACTGCACCAGAATTTGATTAGAAGTTTATATTTTCCGTCAGAAATGGCACTGTAATAAATCTGAGATGGTTTTGCATTATTTACCATTGGCAGATTAGCAAGAGTTTCATTTACGACTAAATTGATTTCTTCTGGAACGGTTTCACCAACGATTTCAAAAGTAACTTCAACTAGTTTGAAATTATCAGTATAGGTCCAATTGGTAATATTTTGTGATAATAAATTACCATTCGGAATAATAATTTCGGCACCGTTTGGCGCATTAATTTTGGTGGTTCTCAGTCCCATAGATTTTACACGGCCAGATTCTGAACTAATTTCGACAACATCACCAATCTGAATAGGTTTATCAAAAATCAAAATGATTCCCGATACAAAGTTGCTGACGATATTTTGAAGACCAAGTCCGACACCGACACCTAAAGCTCCTAATAAAATACTCAATTTGTCTAAAGGCATTCCTGATGCCGCAACCGCAAGCAGATATCCACTTATTAAAACTACTAATCGGGTAATTAATAATTTTGAATGCTGTCTTTTGTTGACGTTTTCTTCGTTTTCATCATCAATTTCACCAAAGAAATACGCCACATAATTTTGCAATAAATGCGCAACCCAAATAATAATAAAGAACAAAACAATATTACCAAGTGTAAATGTGATACTTCCGATAGTATTTGGATGGCTTAATATTTTTTGAAAAGCAGCACGAAGCGATTCCCAAATATTAAGATTTGAAGCAATTACAACAAGCCACATATAGCTGATTACGATAATAAAAGGCTTTTTTAAGGTGTCTGATAAATTTTCGAAATCAAACATTTTTTCAATGCCTCTTTTTACTCGCGTAGTATAAATTTGCAAAAGGATTATTTCTAAAATAATTTTTAATAAAACGCTTAAAGCTACAATCTGCGTAAGCGAAATAAACGCTGTAAGGCTTAACATATTTGAAAGAGAAACTCTTCCGAACAAATTAAAAAGAATTGATAAACCATTTAATCCGATAAAAATGATGCTTGCCCATTTAAAAAAACCTTTAATGTAAAGCTCCTCTTTTAAGGTTTTAATCTGCACCAAACCATATCTAATTCCTAAAATATTGATGGTAACAAAAGCAAAACGCTGCAATAACCCTATTGTAATAAATAAGTCTAAGAAACAAAGGGCAAAAAACAATCCAAGCAAGAAAAGCCAATTGCGCATAGCAACTTTAGACCATTGATTTTTAAAAAGTACCGTTAAAACTCCAAGTAAAAGAAGCTGCATTAATTCTAAAAATAATGCTGGTGCATATAAATTGGTAACTACGGCAATGTTTAGTGCAATTACTAAAACAGGCAGTAAAACACCACGATTTAAATATTTAAAATTTAAAAGAGAAAGACTTTCGCTGTATCCATTTGCATTTAGATATTTTACGTTTCTGGAGATGTACCAAAACAAAAGTCCCATGAAGAAACACAAAGTGATCAATCCGCCGGCTTTGTAACCTAGATAATAAGCAGCAACATTTTCTTCGATTATAATTTTATTTTTAATGTTGTGCGTTACTTTTTTATTTGCTGCCGAATCTGTGATCTGCCATAAAGCTGGATATTCTTTCTTAAAAATGCTGATTCCAGATTTTTCGAGTTTACTTTCAACTGTAATTAATGCGCTAGAAACAGCAATTTTTCGTTGTACAGTCAATCGCTTCTTATTGTTTAAAATGGTTTGGTTTTTAGTCATAAGACTATCAGTACCAATATATCTCTTTTTAAGATCGGCAAATTCTTTCTTAAACTGCTTGCGGCGAATGGTGTCTTTAATTAAAGTAATTAAAGTTTTGTCTTTACGAAGATCAATTACGCGGCTTTTAATTTTTTCAAGATTGAGATTTCGAGCGTTTACAGCTTTATTTTGTTCTTCTAGTTCTTGCTGGATTTCCTGCAGTACAATGCGATACATCTGCTGGTTGCGCACATTAGGATTGGCGCCTTTTAAACTGGCCAAAATAAGATTCAGTTTACTTTCTGTACGTTTCATTTCGCCAAAAAGATGGTGAGTATCACCTTCAAAATCAATATCATTGTAAGCAGATTCTAATACTTCTCCTGCTTTTTCGATCGCCATTAGGTAATCGCTGTCTGTTGCTGTGGTGTCGTTAAATAATCTGCCTGGACTTTCTTTTTTGACAGTTTTTTGTTCTTGCGAAAAACTTTGCAGAGAACAGAAAAGAAATAAAAACAGAGCGAAAAAATAAAAAGGTCTTTTTTGAAAAATCATAATGTAAATGGCTTATTTAGGGAGATCAAATTTAATTTTTTTTGCAAAACTTTTCGTAAAGAAAAAATTAAATTAGACATTTCAGCACATTTTATCGTCAGATTACGATTATACCTCTCTCAAAGCGATTTCTTGCTTAATTTCTTTTAACAAATTTGAGTTGGAAATTATAATCGAAATCATAGAAAAAGGAATTACAATTAAAGCGCTAAATTCCTTTTTTAGAAATAAAAATACAATAATTAAGAGTAAAAGTATAGAAGCGCTAAGTAGAATATATATCATAAATTGTATTGTTTTCTGTCTTTTTAATAGTTGCTCGGTCGTCATTTCGCTAGGTTTCTTTGTTTTCATTTTATATTTTTACATTAGGTTTTATACAAAATTTAATTAAAAAACATTCCTAAACAATAGGTCAGATTTTCTTGACTACCCAATAAATTATGGAAGAAACAGAAACTTGTCCAGCACAAAGACTTTTAAAAATGTTATCTGGTAAATGGAAAGCAGAAATTTTTCGTTTAGCAGTAGAATCACCTTTACGATTTAATACTTTACTGCGACAAATTCAGGGTTCTAATAAACAATCTTTGTCTACCGCTTTAAAAGAATTGGAAGAAGAAGGACTTTTAGAAAAAATGACAATTAAATTAAAGCCTTTGCATATTGAATATTATCTGACAGACAAAGGAAAAGCTTTAATTCCTGTTTTTGAACAATTGGAAGGATTGTCTTAGCTAAAATAAAAAAGATTTGCCGGTTGTTAATAAAACAAACTTAGTAAATTTAGTTTTGATTGTTTTTTAAATTTTACTTTAAATAAAATGCTATAAATTACTTATAATCATTTTGATAACAAAATATAATATTTTTTATTCTTTACTTATCTGAATTACCTCGTTTCCAGCAATTGCATAAACAATATCTTCAACATTAGGTTTCAGAAAATACTTTCCAGTAAACTCACCAAAAGCAGGTAAAATCATTTGATTTGGTTTATGAAAAAAGCAGGGAAGTCTTAGACTTTGTAAACCTAATCCGCGTAAGAGAATTCCAGGATGAATATGCCCAGAGAAATTAAAAGAATTTTCTTTTTCAGTTGGGTGATGTGTAAAAAAGAAGTGATCAATTTCTAACATTTCAACCACAATTACACCAATTTTTCTATAATGATTTTCATCGATTATATCGTGATTTCCTGTAATCAAATACGTCTCATAATTATTATCTAAAACCCAGTTTTCAAATAAATCCCATTCTGCATTTTTGGTGCTGTGGAATAAATCTCCTAAAAAGATAATTTTATCTGGATTAAAATAATCTAAAACTTCTGTTATCTTCCTGAAATTCTCTGAAATGGCATTTTGCGGAATAGCGATTCCATGTTTTCTAAAATGCGTCACTTTTCCCAAATGAACATCAGAAATAATTATTGTTTTTTTTTCTTCCCAAAAAACAGCTCCACTACAATGCAATATAAATGTTTCGTTGTTGATTTTAATTTTCATAAAGTATTATTTCATGTAAGAAGCGGTCATTTTCTGGATTCTCTCCGCTAATGTTTCGCTTGAAAGCTTTTCTCTTAAACGGTCCGTAATTATAGGAAAACTAAACGGAGTAGGTTTAAGACATTGTTTCCAAACTATTTTTTGATTTGCAATTCGTTCCAAAGCCAAAATTAAACGTCCTTCTTCCAACTGATGTTCAAAGGTTTCTCGATAGGCTTGATGCAGCAATAAGTTGTCAGGCTCAAAATCTCTGAATACTTCAAATAACAATTGAGACCCGCTTTGTAAATGTTTTGTTTTAACCATTTTTCCAGGAAAACCTGTAAAAACCAAGCCTGCAATTACGGCAATATCACGAAATTTTCTTCTTGCCATTTCGGTCGAATTCAAACTTTTCTGTAAATCATGATGGACATATTCTGTAGACAATAGATTGTTATCGAGTACCGCTTCAATATCAATTTCCTGATCAGAAAGCAATTCAAATCCGTAATCATTATAAGCCAAAGAAAAACTGATCGATTGCAGTAAGCTAATTCTATAAGCTAATAAACTTGCCAATGCCTCGTGTACAAAACGTCCTTCAAACGGATAAAATATTGCATGATAACCTTCTCGGCTTTTAAAAGTTTCAATTAAAAATTCATTGTTATCAGGAACAATCGATTCCTTTCGCTGTCTATTAAATAATGGCTGGAGCGCTTTTAATTCGGGTGAAAGATTATCAGTATTGGCTCGATATAATTCCTGACGAAGCAATTCACTCATTTGTGCCGATAATGCCATGCGTCCGCCCATCCAGCTGGCAATTTTCGATTCTTTTTTCGGACTGGCTTTTTTGACCAAAACCTGCATATTTCGAATTCGGAATAATTCCAGTTTCTTTCCTGCAAAAATAAAAGTATCGCCGGGTTTCAATTTCGAAATAAACCATTCTTCAATAGTTCCGATATAACCACCGCTCATGTATTTTACATTCAAAACAGCATCGCCTACAATTGTTCCAATCTGCATTCTGTGATGCATTGCAATCATTCGGTTATTAATTTTATAACGGCCGTCTTCGTCGATTTCTACTTTTTTGAATTCGTCTTAAGCATGAAGGCTCTGACTTCCGTTGGTAATGAAATTCAAGATCCAGTTCCAGTTTTCTTTTGTAATGGTTTGGTAGCTGAATGTTCCCTGTACTTCTTTAAAAATTTCATCTGGAAAGAAACCATCAGAAACTGCTAAAGTATTGAGATATTGGACTAAAACATCCCAACTGTTTAAATACGGAACGCGATCTTCGATGACGCTATTTTCTACGGCTTTTTTCAAAGCAGAAGCTTCTATAAGTTCAATAGCATGAGTGGCAAGAAAGTAAATAACACTTTCTTTTCCCGGCTGATGACCGCTTCGTCCTGCTCTCTGCATAAATCGCGCAACGCCTTTTGGACCGCCAACCTGAATAATAGATTCGACTGGAGCAAAGTCAACTCCCAAATCTAAACTAGAAGTACAGACAACGACTTTTAATTCTTCATTTCGAATAGCATTTTCAACCCATTGTCTGGTTTCTCTGTCAATACTTCCGTGATGCATCGCCATTTCGCCAGCAAATTCAGGATATTTTTCTAATAATCGCTGATACCAAATTTCGCATGCCGAACGAACATTGGTAAAGATAAGTGTTGTTTTACTGGCTTTTACAATTTTTGCCGCTTCATCAATTAAATGTAAGCCCATATGTCCGCGCCAAGGATAAGTATCCATTTTCTCGGGAATAATCGAGACAACTTTTATTTTTTTATTAATGACAGCTTTAATTAAAACAGAATTATGATAAGCCTCAGAATCGACACCAAGTAAAACTTCCTGAGCCTGCTGCAGGTTGCCAATTGTTGCTGAAATTCCCCAAATGCGAATGTTTTTAGCAATTGTTTTTAGTCTAGATAAACCTAATTCTACTTGTACACCGCGTTTTGTTCCCAGCAATTCGTGCCATTCATCAATTACAATTGAGCTGCAGTTTTTAAAAGTAGATTCGTATCCCTTTGAAGCTAAAAGCAATTGAAGACTTTCTGGAGTTGTAATTAATAAATCGGGCATTCTCCCTTTCTGCTTGGCTCTTTCTGCTGCAGAAGTGTCTCCAGAACGAATTCCAACCGTCATTTTAATATCTAAATCATTTATAACTCTTTCTGCAGCTTGTTTGATTTCGACTGATAAAGAGCGCAGGGGCGTAATCCAAATAGCTTTTAAGCCAGGTGTTTGTTTTGTCTTATAGTTTGGATTTTCTTTAATATAATTTAAAATAATTGGAAGCCAGAGCGCATACGTTTTTCCGCTTCCAGTTGGCGCATTTAGCAAGCCATTTTTTCCCTGCAAAAAAGCAGTCCAAGTCTGAGTCTGAAACGGAAAAGGTTTCCATCCCTGATTTTCAAACCAATCACTTGCGATCGTAAATAACTGCTCTCTATTCATTTATGAAATCATATTTTTTAAATCATCTATAGAATTGGCTTCATCGATTTTTTTATCCTGACGCCATCTTAAAATCCTTGGAAAACGGGTTGCAACACCGCTTTTATGTCTTTTAGAAAGTGCAATTCCTTCAAAACCAATTTCAAATACTAATTTTGGAGTTACACTTCTTACAGGCCCAAATCTTTCTAGAGTATTTTTTTTAATAAAATCGTCTACCATTCTAAACTCAGAGTCGGTTAAACCAGAATATGCTTTCGCGAAAGTGACGAGTTCACGTTCGTTATTTTCATTTTCATGCCACAACGCAAAAGTATAATCGGTAAACAAATTAGATCTTCGGCCGTGGCCTCGCATGGCGTAAGTGAGTACCGCATCTATTGTTAAAGGTTCAATTTTCCATTTCCACCAATCGCCTTTTTTTCGTCCCACTAAATAGGGAGAATCTTTCCGCTTCAGCATTAAACCTTCGCTTCGCATTTCGCGTGATTTTAGTCTTTCTGCTGTTATTTCTTCCCAAGTTGAAAAATTAAGTCTTTCTGATAATTGAAGCGGAATATCTTTTCCGATTAAAGTCGTAAACAATTCTTCTAATAATGTACGTCTTTCTTCGTAAGGCAGATTTCTAATATCATTTCCCTGCCATTCAAGTAAATCATAAGCTTTTATGATAACTGGAGTGTTTTTTAAAACAGAAGCTGATACATTTTTTCGTCCAATTCTCGTCTGCAGATCATTAAAAGTACCAATTTGATTATCTATGAAAGGAAGAATCTCGCCATCAATTACAGTTCCATTTGGAATATTTCCGATGAACGAATTGAACTCTGGATATTTATCGGTTACCAATTCTTCGCCTCGGCTCCAAACGTAAATTTCATTATCGCGGATAATGGTTTGAGATCGAATTCCGTCCCATTTATGTTCGGCGCTCCAATCTTCTGGATTTCCAAGATTCGAAAGTTCTCCTTCAACAGGATAAGCTAAATAAAACGGATACGGTTTTGATAAATAATCACTGCTTCTTTCGTCTAAAATTAATTCCTGAAAAGTAATTGTATTTGGATTCCAGTCTCCCCTTAATTTGTATGCAAGAGTATCTTCGTCAATATTCTCAGATTTAGAAAGTGCTCGAGTCATCAATTTCTGACTTAAACCAATTCTAAAACTGCCTGTAATTAACTTTGTGAAAACGAATCTTTCGTAATAATTTAAATTAAGCCAATTGGTCTGTAAATATTCTTTTTTTTCAATATCGGTTTTCTTTTTTAAAGCGATAATTTCTTGTAAAAATTCCGTCAGACTTTTATCAGAATGTTCTTTTGTAGTCGGAATTACCAATGCAATAGTTTCAGCCAAATCACCAACAATATGATAACTTTCCTCAAACAGCCAAAGCGGAATATTCGCCAGTTCGTTTGCCCACAATCGTAATAAAGTTGTATTAACAGGTCGAGGAGGGCGACGGTGCGAAAGAATAGCTATTGTCCAGACTTTGTCTTCATCGCTGGCTTTTTGAAAGTAATTCGTTAAAGCATCAACTTTTACCGATGTTTTATTAGAACTATCCAGGGTTTTTATAAGCTCGGCAAAGTTTTTCATAGTTTTTTAATTGATGGTTGATGGTTGATGGTTTGTTGTTTATTAGTTTAGGGTTTGATTTTGAATAAATTGACAACTCCTAATTCACAACTCACAATTCACAATTCATAACTCCTTTCAGTTTTCTTCAGA
>Ga0160449_1001464_pt1 | contig 11425 bp, 9 predicted proteins | sample HID1975I_E1MG_FD_108216 | JGI IMG/M metagenome (GOLD analysis project Ga0160449, IMG submission 108216) | Enriched soil microbial communities from UW Madison campus, WI, USA - HID1975I_E1 MG | ecosystem: Environmental > Terrestrial > Soil > Unclassified | place: USA: Madison, Wisconsin...
GCCGCCAGGCGACAAAGCTGAACCATCCACATTGTAGTCCTGGTTGATGTTTTGATAGCGCTGACTGAGTTCGAGTGCCAGCGTATTGGGCTTCATCCCGCTGCGGGTTCTGAAAAACAGGGCAGAACCGGTGCTTTTTCTGGCCTTATTAATCAAATAACTCACGGCGCCGGGCGTGACTTGCAGGATTTCAGCCGCTTTAGTCACACTTCCCGAGGTGCTGAGGATATGAATGGCTCTAAGAACTTTCATATCGAGTTGATTATCCATGGTCAACATCACTCCTTTTATGGCGTCAGGAACAGTGCAGCATCCCGTTCCCCATCTGACTCGTTTGTTGAAATATCCCAAATTCACTGGAGTATAGACCAGCGCAGTGGTTCCGATACGGCAATATTTCGCGGGGTAAATCCAACCGCAAGGGTTAAATATAATTGCGCTTATCTACCGTGCTTTAAATCTTTATATTTAACTTTTTAATGGATTTAAAAGTAAACTAAAAAAACAATAAATACAAGGTGTTGGATCTGGATGAGTTGAATGTATAGGGCAAGAATCGTTTTGTAGCTGACTATGTTTATTGTTATGCACTGCAATTGAGATTATATTTTCAGTAGCCAACGCCAGCTTCATTCATAAGAAATTCAGTTTATCTGCTGTTAATTTTAAACTGTTATAAATAAGTCAAAGGAATTGACATGATAATATATTCCGGAATGTTTTTTTATGCAGAGAAAAATCGACCTAAAATTATTAAAGATAATTAATGTGCTAGTGGTGAGTGGCAGCGTGACTAAAGCTGCACAGTTGCTCAACTTAACCCCTGGAGCCGTCAGCTACTCACTAAAAAAACTCAGAAGCCTCACCGGGGAACATCTGTTTATCAGAACCAAAGCGGGCATGAAACCTGATGCCACCGCTCTTGAACTCAGCCAGCGCTACCAAAAATTTTGCTCATTAGCGCAGGAGAATAACGCTGACAGTATTGAGGTAAGCCGAGAAAAACTGACCGTGATGACATTTTCTCCGATGGAAATGTTACTGGCAGAATCCATATTTAATTTACCCACGGACTCATCGTTGTATCGCTATGTGTTTTTACCCTACACCGCGAGTATTGATGAAAGAGCGGAGAAGCTAAAAAGCGGTATTGTCGATGTGGATATTGGCGGGAAACTCCCGGCCGATAAGCTTATTAGCAAAGTTAAGATCTTATCGTGCGATGTAGTGGCGCTATCAGGGGTGCAAAATAAAGCTTTGCCAACACAATTGTCGGTTGATGATTTATACCGCGCCAGACATGCGATATGGAATGTGATGATTGACTATTATTGTCACAGCATACGAAACGCGGAAAAGGTCGGTAAATACATTCAGAGTAGAGATGTCGGGCTGATTTCCAGCAGCATTATTAACATGGTGACATTCTGCGCGCACAGTGACTCTATTATGCTTATCCCCAAAATGTTTGTGCCGATGCTCACCAAAAAATTCCCGGTGCAATGTCATAAGCTACCCGCTGAATTCGATATGAAATATGACTGCTACATGCATTTTAATACTCAAATCACCGAAGATGAACAGGCGATGAAATTTGTCGATAACGTTATGAGCAACGTAAGAGATCTGTGCTTGAGTCCGTGATATTTTATCCAGGAATAGCAATGAAAGAGATTAGCCTAAAAAAATTAAAAGTTGTTAATACTCTGATTGAGTGTGGTAGTGCGGCGAAAGCGGCAAAAGTGCTGGGGATATCGCCTTCAGCGATCAGTTACACCTTAAAGCAACTTACGGCTCAACTTGGTGTGAGTCCATTCATCAGAAAAAACAATGGATTAAAACCTAATGAGCATGCTCTTGCGTTGCAGGAAAAATATCGCGAGATAATGGCGTTAAATACTACGCGCAAAAAATTTATTATTTCCACTTATTCGTTAATTGAGTTTTATCTTGCTGACTATATCAATTCAATGATTGATGGCACCTTGCTCCACTTTATCACCATGGACACCTGCGAAAATGAACGATTGCGCAAGCTACAACACAGAGAAGTGGACATTGATATTGGCGGAAGATTACCAAAAGATGTATCAATAGTCTCAAAGCGATATCTGTATTCTAAAATGTGTATTATGGCCAGCAATAACCATCCAACCATAAATGAGACGTTTACGCTGGATGATTGGCAAACAAACAAACACCTGCGTTGGCAGCGAGATTCAGGCAGTATCTCCAGCATGGTCAACAACATGGATTTCCACACGCCTTTATTCCGCGAGCGGGAAATTTCATGGGAAAGCCCGAACCTGCTCACACTGGCTTATTTATGCTCCAGTAGCGATAATATTATTATGATCCCTGAAGTGTTTGTTGAATCGCTCAAAGGGATGTTTCCGTTGAAATCATTCCGATCGCCGGAAGCGTTAGACATGAAATTTGAGTGTTATATTCATTATCATCGTGCTTTAGAAAACAAAGTTAATTCACTAGACCTGCATAATATTTTTGATCCGAAGCCAAGATAATATTCACACCGCTATTCATAACAACATTAAAAGCAGAGAGTTTAAAGTCTGTTATTAAGGGCTGTTAAACAGCCCAATATCTTATTTATTAATTCAATTTGCAGGGTTTATTTCCGGCCTAACAGGAAACCAAACACCACGCCCACTGCGGCGGCAATGGCTAAACCGGCGATAGGGTTGGTTGAAACCTGGTCACGTACGTTATCGGTCGCATCTCTTACCGCGTAACTGGCCTGGGAGGCATATTTCCGCGCCGCGCCTTTAAACTGGTCATCCGGGTTATGCGCATGCTTACCGTATAATTCTCGCGCTGTGCCTGCTGCTTCGTTGATTTTGTCTGTGGCTTTATCAAACATACCGAACTCCTTAAAGGACAATGAATGGTTAAGTATAGTTGGCCTGAGCGCAACGCCGGGGAATTAGGATAATGTGAAGTCGCGCAGCCTGAATCAAATCAGCTCCGGTAAGTGTTTGAGCAATTTATCCAGCGTGATGGGGTAGTTGCGCACCCGCACGCCCGTGGCGTTATAGACCGCATTGGCGATAGCCGCACTCACGCCGCATAGCCCCAATTCCCCCACACCTTTGGCTTTCATCGGGGATGAAACCGGGTCGGTGTCATCGAGGAAAATCACCTCCTGGGCGGGGATATCCGCATGAACCGGCACTTCGTATGCCGCAAGGTCGTGATTAACGAAATACCCCAGGCGCGTATCGACGGCTAACTCTTCCATTAACGCGGCCCCCACGCCCATGCTCATCGCGCCGATAACCTGGCTGCGCGCCGTTTTAGGGTTGAGGATCCGGCCCGCCGCGCAGACGGCCAGCATACGGCGAACGCGGGTTTCGCCCGTGGCAACGTCGACGCCGACTTCGACAAAATGCGCCGCGAAGGTGGATTGCTGGAATGTCTTTTCCAGGTCGCCAAATTCAATACTGTCTTCGACACTCAATTTGCCGTCGGCTGCCGCATCGCTAAGTTGAGCGGTACGGGCGCCGAATTTGATTTGCCCGTCGGCAAATACCGCCGTGTTCGCGTCAAACCCAAGCGTGTTGGCGATGGCCTCACGTAATTTAACGCAGGCGGCATAGACTCCCGCCGTCGAACTGTTCGCTCCCCATTGCCCGCCTGAACCCGCAGACACCGGGAAATCAGAATCCCCCAGGCGCACCACGACGCTTTCCAGCGGCACGCCCAGCATTTCTGCTGCCGTCTGGGCGATGATGGTATAACTGCCCGTCCCGATATCCGTCATATCCGTTTCAACGGTGACGATGCCTTGCGCATCAAGATGAACCCGTGCGCCGGATTTCATCACCATGTTATTGCGAAAACCTGCCGCCACACCGATACCGACCAGCCAGCGCCCGTCACGCACTTGCGCCGGTTTGGGGTTGCGGTGCTGCCAGCCAAAATGTTCAGCCCCGGTCCGCAGGCATTCCACTAACTGGCGGCGCGAGAAAAAGCGCTCAGGATTTGCCGGGTCAACCTGGGTGTCGTTGATCACGCGAAATTCGATGGGGTCTACGCCAGCTTTTTCGGCTATTTCGTCGATAGCGATTTCCAGCGCCATTAATCCAGGCGCTTCTCCGGGCGCGCGCATGGCGTTGCCTTCGGGTAAATCGAGTTCCGCCAGGCGTAATCCGGTGTGGCGATGGGCTCCTGCATAAAGCAATTCACTTTGCTGGACGGCGGTTTCCGGCGGGCCACCCGCGACATTACCTGACCAGCTTTCGTGCGAGATGGCGTTAATGCGCCCGGTGTTATCGGTGCCGATTTGAATATGCTGGATGGTGGCCGGGCGGTGCGTGGTGTTGTTAGGGATAAGCGGCCTTTGCAGCGCGATTTTAACCGGGCGTTTAGCCGCGCGAGCGCCGAGTGCGGCCAGCAGCGCATCGCTACGCACGAATAACTTGCCGCCAAAGCCACCGCCGATATAAGGCGATATCACCCGGACATTTTCCTTCGGCAGTTTCAGCGTCAGGCTCAAATCGCTGCGACACCAGTCAACCATCTGATTAGAAGTCCAGACCGTGAGTTTATCGCCATTCCACGCCGCCATTGAGGCATGAGGTTCCATCGCCATATGGCTTTGATCCGGCGTGGTGTAGGTGGCGTCGAGCTGTATGGCGGCAGCGGCAAAGGCACTGGCAAAATCACCGACGGATTTGTCCGGTTCATCTTCGGGCGGCGTGGAAACTGACGGTTTTTCGGACGCTAAATCGTAACGACCGCGCTCGCGATGGTAATCCACGCTAATAAGTTCGGCTGCCGCACGCGCCTGCTCGAAAGTTTGTGCGACCACGACGGCAATGGCCTGGTGGTAATGGTCAATTTCCGGGCCACCGAGCAGTTTGGCCGGGTTTTTCTCGCCTTTACCCAAAGGCCCGGCGTTTTCGGCGGTGACAATCGTAATAACGCCTGCGGCGTTTTCGGCGGCAGAAAGATCAATCAATTGAATACGACCTTTAGCAATCGCCGCGCCTACTACATAGCCATACGCCGCATCGGGCTGTTCGTCATGCCACTCGTAGGCATAATGCGCGGTGCCGGTGGTTTTCAACGGGCCGTCGATACGGTCATGCGGTTGGCCGACCACGTTAAGCTGGTCGATAGGGTTCTCTTTGGCAGGATTTTCAAATTTCATCGGCTTATCCCCTCGCTTCCGTCAGTACCGAGGCGAGGGTGCGCTTCGCCAGCAGCAACTTGAATTCGTTTTCGGGCGTCGGATGGGCGCTTGCGAATAACCGCTCGTAAACGCTTTGACTGCCGTTGGTCAGTTGCGCGTCCGCTTCTTCAAGCCGCCAGGGTTTGTGCGCCACGCCACCCAGCGCCACGCGGCCCGATCCATCTTTTTGCACAACCGCAGCGACGGAAACCAGGGCAAAAGCGTAGGACGCGCGATCACGGACTTTACGATAAATATGGGTGCCGCCGAGCGGTGCCGGGAGGGTGACGGCGGTGATAAGTTCTCCCGCATTTAACACGGTTTCTTGATGGGGCGTGTTGCCTGGCGCGCGCCAGAAATCCGCAACCGGGATTTTGCGCTCAAAGCCATTGGGGTCCACGGTTTCAATGACAGCATCCAGCAGGCGCATTGCCACAGCCATATCGCTCGGATGGGTGGCGATGCAGCTTTCACTGCCGCCCACCACGGCATGCTGGCGGCTGAAACCGTCAAGTGCCGCGCAGCCGCTGCCGGGAAGCCGCTTGTTGCAGGGCTGATGGGTATCGTAAAAGTAGGGGCAGCGCGTGCGCTGAAGCAAATTCCCGGCGGTGGTCGCCTGGTTGCGTAGCTGGCCCGACGCGCCTGCAAGTAGCGCTCTGGAAAGCACCGCGTAATCCCGCCGTACCCGTGTGTCTGCGGCAAGATCGGTGTTACGCACCAGGGCGCCAATCCGCAGCCCACCGTCTGGCGTCGGCTCAATTTTATCCAGCGCGAGGCCGTTGACATCAATCAGATGCGTGGGCGTTTCGATCTCGAGCTTCATTAAATCCAGCAGGTTGGTGCCGCCAGCAATAAATTTAGCACCGGTTTTTTTTTGTGCGCTGGTGGCAGCCTCAGCGGGGGTTTTCACGCGTTCATAAGTAAAAGCCTTCATGATTTCCGCCCTCCGGCCACATCTTCAATGGCGGCAAGAATGTTGGCATAAGCGCCGCAGCGGCAGATATTCCCGCTCATCCGCTCGCGAATTTCATCACTGGTGGCCTGAGGCGCTGAGACTAAATCGAGGGTCACGTGGCTGGGAATTCCCTGCTCGATTTCGCTGAGCACCGCCAACGAGGAGCAAATTTGCCCTGGCGTGCAGTAACCACACTGGTAGCCATCATGTTTGATGAATGCGGCCTGCATCGGATGGAGATTTTCTGGTGTGCCTATCCCTTCGATGGTGGTCACTTCAGCACCGTCTTGCATTACCGCGAGCGTCAGGCAGGCGTTTATCCGACGCCCGTCCACCAACACTGTACATGCACCGCACTGGCCGTGGTCACAGCCTTTTTTGGTGCCGGTAAGATGCAGGTTTTCGCGCAGCGCATCCAGCAACGTGGTACGCGTATCGACCTCCAGTTGCCGGGTTTCGCCGTTGATTTTTAGGGTTACGTTTGCCATTTCAGGCGCGGGTGTTGCGGTAGCGTCGCTTGCGCCAAAAGCATGCCGGGGCGCGATGGCTACTGCCGCCGATGCTGCTCCTGCTTTAAGCAGGCTGCGGCGTGTGAGACGAAAGCTGTAATATTCAATCGGGTTGGTGTCCTGCCGCCCGGCGTTATTATTATGTGCGCCAGTATTCGGGTTGCTCATACCGCCTCCAGTGTTTTCGTACTGAACTAGTAAGCATAGACGCCATGAGCGATGGGATTAATCCTGAAAGCGCAAAACGGGGGCAGGGGGCGATTCGTTATTTGCCTGAACGCGTGGTTAGACGAATCAGTAATCCGCATAACGCCGCACCGGTTGCCAGCGCCACCATCCCCGGCCAACCGAAGGTTTCCAGTGCTTTGCTGCCTAATGCTGCACCCAGCGCCATGCCGATAAATACCACCGTAAACATGATGGCGTTCAGACGGCTACGTGCGGCTGGGTTAAGAGCATAAATAATGGTCTGATGCGCCACCAATGAAGCCTGAATACCGAGGTCAAAACCGATAGCGCTGATGATGATAACCGCCAGCTGCGCAGGGACTGGCAGCAGCGGCAGGACAAACATTAACGCAAATGAAATAACCACTAGCGCTGAGGCGATTTTGGTGACGAAGTTCGGGCCACGACGGTCCGCGAGAGTTCCCGCCAGCGGCGCGGCAAGCGCCCCAGCAGCGCCAGCCAGTCCAAAAGCCCCTGCTACCGCACTGCCAAGATGGAAGCGCTCGGCGAGCATTATTGCCAGTGTTGACCAGAACGCGCTAAAGGCAATCGACAGTAATCCCTGCGCCAGCGCGGCACGGCGTAAAGCGGAGTATTCCATCCATAGCTTGCCCAGCGAGCGCAATAGTGCCGGATAGCGCAGCGTGGTTTCCGGCTTGAAATCAGGCAGCACACGCCACAGCGTTAACGTGACAAGCCATACTCCCGCAGCGGCAATTCCATAAACGCTGCGCCAGCCGAATAATTCCGCCACGATGCCGCTAAATACGCGTGAGAGCAGAATCCCTGCCAGCAGCCCGGTCATCACCATACCGACGATTTTCCCCCGGCGACTTTCGTGAGCGAGCGTTGCGGCAGCGGGAATAATATCCTGTGCGACCGTTGCTACCAGCCCAATTGCCAGGCTGCTGAGTAGTAACACGTGCCAGGAAGATGCAAATCCGCATAACAGCAAAGTCAGTGCGAGCAGGGTGCCTTTAACCAGAATGATACGGCGGCGATCGAAGCGGTCACCCAGCGGCGCGAGCAACAAAATGCCCAGCGCATAACCGATTTGTGTCAGCGTCGGCACCAGGCCAACGTCACCGACACGAGCGTGGAAAGTGCTGGCGATAATTCCGAGCATCGGCTGGCTGTAATAAATTGAAGCCACGCTCAGGCCAGCGCCGAGTGCCAGAAGAAAAACAATTTTGCCCGACAGCGGGTTGTCGGTTACGGATGAAGAGACTGCGGAAAGCTGGCTCATGGCGCGCTCCTGTAAGTGCTCATGAAGTGAATGTGTCGCCATTTTTATCGTTATTCGCTGCCCGTTGTAGCCCCTGGCGGGGTAAAACTGTTATACACTTTACGTATGAACAAAAACATTAATCCCAGTGGCGACCGTATAGCCATATTGCAAACCTTCGTTCGTATCGTTGAGAGCGGTAGCCTTTCAGCGGCTGCGGCGCAGCTCGAAACTACCCAGCCAACCATTAGCCGCCGCCTGCAAAGCCTTGAGCAACTGCTTGGCGTAAAATTAATCCAGCGAACCACTCACAGCATGAAACTCACCGATGATGGCGAGCGGTGTTATCAACATGCGCGCAAGCTAATAGAAACCTGGCAGAGGCTGGAAGATGAAGTCAGCGGCGTGAGTGATGATCCGGTTGGGGTGCTGCGCGTTCGTGCGCCACACGCTTTCGGCCAGGATCAGCTTATTAAGCCTCTGGGCGACTACTTGCAGCGTTACCCGCATATCAATATTGAGTGGGTGCTTAACGACCATTCTCCGGATTTTATCCCCGAGGGTATTGATTGCGCGATTCACGTTGGCGCGATTACCGACCCCTCGGTGGTGGCGATCCGACTGGCAGAAGTACCGCGCATTGTGGTCGCTGCGCCGTCGCTTTTGGCAGGCTATCAACCGGTGACGGACGTGGGGGATTTAGCGGCATTACCGTGGGTGGCGCTGAGCAGTTTTTATCGTAACGAAGTCACGCTAAATCATGTGATCCGCGGCGAGGAGTTACGCTTCACTATTACTCCAAGGCTGAGCACCGACAGCCTGTATGCGGTGCGCAATGCGGCTATCAGCGGGGTAGGCGTTGGTATGGTTTCTTCGTGGGTGGTGAAGGAGGACCTGGAACAAGGAACGTTGCAGCACGTTTTGCCCGACTGGCAGGCCGCGCCGTTACCTGTTTATCTGCTTTATCCTTATGCAAGTTATTACCCGGCACGTCTGCGAAAGTTTATCGAGATGATGAAAGAGGTGATGCCCGGCGTGAGCGGTGTCGCGGTCGTGCCGACCGGCTAGTATGGACTATGTAGTACCCCTTACCGACGCAGAGATTTTTATTGATTCAGTCATTTACGCTTGATTACAAAATGCTAATGAGTATAGTTCTCATTCTCTTTTTTATTGACGGATCTGACAGGGATTTTCCTGATGAAAATAAAATTCTCCGCCGTTGCACTGTTTCTGACAGTGGCACTGAGCGGTTGCGCAACTCAGCAAACCTCGCAAACCACGCCTCCCGCCACGCAAAAAGCCGTCGCCACCGATACCACTCAGCGCGATTTAGCCGCCGGACTCTACGAAATGGCGCTCGGCCCGAAGGGCGATGTGCTGTATGTCGCCAGCGCTGAAGGATTTAAAGATGTGCAGGGCGGGGTAATTTACAAGCTGGATGCCACTACGCTGAAAACCGTTGGTTCGAGCCACACTGACCTGAAAAACTTCGGGATGGCTCTCTCCCCGGATGGGCAGATTGTGTATGTGACTAACTCTCTGGATGGCGGTCTGAGTGCGGTGAGCACCGCAGATGGTAAAGTGAAATCACGTATTTTATTCAGCGAGCGCAACAAAGAGGGTTTCCCTTACGGCGCTCGTGAAGTGTTGCTGCATAACGGCTTGCTTTACATCGGCGCGGTTGCTGACCCGGCGCAAATCTGGGTGGTGGATGCCGAAACTCTGAAGCTTAAAACGCGCATCAAAAATACCGGCAAATGGATGACCGGCCTGCATTATTCCCAAACCACCGACCGCATTTACGCCGCCAATGGCAGCGGTGAGATTCTGGTCATTAACCCGAAAACAAATCGCGTCGAAAAACGCTGGAAACCGCTGGGTGATAAACCGGCATTGCTGCTCAATATGGCAGAAGACAGCGCGACGGGGCGTCTGTTTGTCACGGACAACTCGAAAGCGAAAACCACGCTGGTGCTGAATATCCGTACCGGAGAGGTGATTAAGCAGCTGGCGGTGGGCGATTCGCTGGCAGTGAAATTCAACGCCAAACGCAATGAGATTTACATCACTCAGCGCGAGTCCGGCAAGCTACTGAGCCTCGATGGCACCACTTATGCGCTGAAGAAATCGTGGGATTTAAAGCCCAACCCAAACAGCCTGCTGCTCTCTGACGACGGGCAAATTCTGTATGTCACCGTCAAGCAAGCCTTTAACAAAGATCATTCCACGAATGGCCCGGACAGCATCGTGAGAATCGACCTCAAAAAATAAGCACCAGGCCCGGTTGCGGGCCATTTTGTTTTATTTGGATTTTTTGGCGAGAAAATTATGCACAACACCCTGGGCAAAACCCGTTTATTACGTAAATCTCTGATTGCGATGGCAATGGGAGCGGTCACTCAAACCACTCACGCAGCCAGCAACGACGCGTCCACACAGCAGAATCAAGAGGAGTCGATTGTCGTGCAGGGCAATGCCGATAGCGCATTTAAACCCGGCGGCAACGAACTGGTTCCGGCATACATGGACGGGCAAATCGCCCACGGCGGGCGTTTAGGCATGTTAGGCGAACAAAAAGCGATGGACGTGCCGTTCAACGTGATCGGCTATACCGCCAAACTGGTTCAGGACCAGCAGGCCAAAACCATTGGCGATGTTGTCAGCAATGATGCGGGCGTGCAGGCGGTGCAGGGTTACGGCAACTTCTCCGAAACCTACCGTATTCGTGGCTTCAAACTTGATGGCGACGATATGACGATGGGTGGCCTGTCGGGCGTGGTACCGCGCCAGGTGATGGACACTCAGATGCTCGAACGTGTCGAAGTCTTTAAAGGCGCGAATGCTTTACTCAATGGCGCGGCGGGCAGCGGCGTTGGCGGCATGATTAACCTCGAGCCAAAACGTGCCGAGGCGTTACCGACCACCCAGATTGGCGTCGATTACACATCAGATTCCCAGGTAGGCGGTTCGCTGGATGTCGGACGCCGTTTCGGCGATAACGACCAGTTTGGCGCGCGCGTGAATCTGGTGCATCGCGAAGGGGAAGCGGCGGTCGATGATGACAAACGCCGTACCACGCTTGCCTCCATTGGCCTCGATTATAAAACCGATCGCTCGCGTTCATCTCTGGATTTTGGCTATCAGAAGAAAACGTTCCATGGCGGCACCATGGGCATCAATATCAGCGGCGTTGATTTCATTCCTGACGTGCCGGGCAGCACCAAAAACTACAGCCAGAAATGGGGCTACAGCGATATCGAAAACGAATTCGGCATGGCGAAAACCGAGTTTGATTTGACCGATAGCTGGAC
>Ga0160449_1001467_pt1 | contig 11422 bp, 13 predicted proteins | sample HID1975I_E1MG_FD_108216 | JGI IMG/M metagenome (GOLD analysis project Ga0160449, IMG submission 108216) | Enriched soil microbial communities from UW Madison campus, WI, USA - HID1975I_E1 MG | ecosystem: Environmental > Terrestrial > Soil > Unclassified | place: USA: Madison, Wisconsin...
TATGGGGAACCTGGCAGGTCGTGAGACCTCCCGCGCACAACTGTCATAACGACAGACACCATACGCCGCACTGCCAGGCTTCCACACCCGATCGCTGAACCGACAGCGACCGCAAAAGCCTAATGGGCGAAGTTTCCAGGGACAATCAGACGGGTGTCGACAGGATGCGTAGGATAATTCGTCATCCTTAACTTTGCTGTAGGGCATTTCCTAAATTTATGTAGGGCCAAAACAGCCGACGCTTTGCAGTACGCGCAAGTCGAGGGTTCTAAGCAATACCGCGACTGATTTGAGCCCAAGCCCTCGGCTTGACCAAAGCCTGCACGCCCCTGCGGGAGCGGGCAGGCCACGCCCAGGTTTCGCGTACGCCTGACCGCAATCAACCCTCTGTGTTTGTTCACATCAAACATTTCATCATCCTCTGACAAAGTGCATCCATGCGCTCAATATCCACGTTGTAATTTCGCTATTTCGACGCACGCCCCCCACGCAGAATGCCTTGCAGCCCCTGGGCATTGACGAAAATCAGGATACCCAGCAGAACGAAGCCAATGGCCATAGCCTTGGCTACATTCATTTGCTCGCCGAAGAACAGATACGAAGCAACCACCCCTGACACCGGGACGAACAGCGATAATGGCGCGACGCGGGTAGCCGGATACTTCTTCATCAGGTTGTTCCACACCCAGTAGCCCAAAATGGTCGTGATATAGCTTTGGAAAAGAACCGAGAACACCGCTTCCCATGCCAGCCCGCCTGCAAGACCCAAGAACGGCGCCCAGCCATTGACTGCTACGGTCAGAATGAAGATGGCCGGTACCGAGAACAGGCTCGACCATATGATGAACGCCACCATCTCGTCTGGACGCTTCAGTTTCACCAGCAGATTGCACAACGACCAGGCCAAGGCTGCGACCAGCACCAGAAGCACACCCGTCACTGTCGATGACTCAGCACTCAGCAACAGAATCATCATCAATCCACATGCCGCGAAAGCCATGCCGCAAATATGAGCCACAGTGATTCGCTCACCGAGTACGGCACTGCTCAGCACGATGGTGAAGAACGCGCTGAATTGCAGGAATACCGAGGACATACCCGGGGACAAACCCCGATACATCGCAAAGTTGACCAACCACCACAAACCAGCGCCGAACATCGCGCCGTAGAGCGCCAGCACGCCAAACGAAATGCCGGCTGGGCGGCGAACAAAGAACACCAGAGGAATTGCGCAGAACGTGAAGCGCAATAGTGTTAACAGATAAGGATCCAGGCTCTTCAGCCCCAGCTCTATGACTGAGAAGTTACAGCCCCACAGCACCGTCACCAGTACACCGGCGACCAGATCCCGCCTGCTCATTCTCATGCCTGCGCTCCTTTGTTGAGGCTCGCATCACTTTAATGAAGCTTGCGGCTCAAGGATGCAGGACCCGTCCTACCAACGCGCGAGACTGCTCCGAGTAAAACCGGTTGTCGTAAACATCAATGTTTAAAAGCGAGAAACCAGTGTAGGCACGTTTCAAATAAGACCTCGGCGCCTTCCCCGATGCCTATGCAAACGCGATCAGCGCCGCGCTCAAGAACAGCCCCACCCCGAACACTAAGTGCGTAACCACGCTCTTCAGACAGTTACGCGCAGGCGTCGGCGTTCTTGCCGCAAAGAACCCTGCCCCCAGCGCTGGCTGCATGAAGCACAAAGGCGCCACGACCGTACCCAAACCAATAGCAACCGCAGGCCACAAGGTGGGCGCCTGCAACCAACCCTCCCCGACCATCACGACCAGCAGCATCGCGAACAGCACGCCGATGCCGTAATGAAGCACCCACCCCCACACCCGCTCATGCCGTACCGGCTCGGCCTTGGCAATCGCCTCGTGCCGCATACGCCCCTTAAGCAAATGCCCCGCCCAACGCCCGACCATGGCGAAGTTCAGCGTGGCAACACCCAACCGCCTCAGCAGCAGCCCCCACAGGTCCATGACACCCGTGGCACCTATACCTATCGGCAACGCAGCTAGAAACATCGCAGAAAACGTCATTGATCAAGCCCTCGCAGATTGACGGACATCACCCTGCCGCGCAGCATAGAAGTTGAAGTCAACTTCAAGTCAAGGGCCCGAAATGGACATTGCCGATGTCGCCAAACGCACAGGTGTACCCGCATCGACACTGCGTTATTACGAGAAGAAAGGTTTGCTCAAGTCACTCGCCGGGCGCGGCCAGCGGCGGCAGTTTGCAGCCGATGTGGCAGACAGGCTGGCACTGATCGCCTTGGGGCAGGCGGCGGGATTTTCGCTGGATGAGGTGGGAGCGATGCTGGTGGACCAGCAAGTCGACCGGCAGCTGCTGCTGGCCAAGGCGGATGAACTGGATGCACGGATCAGGCCGTTGCAGGCGATGAGCAAAGGGTTGCGACATGCGGCGCAGTGCCCTGAGAAGGATCATCTGGCCTGCCCGAAATTCCAACGACTGATGAAGGTGTCGGCGGCGGGACATGGAAAAAAACAGGACAGATCGGCATTTGCAATGAAACGACCTGGATGAAGCGGATTCCTGGATAAGATAAAGGCTGCACGAGCCGGACAGCAAGGGAAATCCTTGAGAACTCAAGGACTTGCGTAATGGAGGCGGCCCCACCAGCCACACCCCGGCACTCGATGTTCCCGCTATGGCTGCTCCCTTCCGGGCCTGACCAGATCGCAAGCAAGCATGCTCGGGAATCAATGCGGGCCTTATGGGGCAAGGGTTTCAGGCTGATGAGGCAACAAGAGTTCTATCGTTACGCACACCCAGCATGGGTGCTCAAATCTTGGGGTGTAGCCAGCACTGTCACACTTTGCTGTAACACTTTGGTGTCACACCCATGGCCTACATCATCAAGCGCGGGGCGCTCTACTACCTCAATCTCAAGCTGCCAAAGCACCTCTTTCCGAGGTGTACCACTTTGCGTTTGAGTCTGAACATACGGCATCGCCAGAGCGCATTATTCATTTCCACATCACTGGTGCAGCGGCTGCATCACCACCTTAGCGAGCACCCTCTTACAGACCTTCAGACGCTTCGTGCGTTGTGTTCGCAGTGGCGGGACTCAACACCCACGCCCACTATCCAAACCACTCCACGGACCTCTGCGGCGGTTTCAGCGAAACGGAGTAGCGACAGCCCTACCCTCGCCGCACTCTCCAAGCTGTATATAGAAGAAGGAAAACGCGGAGGTACATGGCGACAAGTCAGCACCGATGAAGTCGAGCGAGCTTTGGCTGACCTTTTCGAGCTGCTAGGTGATATGCCAGCTGACGCGTTCGACGGGCACCAAGCACGCCTGCTGAAAGAGCGGCTTAGCCTCTGCCCGCAATACTTCAGCTTGCGACCAGAGTTCAAGGGAAAGACACTGAGGCAGGTGGTTGACTCAGGAAGTTCTTACAAGACCATTACCGCTGTCACAGTGAACAATCGGCTACGCAAGCTCACTGCCTTCCTGAACTGGTGCAAAACGAATGGGTACGTCACAGACAACCCACTGACGGGCATGAAAGTGATGACAGGATCAGCGAAGGAAGCCCGGCTATCTTTTGAACGACACGACCTAGATGCCCTGCTGAACCGTGAGTCACTGCGAAAGGAAGCCCGCAAGCACCCTTGGCGTTACTGGCTGCCACTCCTTGGGCGAACCACTGGGGCACGATTGGAAGAACTGTGCCAACTGCGAGTTGATGACTTCATTGAGCAACAGGGCGTCCAGTGCATCCGCATCGATGACAGCCGTGAAGGCCAAAACCTTAAGAATGCCAGCAGCCGCCGAGTACTTCCCCTGCACCCTTCACTGATTGAGCTGGGATTGTTGCAGTACGCTGAATCGGTGAGGACACATGGAGCTGATCGCCTGTTCCCCGAGCTTGAAGCAGTACGCGGTAAACGAGGTCACGCGGCATCAAAATGGTTTGGCCGCTATAAGGCGAAACTGGGTATCACCGACCCACGCAAAACCTTCCACAGCTTCCGCCACACCTTCATCGATGACCTGCGTGATGCTGGCGTGCAAGACTCATTAATCAAACGCATGGTGGGACACGAAGACAGCTCCGTAACCTTCGGCATCTACGGCAGCAGGACGCCAATCAAGGCGATGGTCGAGGCCATGAAGCACATCAAATAACCTCGAATAACCCAGCAAAAACTCTGGTTAAACCCTGCCACCTAATTGCCGTTCACCTACCGTCTTTCATGCCCACCCCAGTGCTTACGGGGCTTAGGGAGCGTTCAAACTAAGCAAAGTGCGTTTCCCGCAGAGCAAAACGGTTTTTTTGCAGACACGACCGCCAGAGAAGTCAATACCTAGAGATTGCTTTTTTTCGGGACTCGTGTAGAATCAATCGCCTGCTTCAGAGAGCAGACATACAGATTAGAAGCCTCCACCGCGACCACCAAATTGGTGTTTTGCATGGGGGCTTAAATTTGCCTGCGATTTACCAATACCCTAACCGGCACAACCCGAGAGGAATGCCTATGCAAATGAACTAAAGGAGGATCGAGTATGACCCGTGTCGCCCTGAATAAAGTGATTCACACCGCAGTATCCGCCCCCGGAGCTGGCAAAACCCAGTCACTCATTAGCCAGATTCCGTCTTTGCTTTCTGCCGGACGCTCCATCGTTCTCGCACTGCCTACCATCATGCTCACTGATAGTTTTACAAGCCGTATCCCTGCTGGTGTGCCTTACCGTGTCGTCAACTCTACAACCTGTGACCACGTTGGCTCCGCACTGCAATCGGCTCTTGGGCAGAAGTCAGTACCGTTTGTGATTACCACACACCAGAGCATCTTCACGCTCGAACCAAGCTTGCTTTCTGGCTGGCTGCTGGTGATCGATGAATTGCCGCCCGTAGTAGATTTCCCAGCATTCCCTTTCGAGCCATCAGAGCTCGCTCAGTTGCTCATCAATGCAGAGGAGCACGATGGGCGTTTGTACATCCGTGATGGCTGCATCGAGGCTATTGAAACATCTCTGGAGACCTTCAAGGCCGTATCGGCAGGGGCAACACGCACGTCGATGCTGAGTAAGGAGGGGGCTCACATCTACGAATGCCTGAAGGACGGACACCCTGTTTTCATTGACTCGGAGATGGCTAACGGAAACAGGTATGTCCGATCTGTTGTCGAGTCTAGCTGCTGGAGCACCTTTGCAGCCGCTGAAGAGGTGCATATTCTTGCTGCCAACGTAGACGGTAGTCTTTTCGATGCTTTCGCTCAGGTGCACGAATTCACACTGGCTAGATCGGTTTTTACGCCAGAATTTGAAGGCTACACCTCAGAGATTACGATCTACCCAGTGATGCCAATGGGGCGTATCTATAGCAAGACGGCGGTGACCCTTGCTCAAGCCTCCACGGACCAACAGATGCACGGTGAGCATCTGGTGATTGATGTGATTCTCAAGACCGCCCTCCAGCAGACCACGGGAACGCCGCTGCTGTTCAATAATAAATGGGCAAGCTTCAGGTGGCTTCCAAAAGAGGCAGTGCATCGCTGCTCAATCGACAGTCGAGGGTTGAACGAGTACCAAGGTGAAACAGACGCCATCCTGCTGTTCGGTGGAAATCCATCACCGTCAGACGAGCAAGGACTGGAGTTTTTGGCAGAAAAGTACGGCCGTGATTTTCGCCAAGGGTTCATCGTCAGCAGACTGTTGGAGCCCAGTCTTCAGGCAGCGACTCGGACAGCAGTGCGAGACAGGTGCAATACAAAGCCGATACAACTGATTGTGCAGGATGGGAGAGTGGCTAATTACCTTGTTTCCACCCACATGCCACATGCTGTGGTTGACTGGAGCCTGTCTGATTTGATTCCTATCCCTCAGGATCGCAGGACTATTCAAGACCCTCGTAAGGCTAAAGCGTTTGAGCTGTTCGCTGGAGGCATCACGAAGAATGCTGAGGTTTCTGCCAGAACTGGTGCACACCGCAATAGCATTGGAAAATGGAAAAAGGAATGGCAGATGTCATTGGTAGCTTGACAGCGAAGCCCATGCACACCGCAACCCTGTAGTCCAAAATCACTGCACATGGACCCTAAAGAATCCTCTTAGGAAAGGTGTGCACGTTCGGTATGTTATCTGTGAAATGTTGGATATCGTGCACAGGAACAGCGTTAGCTGTAGATAGTACGGACTAGTAGGTTTTGGGGGGTGTTGGTTGTTTCACCCCCTCTACACCGCTAGGTGTCCACGATCCTGACCTACGGTCATATACAGTGCAATCAGCTGAAAGCTTGCCGCTTTCGGTGCAAACGCCCAGCGGAGCTGATCAAGGAATTTGCTTTGACGCTTCGCTGAAGGTGCGCAGCATCTACCGTAGGTAGAAGTACAGGAACACTACCACCAACACAACGAAAATCACCCTTCCTTGAAGCACATCAGCATTCAGCTTGTCTGTCTTGATCTGCTGGTGCGTGGCAGCATCGCTCAAGCCCTGAGACTTGTAGTGCATGATCTGGTCGATTTCCCTATCGATCTTCTTGTTCTGACCCTCGTCGTTTCGCATTGTGATGCCCCACACGATCAACCAAAGCCCTCCTGTCAGAACGGTCAGGATCAGGTGCAGGATGTGGTTTGTCTTCTTCTTGCGACTGGTCAATACGAACAGTTTTTCGTTCACGGTCATCTCCATATTCTGATAGCCAAGATCAAGGCCAAGGTGAAATTTATCCCAAATTCAGATATCTGAAAACCGGATATAGGTTGGATGGCTACGCTCACCTAGCTATCGACCATGACCAAAACGATCTATCGACCTGAACACACCGCTCTCTTGAATTTGCTCAGGAAGCACAGAAAAGCAGCTGGCTTGACCCAAGTGGATTGCTCAAAGGCTCTGAATCGCCCTCAGTCCTTTATGAGTGATGTGGAGAACGGGACACGTAGGCTAGACATTGTGCAGCTCCGAGACTTATGTAAGGTGCTGGGAATCAGCCTCCCAGAGCTGGTGCAAGAGCTCGAGAACGCGATCACGACAAGCCAGTAAGCCCAACCAACCCACACAGGACAACTCATCATGGATGACCGCAGTTCAATCACCGCTGATACGCTGGAGCTACTGCACCTCAACCAGACTGCCCTACGTGCTGGCCTTGAGGAGCTGTCTCTCTGGATCAAGCAACGCGGATCAACGAACGTGCACGACAATGTATTGAGCATCATGCACACCCTCGACACCAATGCGGAAGCCATCGCCTCAGGCATCGAGTCTCTACGCTCTACAGATATGCGGCCAGAGTGATTCGCTACCTCATCCATGACCTTGCAATGTTGCGAATGGGAAGAAGGCATCAGGAGCAGATGGTGGTTTACAAGGTCGTGGTTCTAAAGCATATGGAGCTCATCAAACGGACGTTATACGACACCAGCCCAGAAGGTGCGCATCTGGTATCAACAAGTGTGCTTGCGACTAGATGACACCAGTCATATAATGACTCCACACTAAATGACACCAGCTAGGATTCTGTCATGTCCCGCACCTTCGCTTACTGCCGTGTTTCCACCATTGACCAAACCACAGACAACCAGATTCTTGAAATCCGTGCTGCTGGCTTCGATGTGCAAGCCCAAAGGGTTATCGCAGAAACCGTCTCAGGCTCCACCCAAGCAAGCGAGCGTGTTGGATTCCAAAAGCTGCTGGATCGCATGGAAGCTGGTGATGTGCTGATTGTCACAAAGCTTGACCGCTTGGGGCGTAACGCAATCGACGTGCGTCAAACCGTAGAGAAGCTAGATTCAACTGGCATCCGTGTTCATTGTCTCGCCTTGGGCGGTGTAGACCTCACCAGTGCAGCAGGCAAGATGACAATGCAGGTATTGAGTGCCGTGGCTGAATTTGAACGTGACCTATTGATCGAACGCACCCACGCTGGCATTAACCGTGCGAAAAACGAAGGCAAGAAACTGGGGCGCCCCGAAGCAGTGGGTACGACCAAAGATGTGCAGGAATGCAAAGCGGATGGCCTGAGTCAGAACCAAACTGCTGAGAGGCTTGGTATCAGCTTGGCCACCATAAAGCGCCACTGGAACAAGTCAGCAGCATGAAGATTGCGGTAATAGGAAGCTTCACCTAGCAATCCGCAACACCCAATGCAAACCACTCAACCGCCTTGCTATGGCTCTCTCAGGGGCTGTGGTGAGGCGTTTTTCTTACTAGCCGCGATAGCTGAAGCAACGCAGGTTATTTTCAAGAATAAACAGTTTTCATTCGCCCCCGTCGCGTCTTGCTAAGAAGCCCGGACAGTTCACCAGATTATTTTGTCAGCCTGATTATCAAATCGCTCTCAGAACGCTCGGGAAATTCCCGGCGAGGGGTGGTTTTTCTGGTATTCGCCCCCCCCTAGAGATACAGGCATAGGGATATGGTACAGTAATGGCTCCCTGATCGCGGAGCGTTAAAAACATGTCCCTTCGTAGAACAGGAGACTTCGATTTAGCCGCTGGAGCCATCAAGCTGCCCCAAAACAGTTGCAGGTTTTCTCAGTGAAAATGCGCTAGCTCAGACACAATTGCAATTGATGAAAGACAAGCTCTCGTTCAACGCGCCAGATTCACACTCAAACTAAGCTGGCACACCAACCATATTGGCGACCTTAAACACCTTATGAAAAAGCCGTTGAATATGAAGCTTGTCACCTTCGTCGACCGGCAAAACTAGGAATATATCCGCATGGGCAGCATCATTCTCTGGCGTAGCAAAAACACCAAAAAACCTGTTTCCTTCACTATTTCGAATTTTTCTAACTTCCGCACATAATCCCACAACATACCCTAAGTATGTTCTAGGCTGCCTTTTTTCGTTTCTTTTATTGAAGGCATCAGCCTTCCACCTACCAAATTCGTGAATCCTTTCTGGATTTGTCAAATTGACACGCTGAGTAGACAGACCCCGCTTCATTGCCTCCTGAAAGGCCATAGCATGATAACTGCCAGTAGTCGTTACGCTGTTCGGGCACTCAAGAATACGGGCAAGCCCCTCTTGATCATCAACAGGTAAACTAGACTTGAAGATAGCAAATTTCTCAGCCGCTTCTAATGCTTCATTAGAATAGCAGCACCCTACGATACGATTGCAGCGATCTTCAACCGGCGTTGCAGCCCGATCAAAAATCTCGGTAAGCCTTCCGGGCATACGAAATCATTCCCTAAAGTTTTGCAATATCCTGCATCAATGAGTTCAAGAACTCGGCCCTATCGAGCGAATCCTTGGATACCGAGCTTTGTTCGGTTAAGTTACACCAACGATAGGTGACAACTCTATTACCACCATAAAACGCGACAGACATATAGTCTGATTCGTTTTCGAACGCAATGCTGGATATACCCTCATGATCCAACATCGGGATCGCTTCAACACACTCTTCGCAACTGGAGCTAAGCAATCTCAAGAAAGTGTATGCGTCATCGATTGAGTGTTGATTTGGTGCGGGCATTTCCTCACCATCCCAACCAAACTCATAACTCCGATACTGCTCCAACTCAGCAATAGCATTTTCACAATAGCTTCTGAAAAGCAACTCATCATCTTCGATGTACACGAGATCAAGTTCGTGACATTCAAGAAAAGTAAACTGAAAATCAGAAGGCACAAGCTCAACGGTTGCAGAGTCAAGCCAGCGAACATGAGGCTCCGACAAACAACTACGACCAGCAATAGCGACACAAGCATCTACTATATTGCCAGTCCACCCTGCTATTCTCTCAGAAATATCAGCTGTAAATAAACCATCATTATGATAGGCATCCGAAAACAGACCTGAAAAGCCCGCCACGTTAACCACTGATGAATTCAAAACAGACATAATAAAATCCTCACCGCTCTTTCGAGAGACCTATCAAACCGAGAACCTCATCAGTAAATATTCCACAAAGAATATCGCGATGTTTATCCCTCAACTCGTATGCCTGAGCCTCCAGAAAACCTAAAAAGCCTTCTGCATCAACTGGTTCACCCACACTTCTGACGTGATGAATATCAACCTGTAACTGATGAACGTTTGGAGCATCGTCATCCTGCTCGCCATCTTCTTTAAGCAAAAGTTTGTGACTCGCTTCAATATTATGAAGCGTTAACGGATAAGTCAGGTGATCGTTAGAGAAAAAGCCAATTCGTGAATGCCAGAAATTTCCTTTTTCCAAACATGCAGCAGCTATGTAAGGAGACCGATCGCGAACTGCACCATCAATCTCTTGATGGTCATTTGAAACTAGAGAGTTTTTATAGGTCAGTACGATTTTTTCCAGCTTTCGCTCCGACCGCAAGAAAGCTTTATGCGCCAATTCTAAACCGAGGGATACATCCGCCAAAAAATCCTTAAAACCTGTATAAGCATAACTAACAACAACAGCTCTGTCATTAACAAGCTCAAACTTGCCAAGTTCACGGCCAGAATCTTTACGTACAAAGGAATATCCAAAAATATCAGAGGCCTCAGAGCTAAAGCTATCTCCGTGATTTCCACCGCGACGAGCGACTCTGCGACTTTGATATTTAAGCTTTAGCCTACTAGCCTCCTCCTTGATTACTGACAAACCAACAGAGTTGACTTCCCCATCATATTGACAAGTGAGGCTAATCGCTTCTATTGAATGAACATCGAGTATTGGCTTAAGCACTGGTTGAATCCTTCAAGATGACTGGTTTAGCAGCTTGTGCTGCGAACAAACCATAGACCTGCTGAGCATACCATGAATTCCATATCATGAGTGCTGGCCATATGGTATCATTCTGCTACCTACTACGATAGCCTCCCAGTGACCAATCTGCTGTCGTCAAAGGCGTTTAGACCCCAAACACAAGCCCATCATTCGCCTGTTCGCTGCCCTCTCCCAGCACGATGCATTCCAAGCCCCCCCGAACCTTCCACATCATGGTCGAACGATTCACCACGACTTTGAGTAGGTTAATTCATTCTCACCGCCTCCCGCCCCCCGCACACTGCCTGAATCCGCAGCGTCACATGGGGAATCGCCCCCTCTGAAAGTCAGCACCTTCGCTTCAACGAGATAATCGATTTATGGCTCACGCCTCAGGTTTCGTGTGCCACCACGTTACGGGCAGCAGACGTTAAGGCATATGGAAGACAGCAGAATGTCACTCAGCAACTGCCAAGAGAAATGGGCCTAAGCCAGAGAATTGGAGAAAATCCATAGACGAGCTAACATGCCGCTCACAGTGCACCATTAAGGTGTACCTAAACGCTGTCACACTTCGAGATTTTTGAGAGAGAAATCCTTGATAGCTCAAGGACTTGCGTAATGGAGGCAGCCCCACCAGCCACACCCCGGCACTCGATGTTCCCGCTATGGCTGCTCCCTTCCGGGCCTGACCAGGTTAACGGGTAATCAATGCGGGGGGACCGATGGGGCCACCACTACGCGGCTCGCTGA
>Ga0160449_1001468_pt1 | contig 11421 bp, 9 predicted proteins | sample HID1975I_E1MG_FD_108216 | JGI IMG/M metagenome (GOLD analysis project Ga0160449, IMG submission 108216) | Enriched soil microbial communities from UW Madison campus, WI, USA - HID1975I_E1 MG | ecosystem: Environmental > Terrestrial > Soil > Unclassified | place: USA: Madison, Wisconsin...
CGCAGCCGCCCGTGGGTCGACTCCGGCCTGGACAAGGCCACGGATGACCCGCTGACGCTGAAGAGCTTCGGTCACTTGGCGATCCGCCTGCATGCCGCTGAAGCCCTGCTGGAGCGCGCCGGCGAATACCTCGACCGCGCCCGCGACGACAGCACTGCCGACAACGTTGCCGCCGCCTCCATTGCCGTCGCCGAAGCACGGGCCATCAGCACCGAGATTTCCCTCGCCGCCGGCACCGCCCTGTTCGAACTGGGTGGCAGCCAGGCAACGCTTGCCGAGCACAACCTCGACCGCCACTGGCGCAACGCCCGCGTGCACACCCTGCACGACCCGGTGCGCTGGAAGTATCACGCGATTGGCAACTACTACCTCAACGATGCCAACCCACCACGCCGGGGGACCATCTGATGGCCAGACAGATTCTGCTCAATGCCTTCAACATGAACTGCATCGGGCACATCAACCACGGCCTGTGGACCCACCCACGGGACACCTCGACCCAGTACAAGTCCCTGGAGTACTGGACCAACCTGGCGCGCCTGCTGGAGCGCGGACTGTTCGACGGGCTGTTCATCGCCGACATCGTCGGCACCTACGACATCTACGGCCAGTCGCTGGACGTCACCCTCAAGGAGTCGATCCAGCTGCCGGTCAACGACCCACTGCTGCTGGTTTCGGCCATGGCTGCGGTCACCCGCCACCTGGGGTTCGGCCTTACCGCCAACCTCACCTACGAGGCGCCGTACCTGTTCGCCCGGCGCCTTTCCACCCTCGACCATCTGAGCAATGGCCGGGTGGGCTGGAACATCGTCACCGGCTACCTGGACAGCGCAGCCCGGGCCATGGGCCTGGCACAGCAGCCGGAGCATGACCGCCGCTATGACCAGGCCGACGAATACCTGCAAGTGCTTTACAAGCTGCTGGAAGGCAGCTGGGCCGACGATGCCGTGGTCGCAGACCGCGAGCAGCGTGTGTATGCCCAGCCCGACAAGGTGCGCAAGGTCAGCCACCACGGCGAGTTCTACAACGTCGAGGGCTATCACCTGAGCGAACCCTCACCGCAACGCACCCCGGTACTGTTCCAGGCCGGCAGCTCGCAGCGTGGCCTGGCGTTCGCCGGCAACCATGCCGAATGCGTGTTCATCAGCGGCCAGGACAAGGCCGCTACCCGCGCCCAGGTCGACAAGGTACGCGCTGCCGCCCAGGCCGCCGGGCGCGACCCGCAAGCGGTCAAAGTGTTCATGGGCATCACGGTGATCGTCGCCGCCACCGAGCAAGCGGCCCAGGCCAAGCATGCCGAGTACCTAGGCCATGCAAGCCCCGAGGCCGGCGTCGCGCACTTCGCCGCATCCACCGGCATCGACTTTGCGGCCTACGGGCTGGACGAGCCGATTGGCTTCAGCCAGGGCAATGCCATCCAGTCCGCCACGCGCCAGTTGCAGGACAACGCCTGGACCCGCCGTCGGCTGCTTGAACAGCACGCCCTGGGTGGCCGCTACGTAACCTTGGTCGGCTCACCGGAACAGGTGGCCGAACAGTTGATCGCCTGGATCGACGAAACCGGGCTGGACGGTTTCAACCTGACCCGCACCGTCACCCCGGAAAGCTTCGAGGACTTCATCGACCTGGTCATCCCGCAGTTGCAACAGCGTGGCCGCTACAAGACCGCCTACGCCGAAGGCACCCTGCGCGAGAAGTTGTTCCAGGCCGACCACCCGCACCTGCCCGCCGATCACCCGGGCTCGACCTACCGCTTTACCCCAACCCCTGCCCCGACTGGAGCCCTGCACCATGCTTGAGAAACTGTTCCGGCCCGTCGCGGCCTTTGCCCTCACCCTGGGCCTGACCGCCAGTGCCCTGGCTGCCGAACCGCTGAAGATCGGCACCACCTCGGCCTTTGCCATTCCGCTGGAAGCTGCAGTGGAGGAAGCGCACAAGCAAGGCCTGGAAGTGAAGCTGATCGAATTCAGCGACTGGATTGCGCCCAATGTCAGCCTCAACAGCGGCGACATCGACGTGAACTACTTCCAGCACATCCCGTTCCTGGAAAACGCCAAGGCTGCTGCGGGCTTCAACCTGGTGCCTTACGCCTCGGGCATCATCAACAACGTTGGCCTGTACTCGAAAAATTACAAAAGCTTCGCCGAGCTGCCTGAGGGCGCCAGCGTCGCCATCGCCAACGACCCGATCAACAGCGGCCGTGGCCTGCAACTGCTGGCCAAGGCCGGGCTGATCACCCTGAAGCCAGGCGTTGGCTACAAGGCCACCGAAGACGACATCGTCGCCAACCCGAAAAAGCTGAGAATCCTTCAGGTCGAGGCGGTTCAGCTGGTACGCGCCTACGACGACGCCGACCTGGTGCAGGGCTACCCGGCCTACATCCGCCTGGCCAACACCTTCGATGCCACCTCGGCATTGCTGTTCGACGGCCTGGAAAACAAGGAATACGTGATCCAGTTCGTCATCCGCCCGCAAAGCAAGGACGACCCACGGCTGGCCAGGTTCGTCGACATCTACCAGCACTCGCCGGTGGTGCGCGCAGCATTGGACAAAGCCCACGGCAAGCTCTACCAAGCCGGCTGGGAAGGCTGACATGAGCCAGGCCAGCGCGCTCAGGGCGCCTACACCACAACCATTGCCGCCAACGGTCAAGGAACAGGCCCTGCGCCCGGAAGTCAATGAAGCCCATGTGCGCTTCATCGGCCTGGGCAAGACCTACCCTGGCCAGACGCAACCGGCCTTGCAAGGCATCGACCTGAACATCCGCCATGGCGAGATCTTCGGCATCATCGGCCGCAGCGGTGCCGGCAAGTCTTCCCTGCTGCGCACCATCAACCGCCTGGAGCAACCCAGCCAGGGCCGGGTACTGATCGACCAGGTGGACATCGCGCCCTTCGACGAGGACCACCTGGTCGCGCTGCGCCGGCGCATCGGCATGATCTTCCAGCACTTCAACCTGATGTCGGCCAAGACCGTGTGGCAGAACGTCGAGCTGCCGTTGAAAGTGGCCGGCGTGGCCAAGGCCGAGCGCCAACGCAAGGTGCGCGAACTGCTGGAGCTGGTCGGCTTGCAGGAAAAACACCACGTGTACCCGGCGCAACTGTCCGGCGGGCAGAAACAGCGCGTGGGCATTGCCCGGGCGCTGGTGCACGACCCCGAGATTCTGCTGTGCGACGAGGCCACCTCGGCGCTGGACCCGGAAACCACCGCTTCGATCCTTGAGTTGCTGCGCGACATCAACCAGCGCCTGGGCCTGACCATCGTGCTGATCACCCACGAAATGGCGGTGATCCGCGATATCTGCCACCGGGTGGTCGTGCTGGAGCGCGGCGAAGTGGTCGAGCAGGGCGAAGTCTGGCGGGTGTTCGGCGCACCACGCCATGAGGTCACCCGCACCCTGCTTGCACCGTTGCAGGCCAGGTTGCCTGCCGCGCTGCAAGCCAGCTTGCGGGCGAGCCCGGTTAGCCGCGACAGCGCTTTGGTACTGAAACTGACCTTGCTCGGCGAACCCGAGCTGTCTGCCCTGTTCAACGACCTGGGCGGCCGCGTGCGCCTGCTGCAGGGCGGCGTGGAAACCATTGGCGAGCATGCCTTGGGGCAACTGATCCTGTCGGTGCAACACTCGCCGCACGATACCCATCAACTGCTGGAACGTGCCCGCCGCTGGGCCGAGGACGTGGAGGTACTGGGCCATGTGGTTTGATCGCCTGCTGGAAGGCTTGCTCGATACCTTGCTGATGGTCGGCGTGTCGTCGCTGATCGCCCTGCTGGTGGGGGTGCCGATGGCGGTGCTGCTGGTCACCAGCGACAAGGGCGGAATCTTCGAGGCACCGCTGCTGAACCGGGTGCTGGGCGCCTTCGTCAACCTGTTCCGCTCAATCCCGTTCCTGATCCTGATGGTCGCGCTGATCCCCTTCACCCGCCTGGTGGTAGGCACCACCTACGGGGGGTGGGCGGCGGTGGTGCCGCTGACCATTGCCGCCACGCCGTTCTTTGCGCGCATTGCCGAGGTCAGCCTGCGCGAAGTCGACCATGGTTTGGTGGAAGCTGCACAGGCCATGGGCTGCCGGCGCTGGCACATCGTCTGGCATGTGCTGTTGCCCGAGGCGCTGCCGGGGATCGTCGGGGGTTTCACCATTACCCTGGTGACCCTGATCAACTCCTCGGCCATGGCCGGGGCAATCGGTGCCGGCGGCTTGGGGGATATCGCCTACCGGTACGGCTACCAGCGCTTTGACAGCCAGATCATGCTGACCGTGATTGCCATGCTGGTGGCGTTGGTGGCGTTGATCCAGCTGGGTGGGGACCGCCTGGCGAAGGGCCTGAACAAGCGATAGACGGGGCCGCAAAGCGGCCCCTGGGTCTCAATCCCAGCGAAGATCTTCAGCCGGCACCGGCCGCCCGAACCAGTACCCCTGACCCAGCTGACACTGCTCCAGCAGCAGGAAGCTGGCCTGCTCCGCCTGCTCGATGCCCTCGGCATGCACCTGCATGCCCATGCTGCGTGCCAGGGCAATGATTACCCGCACGATCGCGATGTCATCCTCATCCAGAGGCAACCCGGCCACGAAGCCCTGATCGATCTTCAGCTTCTGCACCGGCAAACGCTTGAGCCGCAGCAACGACGAATACCCGGTGCCAAAGTCGTCGATGGCCAGGGTCACCCCCAGCTCGCGTAGACGATGCAGTTGCTCCAGCGCCACTTCCGGGTCTTCCATCACCGCGCTTTCGGTCACTTCCAATTCCAGCAGGGCCGGAGCCAGGCCAGTCTCGTGCAGCACCTCGGCCACCTGCCGGTACAGTTCATGCTGGCCAAACAGGCGGCTGGAAATGTTCACTGCCACAAACGCCAGCTGCCGGCCTTCGGCCTGCCACTGCACCATTTGTCGACAGGCCTGGCGCAGCACCCAGGTGTCGATTTCGGCAATCAGCCCGGTGCGCTCGGCAATCGGGATGAACTCGCCCGGCGGCACCAGGCCCCGCTGGGGGTGCTGCCAGCGTACCAGTGTCTCGACCCCTACCTGTCGGCCTGTCGCCAGGTCATGTACCGGCTGGAAGTAGGCCCGCAGCTCATTCTGCTCCAGTGCCCGGCGCAGCTCACCGGCGGTCTCGACCCGGTGCTGGGCGTGAGCGGTCAGCTCTTCGGTGTACAGCGCATAGCAGGCACGCCCGTTGCTTTTGGCCTTGTACAACGCCGCATCGGCATTACGCAGCAACTGCTCGGCGCTCAAGGCGTCGCTGGGGAACAGGCTGATACCGACGCTGGCACTGATGAACAGGCGATTATCCTCGAACACGAACGGCTCGCGCATGCGTTCGATAATGCACTGCGCCAGCTTGCCCGCCTGGCCGACCTGCTGGCAGTTCTCGGCCAGCACACCGAACTCGTCGCCACCCAGGCGTGCCAGGGTCACGCCATTGCCCAGCACCTCGCCCAGGCGCTCGCCCACCAGCTTCAGCAACTGGTCACCGATGGTGTGGCCCAGGCCGTCGTTGATACTCTGGAAATGGTCCAGGTCCAACAGCAGCAGGGCACAACCGCGCTTGTTGGCCTGGGCGGCCGCCAGGGCCTGCTCGACCCGGTCGGTGAACAGCAGGCGGTTGGGCAGGCCGGTCAGCGGATCGTGGTGCGCCAGGTAGGCCAGCTCCTGTTCCGAATGCTTGATCGCACTGATGTCACTGAACACCGCTACGTAATGGCTCAGCTCACCGTCGTCATCGCGGATGGCGCAGATGGTCTGCCATTGCGGGTAGATTTCGCCGCTTTTGCGCCGGTTCCAGATTTCGCCGCTCCATTCGCCCTGCTCGGCCAGGGTGGCAAAGATCTGCTGGTAGAACGCCTGGCCGTGGCGGCCCGATTTGAACTTGCTCGGGCGATGGCCGATCACCTCGTCCTGCTGGTAGCCGGTGATACGCATGAAGGCACGGTTTACGTGCACGATCAGGCCTTGGCGGTCGGTAACCAGTACGCCTTCGAGGGTACTGTCGAACACCGCAGCGGCCATTCGCAGCCGCTCGCGGTCCTCGCAGCGCAAGCGCGCACCGACACCGATGAAGTTCAGCAGCCGCACGCGCGACACATAGATCAGCACGGCACTGAACAACACCCACAGCACCACGTTGATCTGCCGCCCCACGGTCAGTGCCAGGGGGTCGTCAGTCATGCCGTGCAGCATCACCTCGGCCAGCGCCAGCCAGAGGATCGAGAGCACCACATACAGCGCAGCCATGCGCAAGGCGTCGCGAACGGAAACAGACATGTCGGGTGGGATTGCCCATCAGAAAAGAATGGCGATTATAAAGGTTCTGCTGCTCTGTGGGAGCGGGCATGCCCGCTCCCACATGGATGGCCTGAAATATCGCGTCGTCAGCTTTGACTGGTTTTATTTCCCTGCCAAGGGATAATCACCCCCTCCTCCTGCATTCCGAGGGTTTTTACACCTATGTGGTACTACGGCCTGCTCGACTTGTCGGCCTGGCAACTGGTCGGCATCACCTTGTTGATGACCCACGTGACCATCGTCAGCGTCACGGTCTACCTGCATCGCTACTCCGCGCACCGGGCCCTGGAGCTCAATGGCGCGCTCAAGCACTTCTTCCGCTTCTGGCTGTGGCTGACCACGGCGCAGAACACCCGCGAATGGACCGCCATCCACCGCAAGCACCACGCCAAGTGCGAAACCCCCGACGACCCGCACAGCCCGGTGCACAAGGGCCTGGGAACGGTGCTGCGCAAGGGCGCCGAACTCTACCGCGAAGAGGCACGCAACCCCGAAACCCTGCGCATCTACGGCAAGAACTGCCCGGATGACTGGATCGAGCGCAACCTCTACTCGCGCTACAAGCTGGGTGGCATCGCCTTGATGGCCGTGATCGACCTGCTGCTGTTTGGCACCATCGGCATCACCATCTGGGCGGTGCAGATGATGTGGATCCCGTTCTGGGCTGCCGGCGTGGTCAATGGCCTGGGCCACGCGCTCGGCTATCGCAACTTCGAATGCCGCGACGCTGCCACCAACCTGGTGCCGTGGGGCATCGTCATCGGCGGCGAAGAGCTGCACAACAACCACCACACCTACCCCAACTCGGCCAAGCTTTCAGTCAAGCGCTGGGAGTTCGACATGGGCTGGGCCTGGATACGCCTGTTCTGCCTGTTGCGCCTGGCCAAGGTGCAGCGCGTGGCGCCGATTGCCCACCGTGTGGCGGGCAAGGCCAGCCTGGACATGGACACTGCCATGGCCATCCTCAACAACCGCTTCCAGATCATGGCCCAGTACCGCAAGCTGGTGATCGGCCCGCTGGTGAAACAGGAACTGGCCCGCGTCGATGCGTCGGTGCGTCACCACTTCCGCCGTGCCAAACGCCTGCTCTCGCGCGAAACCAGCTTGCTGGAAGACCGCCACCATGTGCGTATCGAGTCCATGCTTGCCCATAGCCAGGCGCTGAAGACCATTTACGAAAAGCGCCTGGCCCTGCAGCAGATCTGGGCGCGCACCAGCGCCAACGGCCACGACATGCTGTCTGCCATGAAGGACTGGATACACGAGGCCGAAACCAGCGGCATCCACGCCCTGCGCGACTTCGCGGCGCAGCTCAAGACCTACTCCCTGCGCCCCACCGGCGCCTGACCGCCGTTGATCGGCACGCCCCATTGCGGTGCGTGCCGTTCGGAACTTAGCCACCTCGACGCCACTCAAATCTGGCACATCGCCCGCGTGGCGGGCCGGATGCTGGCCGCACGCTTTGACGTCGAGACCCGCTTCGTGCACATGGCCAAGAACATTCCAACAACATTGCCCGGCACCTCACCTCCCGAAGCCGCCCAGACTTTACTGGCGCTACTCCACGCCCAAGGCGAGGTTGCCCGCCTGAGTGAGCGCGACCAGCTGTTCAGCTCGTTGCTCGACAGCGTCAATGCGGTGCTCTGGGCCTTCGATTGGGAAACCCGCCAGGTGCTGTACGTCAGCCCCGCCTACGAGCGCATCTTCGGCCGCCCGGTGAGCCTGGTGCTGGCCGACTACAACGAATGGCGCGACAGCATTTACCCCGACGACCTGGAGTTCGCCGAGCGCAGCCTGGCCCAGGTGCTGATCAAGGGCGCGGTGGAAGACCGCGAATACCGTATTCTCAATGCCGACGGCCAAGTGCGCTGGCTGAGCGACAAGTGCTACATCAACCAGCAGCGCGAGGACGACCGGGTGATCATCGTCGGCATTGCCGAAGACATCACCGAGAAAAAGCAGCTTGAAAGCGAGTTGCAACGCCTGGCCACCACCGACGTGCTGACCCAGAGCAGCAACCGCCGGCACTTCTTCGAATGCGCCCAGCAGGCCTTCGACACTGCCCGCGAAGACGGTACGCCGCTGGCCTTCCTGTTGCTGGATATCGATGATTTCAAAGTCATCAACGACAGCTATGGCCACCAGGAAGGCGACCAGGTGCTGCAACGCATCGCCGACAGTGGCAAGGCCGTGCTACGCCGTGGCGACCTGTTCGGGCGCATTGGCGGTGAGGAGTTTGCCGCGATATTCCCGGGTTGCGATGCGCAGATGGCGGAACAGGTTGCCGATCGCCTGCAGCGGGAAATCCAGCGCTTAAGCTTCAACCACGGCGAACAGACATACGGGGTGACAGTGAGCCAGGGGCTGACCGGGCTGACCGAGGAAGATGTGGCACTGGACAGCCTGTATGCCCGGGCCGATGCGGCGATGTACCAGGCCAAGCGGCAGGGCAAGAACCAGATCGTCCGCGGCTGACCCTCCCCCGCAGATAAGGGTATGGCTGGGGCTGCTTTGCAGCCCTTCGCGGGCTTGCCCGCTCCCACAGGTCCGGCTGGAATACGCTGCGCCTGTGGGAGCGGGCAAGCCCGCGAAGGGCCGTAGAGCGGCCCCAACATCTCAGCTGGGCACTTCAGCCTCCGCCGCAGGCGGCTCTTCCTGGGGCTTCACCTCAGGGTTATCCACCTTGCGCAGCCGTTTCAGCTCCGGCAGGCCCAGCTTCAGCAAGCGCGCGGTCTTGCCACTGGCCACTTTCTCCAGCCCCTGCTCGGCCGGCAGCCGCGATAGCTGCCCGGCCAGGTTCATCGCCAGGATCTCCCGCGAATACACGCCACCGCCCAGCTGGTAGATCGCCGCGATCAACTCGCGCAATGCCAGCGGCAAGCGCCAGCGCGTGCGTAGCGCCGAACCGAACGCCGCACCAAACTCATCCAGCGATTGCTGCACGTTGCGTTCGTCCAGCTCGCCCCCGGCCAACCGCCACTCTTGCAGGCAGCGCAACACCGCCAGGTCGCCCAGGCAATGCAGCAACCCCGCGCAATAGCAGCGCCCTTCGTCCAGCTCGAGCATGCGCGCCAAGGTACGACCATATTCGGCCGTATGCAGGGAAAGGTCCCAGTAGCCGGCTGCGTGCTGCGCCAGCAACGGGTCGCTGAGCCGTGCACTGCGCTTGAGGGTCATGCCCAGAATCAGGTTCATGCTCTGGGTACTGCCAAGCTTGTTCAGGGCCTGCAGCAACGTTTGCACCGGTGCTTCACGGTGCAGCGCGGCGCTGTTGGCAGCCGCGATCAACACGGCGGTAACCTGAGGGTCGCTACGCACTTCCTCTTCGAGCACCTTCAGGTTCAGGCCCTGAGGGTTGAGCGCCCGCTTTATCGCCACCTGCACATCGGCCAACAGCGGCCCGCCATCGGCGGTAGCACGGCGCTGCTCCAGGTATGCGGGTAGGCTGGCACCTGCCTGCAAGGCCGGCACCGGGCAGGCGATTTCTTCGCCAACGGCCACCAACAACTCTTCCAGGCGCTTGCGCAGGTTGTCCAGGTTCAGTGGTTTGCTCAGGTAGGCGGTGGGGTGCAGGGGCAACACCTCGTGCACACTGGCGCTGTCGCTGCGGTTGCTCATGAGGATGAACGGCAACCCCGGCCCTTTGGCGCGCACCTTGCGCAACAGGTCCAGGCCATCGACACCGGCCAGCTCGCGGGCGGCGATAATCAGGTCAGGCTTGCTGGACAGTGCGCTGAGTGCCTGCGACCCATCGGCGCATACCTGCAGGCGGGCATCGCAGCGCACGCTGAGCAGCATCTCGCTGAGCATGTCACGCACCCAAGGGTCGCCTTCGACAATCAGTACGCTGGGTGGGGTGGGGTCTACAGCGCTCATCGCCAACTACTCCTGAATAGCCTGACACACATTCCGTCGCAGCTTCCAAAGCAAATCCTCCGCTAACCATAGCGCCCCATGGCTTTTCTGGGCACAAAAAAAACCCGCCGAAGCGGGTTTTTTCAGAAGCACATCACATCAAGCGAGTTCAGCGAAGCACTCTTCGATGATGGCCAGGCCTTTGTCCAGCAGTGCGTCTTCGGCAGTCAGCGGTACCAGGATACGCAGAACGTTGCCGTAGGTGCCGCAGGACAGCAGGATCAGACCCTTGTCGCGTGCCTTGGCAACAACCTGGCCAACAGCAGCAGCGTTCGGGGTGTGAGTGCCTTTCTCGAAGACTTCAACAGCAATCATCGAGCCCAGACCACGGACGTCGCCGATGATCGGGTACTTCTTCTGGATTTCGCGCAGGCCGGTGGTCAGGCGCTCACCTACAGCCTTGCTGCGGTCCAGCAGTTTTTCTTCTTCGAACACTTCGATCACAGCCAGGGCCGCAGCGCACGCGATCGGCGAACCGGCGTAGGTACCGCCCAGGCCGCCCGGCGCGATGGCGTCCATGTACTCGGCCTTGCCGCACACACCGGCCAGCGGGAAGCCGCCAGCGATGGATTTGGCGAAGGTGGTCAGGTCAGGCGCAACGCCCATCTGTTCCATGGCGAAGAAGGTACCGGTACGGCCAGCGCCAGTCTGTACTTCGTCGGCGATCAGCAGGATGCCGTGCTGGTCGCACAGGGCGCGCAGGCGCTTCATCAGCTCTTTCGGCGCTGGCAGGAAGCCGCCTTCGCCTTGTACTGGCTCGAGGATGATCGCAGCGATGTCTTTAGGCTCGGCGTCGTTCTTGAAGATACGCTCGACCGAAGCGATGGCTTCGTCAACGCTCACACCGTGCAGCTCGTTCGGGAACAGCGCACGGAACACGCCGCCTGGCATCAGGCCCATGCCAGCGGAGTACGGAACGACCTTGCCGGTCAGGCCCAGGGTCATCATGGTACGGCCGTGGTAAGCGCCGGTGAAGGCGATGACGCCAGCACGGCCAGTGGCGGCACGGGCGATCTTGACGGCGTTTTCAACGGCTTCGGAGCCGGTGGTGACCAGCAGGGTCTTCTTGTCGAAGTCGCCTGGTACCAGCTTGTTGATCTTCTCGCACAGCTCTACGTAGGGTTCGTAGGCCAGCACCTGGAAGCAGGTGTGGCTGACTTTGGTCAGCTGCTCTTGCACGGCTGCAACCACTTTCGGGTGCAGGTGGCCGGTGTTCAGTACTGCG
>Ga0160449_1001469_pt1 | contig 11420 bp, 8 predicted proteins | sample HID1975I_E1MG_FD_108216 | JGI IMG/M metagenome (GOLD analysis project Ga0160449, IMG submission 108216) | Enriched soil microbial communities from UW Madison campus, WI, USA - HID1975I_E1 MG | ecosystem: Environmental > Terrestrial > Soil > Unclassified | place: USA: Madison, Wisconsin...
AATGCCGAGCCGGCCGTCGTGGTCTGCGCCAGCAAGAACCAAGACTGGGTGCAGCGCGCCGCCGACAAGGCCGGCTGCGCGCACGTCTACACGCTGGACGAAGACCGCACGGGCACGCTGCTGGACGCCGCGGGCAGCCTGTCGCAAACGTTCAAGACCGTGGAGCGCAAGCCGGAAGACCTGGCCGCCATCCTGTATACGTCGGGCACCACCGGCCGCAGCAAGGGCGCAATGCTGTCGCACGGCAACCTGGCCGCCAACGCGCAGGTGCTGCACGAATACTGGGGCTGGCGCGAAGACGACGTGCTGCTGCACATGCTGCCCATTTTCCACGTGCATGGCTTGTTCGTGGCCTCGCACGGGGCCTTGCTGGCGGGCGCGAAAATGATCTGGCTGCCCAAGCTGGACGCCGATCAGGCACTGCGCTATCTGCCGCAAAGCACGGTGATGATGGGTGTGCCCACGTACTACGTGCGCCTGTTGGCCGACCCGCGCTTTGACCGCGCCGTGTGCGCCAACATGCGCTTGTTCATCTCGGGTTCCGCGCCGCTTCTGGCCGAGACCTTCTCGGACTTCAAGACGCGCAGCGGCCACGCCATCCTGGAACGCTACGGCATGAGCGAGACCGTCATGCTGACGTCCAACCCATACGACGCAAAGCTGGGCGAGCGCCTGGCCGGCACCGTCGGCCGCGCGCTGCCGGGCGTGCAGGTGCGGGTGGTGGACGACGCGGGCGTTGCGCTCGCGCCGGGCGAGATCGGCAACGTGCAGGTGCGCGGCCCCAACGTGTTTTCGGGCTACTGGCGCATGCCGGAAAAAACCCGCGAGGAATTCACCGAAGACGGCTGGTTCAAGACGGGCGACGTCGGCCGCTGGGGCGGCGAATCTGCGGGCCACGAAGCGCCTGCCGATTACCTGTCCATCGTGGGCCGCAGCAAGGACCTGATCATCTCCGGCGGCTTCAACGTCTATCCCAAGGAAATCGAAACGCTGATTGACGACATGCCCGGCGTGGCCGAATCGGCCGTCATCGGCGTGCCGCATCCGGACTTCGGCGAAGCCGTCGTCGCGGTGGTGGTGCCCAAGGAAGGGGTGTCGCTGGACGCGGACGCGATGCAGCGCGAATTGAAGTCGCGCATTGCGAACTTCAAGGTGCCCAAGCGCGTGCACATCATCGACCAACTGCCGCGCAACACCATGGGCAAGGTGCAAAAGAACGTGCTGCGCGAAACCTATCAGGCGCTGTAACGCCAAACCCCAGTGCCGGCCTTCAGGGGCCGGCATTTTTTTCTTCAAAGGAGGCGATGCCGACCCCATCCCCGCTATGCAGTCCTGGCAGCTTCATTCAATAAGAACTCAAGAGACGAGACGCAGACAACCGCGCCGTCCCCGTGATGCAGCAAGAGGAGACATTATGAAAGTTCGCAAGATCGCCACGGCCGTATTCGCCGTGGCAGCCCTGGGTTTCGGCGGCTCGGCCGCCGCGCAATGGCCAGACCGCGCCATCACCTTGATTGTTCCGTTCCCCGCGGGCGGCGGCACGGACACCTTCGCCCGTCCGCTGGCCCAGCAACTGACCATGCAACTGGGCCAGACGGTCGTCATCGACAACAAGGGCGGCGCGGGCGGCACGGTGGGCGCCGGTGTGGCGGCCAAGGCCCGGCCCGACGGCTACACCTTCTTCATGGGCGGCGCGCACCATGCGCTGGCTCCCTCGCTCTACAAAAACCTCAGCTACAACATCCAGAAGGACTTCGTGCCCGTCGCGCTGGTGGCGCAGCCGCCGCAAGTGGTAGTGATCAACCCCGGCAAGTTGCCGGTTAAGACGCTGCAGGAATTCATCGACTATGCCAAGAAGCACCCTGGCGAAATCAATTACGGCACGGCCGGCAAGGGCAGCACGCACCATCTGGCGGGTGAGCTGTTCGCCATGCAGACAGGCATCAAGTTAGTTGACGTGCCCTATCAAGGGGCGGGACCTATGCTGTCGGCGCTGATCGGCGGGCAGGTGGACCTGGCGTTCGACGGCTTGGGCTCGTCGTCCGGACATATCCGCGCGGGCGCGATCAAGCCCCTGGCCGTGGCCGCCACCGAGCGGTCGGCTTCCTTGCCCGACGTGCCCACCGCTGCCCAGGCGGGCGTGCCCAATTACGTGGTGTCCACGTGGTACGCCATCTGGGCGCCGGCCGGCACGCCACAAGAGGCAGTCGACAAGATGGCGTCTGAAATCACCAAGGCGCTGAACACGCCGAAGCTCAAGGAAACCTGGGCCGGGAACGGGTCGGCGGTGCCCAACATGACGGGCCCCGCCTTCGGCAAATTCGTCGACAGCGAGGTGGCTCGCTGGGCGAAAGTGGTGAAGGATTCCGGCGTGACGCTGGATTGATGCGGGGGCGCCGCTAGTTCCCACTAGCGGCGCTTGGCCCTCGTCAGCGCCACTCGCTGGCCTGGCTCAGCTTGGCCAACTGGTCGTGCGTCAGCGTCAGGCTGGCGGCCTTGACCAGTTCGTCAAGCTGCGCCAAGGACGTGGCGCTGACGATGGGCGAGGTGATGCCGGGCTGCGCGATCTGCCAGGCCAGCGCGGCCTGCGCGGGCGTGCAGCCGGCGTCTTCCGAGACTTCGTCCAGCGCCTTCAGGATGCGCATGCCGCGCTCATTCAGATACGTGTCCACGATTTTCTGGCCACGCGCGCTTTTGCCGGCATCCGCCGCGCTGCGGTACTTGCCGCTAAGAAAGCCGCTGGCCAGCGCGTAGTAGTTGATCGTGCCCATCTGCTGCGTCTTCACCAGGCTTTGCAGGCCGGATTCAAAGGGCGCGCGGTTGTACAGGTTGTATTCGGGCTGGATGCTTTCGTAGCGCGGCAGGTCGTGGCGTTCGGCCGCGATCAGCGCTTCGGACAGGCGCACCGCCGTGTAGTTCGACGCGCCAATGGCGCGCACCTTGCCGGCTTCAATGTGCTTGGCGTATTCGGCCAGCGTGTCGGTGAGCGGCGTGTCCTGGTCGTCCTTGTGCGACTGGTACAAATCCACGTAGTCGGTCTGCAACCGGGCCAGCGAGGCCTCCAGCGCACGCCGGATGTACGCCGGCGACAAGCCCACCGCGTCGGGGCCCATTTCCATGCCGACCTTGGTGGCGATCATCACGCGGTCGCGCTTGCCCGAGCGCTTGAGCCATTTGCCGATCAAGGTTTCGGATTCGCCGCCCTGGTTGCCGGGGGCCCAGCGCGAATACACGTCGGCCGTGTCGATGAAATTCAGGCCCGCATCCACCATGGCGTCCAGCAGGGAGAAGGCGCCGGCTTCGTCGACGGTCCAGCCGAAGACGTTGCCGCCGAAGGTAAGCGGGGGAACTTGCAGGCCGGAACGGCCCAGCGCGCGTTTGATCATGGTGAGGCCTTTGGATGCGTCTGACGGGTTGCCCCGGGCTGCTGCATGAAGCGCGGGCAGCAAGAGCCGGGGTGGCGATATTTAGTATATTGGCGCCGCGCGCCCTGGCTTGGGGCATGCCTGATTGGCATGCACCATTTCAGGGATTCCCCGCAAATTCTTTTGTCTGGCGGCAAGTTAGACTATACGGCTTTACGGCTGACCGACCGGCGGGAAGCCGCTGGCGCAGTTGTAGTAACGAACAAAAACCAAGGGTTCAAGGAGCTTAGTATGCTGATCGGAAAAAAACATTTTCTGACGGTTGGCGCCATGGCGCTGGCAATGGCTATCGCCGCGCCGGTGTCCGCGCAGCAAAAATCGGTGGCGGTGACCGCCATCGTCGAGCATCCGGCGCTGGATGCCGTGCGTGACGGGGTGCAAGACGCCCTCAAGCAAGCCGGTTTTGAATCCGGCAAGAACCTGAAGTGGCAGTACCAAAGCGCGCAGGGCAACAACGGCACCGCCGCGCAGATCGCCCGCAAGTTCGTGGGTGACCGCCCGGACGCCATCGTGGCCATCGCCACGCCCTCGGCCCAGGCCGTCGTGGCCGCCACCAAGGACGTGCCGGTGGTGTATTCCGCCGTGACCGATCCCGTGGCCGCCCAACTGGTCAAGAGCATGGACGCCACGGGCACCAACGTGACCGGCGTGTCGGACATGCTGGCGCTGGAAAAGCAGGTTGAACTGATCAAGAAAATCGTGCCCAACGCCAAGCGCGTGGGCATCGTCTACAACCCGGGCGAAGCCAACTCGGTCGTGGTGGTGAAGAAGCTTCAGGAAATCCTGCCCAAGTCGGGCATGAGCCTGGTGGAAGCCGCCGCGCCGCGTTCGGTGGACGTGGCCTCGGCCGCGCGCAGCCTGATCGGCAAGGTCGACGTCATCTACACCAACACCGACAACAACGTCGTGTCGGCCTATGAATCGCTGGTCAAGGTGGGTAACGACGCCAAGATCCCGCTGATCGCCTCCGACACCGACAGCGTCAAGCGCGGCGGTATCGCGGCGCTGGGCATCAACTACCACGACCTGGGCATGCAGACGGGCAAGGTGGTTGTGCGCATCCTCAAGGGCGAAAAGCCCGGCGCCATTCCGTCGGAAGTCATCTCCAAGCTTGAGCTCTACGTGAACCCGGGCGCCGCCGCCAAGCAGGGCGTGACGCTGTCCGACGAGGTCATCAAGTCGGCCGCGGTGGTCGTGAAGTAAAGCGATTCCGGCCAGACCCCGCCACGCCCGAACGGCGTGCGCGGGGTTTTTGTTATGTTTTTTTGGGGCGCGCGGCGGCCCCGTCCCCGACGAACCGAGAAACGTTTGTTGCGAAAGCTCGGGTAAAACTGATGCCGGAACGCAAGAAATCCGACGTTTCAAGTCTTTAATATGCACCATCCTTACCCTGATTGGATTTAACCCATGTCATTGTTCTCGTTGTTAGGCGCGTTGGAGATCGGGCTGATCTTCAGCCTGGTGGCCTTGGGCGTGTTTATCTCCTTTCGCCTGTTGCGCTTCCCCGACCTGACCGTTGACGGCAGCTTTCCGCTGGGCGGCGCCGTCTGTGCCACGCTGATCGCGTCGGGCACCGACCCGTTTACCGCCACGGTCGTCGCCACCATCGCCGGCGCGGCGGCGGGGCTGGTGACGGGCTGGTTGAACGTGAAGCTGAAGATCATGGACCTGCTGGCCAGCATCCTGATGATGATCGCGCTGTACTCGATCAACCTGCGCATCATGGGCAAGCCCAACGTTCCGCTGATCACCGAACCCACCGTGTTCACCATCTTGCAGCCGGGCTGGATTTCCGACTACGTCGCCCGTCCGCTGATCTTGATGGTGATCGTGATCCTGGTGAAGCTGGCGCTGGACTGGTTCTTCGCCACGCAAAGCGGCCTGGCGCTGCGCGCCACCGGCTCCAACGGCCGCATGGCCCGCGCGCAGGGTGTCAACACCGGCCGCATGATCCTGGGCGGCATGGCGCTGTCCAACGCCCTGGTGGCGCTGGCCGGCGCGCTGTTCGCGCAGACGCAGGGCGGCTCGGATATTTCGATGGGCATCGGCACCATCGTGATCGGCCTGGCCGCGGTGATCGTCGGCGAAAGCATCCTGCCGTCGCGCAAGCTGGTGCTGGCGACGCTGGCCGTGATCATCGGCGCCATCGTCTATCGCTTCTTCATCGCGCTGGCGTTGAATAGCGATTTCATCGGCCTGAAGGCGCAAGACCTGAACCTCGTCACGGCGGTGCTGGTCACGATTGCCCTGGTCATCCCCATGCTCAAGCGCCGTCTCGTCGGCAAGAAGGGGCGCTGATATGTTGTCCGCCAAAGATCTGAAAATTACCTTCAACGCGGGAACGCCCATCGAAACCCGCGCCCTGCGCGGCCTGTCGCTGGACATTCCTTCGGGCCAGTTCGTGACCGTCATCGGCTCCAACGGCGCCGGCAAGTCCACGTTCCTGAACGCGGTGTCGGGCGACCTGCCGATTGATTCGGGCACGATCGACATCAATGGCGTGGACGTGACGCGCCAGCCTGTCTGGGCACGCGCCGGCCGGGTGGCCCGCGTGTTCCAGGACCCCATGGCGGGCACCTGCGAAGACCTGACCATCGAAGAAAACATGGCGCTGGCGCAGATGCGCGGCGTGCGCCGTGGCTATAGCCGCGCGGTCAAGGCGTCGATGAAAGACGGTTTTCGCGAACGCCTGGCTACGTTGGGCTTGGGGCTGGAGAACCGGCTGACTGATCGCATCGGGTTGTTGTCGGGCGGTCAGCGTCAGGCGGTTAGCCTGCTGATGGCCGCCTTGCAGCCGTCACGCATTCTGCTGCTGGACGAGCACACCGCCGCGCTGGACCCGCGCACCGCGGATTTCGTGCTGCAACTGACGGCGCGCATCGTGGCCGAAAACCAGTTGACGACCATGATGGTGACCCACAGCATGCGCCAGGCGCTGGACGTGGGCGACCGCACGGTGATGCTGCATCAGGGGCAGGTGGTGTTGGACGTCTCCGGCGACGAGCGCCGCGGCATGGACGTGCCGGATCTGCTGGCGATGTTCGAGCGCGTGCGCGGGGAAAAGCTGTCGGATGATGCGTTGTTGTTGGGGTAGGGGGGCGGCGTGAGATGAGCGGTGCTTTGGCGTGCGGACCGTGCACGTTGGGGCGGCGTGTGATGGGTTGCGCGCGTTGGGGCGGCGGGGATACGTTGCCGTTCAGCGCGCGCTTCACCCATCCTACGAAGGACACCGGCTTTCCTTTATGGCGATCGCCATTTGCCCATTACCCGATCGTCAAACGACCAATCGTAGGATGGGTGAAGCGCGCGATTTCCGCCGCAAGAACCCCGGCCTCGATCGCGCGCAACCCATCATCACCCCTGCACCCGCCGTACCCCATCCATCAATCACCCATGCACCCGCGTCGCACCCCATCCATCAATCGCCGCTCCCCCGCCTAAATAAACCGCCCCGGCCGAAACGCATGGTGGCGCGATGCATCCCCGTCGTCGAACATCAACTCACCCAATATCTTCGCCGTACCCGGCGCGGTGCTGAAACCGATGTGCTGGTGCCCCAACGCCAGCCATAACCCTGGGTGTTTTGGCGCCTGCCCGATCATCGGCCGGCTGTCCGGCAGGGTGGGGCGGCGGCCCAGCCATGCGCTGGGATCCAGCCGTTCGCCCAACGGAAACGCTTCACGCGCCCGCGCTTCCGCCATGTCCAACTGCGTGCTGCGCGGGGCGGCGTCGCAGGCGTCCAACTCCACACCCGTCGACAATCGCAGCCCGCGCGCCATGGGTGACAACACATAACCGCCGCCCGTGTCGTACACCGGCCGCGTGACGCTTGCCCCGTCTTCGCCTCGGTAATGCATGTGATAGCCGCGTTCGAACGCCATGGGAAGCTCAATGCCCGTGCTCTTCAACATCGCCTTCGACCACGGCCCCAACGCCACTACCAATTGGTCCGCCGACACCGATTCCGATGCCTGCTCGCCATGCACCGTCCATCCCTGGCCGTCGCGGCGAATGCGGGCGGCCTGCAAGCGCTGGAACGTGCCGCCCTTCGCGCGGAACAGTTCGGCGTAGGCCGCGACCACCGCGTGCGGATCGTCAACGGAATACGAACCCTGGATCCACAGCGCCCGGTGAAAGATCGGCGACAACGCCGGTTCCAGCTCCGCCAATTCGGCGGCGCTCAAGGTTTGCGTCGGCACCTGATACTGCGCAAACGTGTTGCGCGCCAACGCACTGCCGTTCCACGCCGCCTCGCTGCGGTACAAAAACACCCAGCCCGTGTCCCGCAAGCGATGACGCGCACCGGCCTCGTCCAGCAGTTTCAAATGCTCGGGCGCGGACAGCCGGATCAAACCGTCCAGCGCATTCACGGTTTCCTTGAACACCGACGGCCGCGCGTTCAACAAAAAGCGCGTCGCCCAGCCCAGGTTCCTGGCCAGATACGACGCGCGATAGCGGAACTGCACGCTGTCGTTCTTCATCAGCCGGGGCAGTTGCCCCCACAAACCAGGGTGATTGAACGGCATCAGTGAACTGCGCGCCAGCACGCCCGCGTTGCCCAATGACGTTTCCATGCCCGGCGCCTGGCGGTCAACAAGCGTCACGCGCACACCCCGGCGCAATAGCTCCAGCGCGCAACACACGCCCACAATGCCCGCGCCCAAGACGATGACGTGCTTACCCATGTGTTCCTGTACCTCTATGTAGCGCTTGTTGTCCCAGGATCCGGCCCGCCGCCACCACGCCCCACCACGACGCTTCCTCAAAGACGGAATAGCCCGACAAGTCCGCATGCGCGAACAGTATCGGGCCGTCCACGTCACGCAGGGCGGCAAGCCCGGCGTTGGATAAATAACCACAAAGCGGCGAGGCCATGGCGTGGCCGCGCACGGTGATGTCGAGCCGGCGAGCGTTACGCCAGAACTCCTTGCCGTAGGCGGCAAGCAGGTCGGCGGCGGCTTCGTCACGCAGGTCTTGCGGGCTGGCGGTGGTCAGCCACTGCCGCGCGGCGCTGGGTGACTGCCCGCTTAGCGCGTGATAGGCCGTGAAGGCGCTGCGCGGCGATCGCGTCACGCGCAGCAGTTGGTGCGTGGACACCACATAGCCCAGCGCCCGGCCCTGGTAGACCACGTTGTCCCAGGACAGCGGCTCGCCGGGGGCCTCGATGGGATAGCCGTCCAGCACGAAGTTGGACACCAGCCATGGCGCATGCGACGAGGCATGCACGGCCGGGTCATACCCATAGGCGCGGATGTCGGCCAGGATGCGTTGGGCCACGAACAGCGGCATGGCGCAGACGGTGCGCCGGCTTTGCAGCGTATAGGCGCGCGGCTCGGCGTCCCCGGTCAGGCAGGTGGTCAAGGGGCCGGCGGGTGTGTCGGCCACGCGCACCGCGGTGCCGGCCATCAGCCAGCGGGCGTGCCCCAGTTTTTCATCGATGGATTGGCGCATGCGGTCGGCCAGCACCGACAGGCCGCCCGGCCAGGTCAGCACCGCGCCTTCGGCGGCGTTGGCGGCATGGCCGTCGCGGCTCGCGAAATAGTGCAGCCCCGCCCAGGCCGAGACCACGTCGTAGTTCGCGCCGTAGTCGTCGCGGCAGCAGTAGTTCAGATACCAGTGCAAGGCGGGCGACGTGTAGCCTTCGCGGTCCAGCCATTGCTTGAAGGTGAGGGTGTCCAGCGCCCGCCACGCGGGGTCTTCCGACGACAGCACAAGCGGAATGCAAAAGACCTTGCGGCCATCGTTGCCCACCTGGGTATGCAGGCGGTCGATCAGCGCCAGGAAGCGATGGTGTTGTGCTACGTCGGCATCAGGCAAGCCCGTCATGGGCAGCAGGCTGTCTTCCCAATGGCCGTTGCGCAGCAGGCGTTCTTGCGGCGAATGCACCAGGATGGATTCGTCGTAGTACGGGCGGATGTCGCCCGCGCCGCGTTCGATGATGCCGAAGTCGTCCAGCATTTCCCGCACGTGGGTGGACGCCATCGAGGGCAGCGGCAGGTAATGCGCGCCCAGCGGATAGTGCAGTTCGTCGCGCTGCCCGCCCGCCGCGTTGCCGGCGAACTCGGGCCCTTGCACCACGACGAAATCGGTGAACCCTTCGCGCGCCAGCTTCCAGGCGCAGGACAGGCCCGCCACTCCCGCGCCCAAGATCACCACCTGATGCCGATAGTTGGCCGTGGGCGCGGGCAGCGCGGCGCCGTCGCGCAGCGCATGCCCGGCCTGCATGCCGGGATAGGACACGTCGGCCGTGGTCTCGACGATGCGTGACCGGGCGTAGCCCGCCGCGCCCGCCACCGCCGCCGTGGCCGCGCCCAGAAGAAAGCTGCGGCGGCGCATCAGCGGATGACCTTGCGCCAGTCCTCGTCGAAATAGCGCACGAGCGACTGCTCATTCAAGCGGTTGGGCGGCATCGCCAGCGCCGGCATGTCGGCGGGAAAGTGGAAGAGTTCGCGCGTGGTGACGGCATCCAGATAGCGCGTGGGCACGGTGATCTTTTCAGGCGGCGTGTAGTCGCGCCGCTTGCTGGCCAGGATGAAGCCCCAGTCGCCGAACGAGGGCACATAGGTGTGGTACGGCCAGGTGTTCAGCCCGGCTTCCTTCAGCGTGGCGTCCACGCTCCAGAACGAACGCGGCGCGAAGTAGGGCGACGTGGACTGGATCACCATGTAGCCGTTTTCCGCCAGGTGGCGCGCCATCAGGTGATAGACGGGCACCGAGTACAAACGGCCCAGGCCGAAATTGGACGGGTCGGGAAAATCCACCACGATGAAGTCGTAGACCTCGGCGTGCGTTTCCAGCCAGCGGCCGGCGTCGTCGTTGATGACGGTGACGCGCGGGTCCTTGAGCGAGCCCTGGTTCAGTTCTACGAGCGGCTCGGAACGTGAAAACAGCCCCGTCATGGCCGGGTCCAGATCCACCAGCGTGATGTGTTCGATGTTTTTGTATTTGAGGATTTCGCGCACCGCCAGCCCGTCGCCGCCGCCCAGCACCAGCACGTTGCGCGCCCAGGGCAGCGTCTGCAAACCCGGATGCACCAACGATTCGTGATATCGATGTTCGTCGCGCGACGAAAACTGAAGGTTGTTGTTGATGTACAGCCGCAGGTCGTCGTGCCAGCGCGTTACCACCAGGCGTTGGTAGGGCGTGGTTTCGGCATGCACCACGTCGTCGCCATACAGGCCTTTTTCGGCCCAGGTCGTCATGGCGGTGGAATAGAAGAAGCCCAGCCCCAGGAAGCCGATCACCACGCAGGCGCGCAACGCCTTTTCGCCAGGGCGGCGTACTTCGGCGCGAAACAGCCAGGTGGTCCACAAGGCCACGCTGGCGTTCAAGATGCCGAACAGGAAACTGGTGCGCAGCAGCCCCAGCTTGGGCGCGAGCAGCAGCGGGAAGATCAGCGACACGGCCAGCGCGCCCAGATAGTCAAAGGTCAAGACGCGGCTGACGATTTCGCGGAATTCGGCCTTGCGCTGGTTGAATACCCGCATCACCAGCGGAATCTCCATGCCCACCATCAAGCCGATGACGAAAACGCCCACATACAACGCCGCGCGAAAGGGCGCGGAGAGCCAGGCGAACACCAGGAAAAGAACCGCCGCCGAGACGCCGCCCAACAGGGCCACCAGCAGCTCGACGTCGATGAACCGATTCAAAACGTCTTCGTCTCTTACATATTTTGACAACCACGAGCCGATGCCCATGGCGAACAAATAGCAGCCGATAACGGACGAGAACTGAAGGATGGAATCGCCCAGTAAATAGCTGGCCAGCGCGCTGCTGATGAGCTCATAGCCCAAACCGCAGGAAGCAACGATCAATACCGATAGGATGAGAACGCGGTCGCGCATGGGGTGTCCGGAGCGAAAAATGCGTTCGCAGTATATCGAACGCCGCGTATATACTGCGCGCAATTAGGAGGGTGGCAATGGGAGAAGCGATGCATCCGGCGGTGACCTATCTGATCTATATCGTCTCGGCGCTTGTCATGCTGGGCGT
>Ga0160449_1001470_pt1 | contig 11408 bp, 9 predicted proteins | sample HID1975I_E1MG_FD_108216 | JGI IMG/M metagenome (GOLD analysis project Ga0160449, IMG submission 108216) | Enriched soil microbial communities from UW Madison campus, WI, USA - HID1975I_E1 MG | ecosystem: Environmental > Terrestrial > Soil > Unclassified | place: USA: Madison, Wisconsin...
CTGGCGCTGCAACCGGTTATTAAAGAGTTACTAGCGGTTCACATTGGCGAAGGCGGCTATGCGTACGTGCTGGATGCGGGGTTCAGCCCCGGCATGATGGTGGCGCACCCAACGCTTGCTAACCAGCATGTAGAAAACATTACCGACGCCCACGGCTACAAGCGTTATGCCGATATTATGGCGCTTAAAAATGGCACGGTTTATTACGAAACCGTGAGCGGTTACGGTGCGGCACCGCGCAAACGTGTTGCGGTATTTGAATATATAGATGGCATTAACTGGATTATTTCTACCACCAGTTATGTCGACGATGTTGCCCGCAGCAGCAATCTGGTGCGCAACAGCCTGCTGATGTTCAGCGTGTTGTTAATGCCGGTGATTTTGATTTTGATTGCCGCCACCAGCCGTATTCTGATTTCACGCCGTTTAAATAAAGTGCTGCGAATTTCGCAATCTATTGCTCAGGGCGACCTGACCGTGAATGTGCAGGTCGATCACAACGATGAAATCGGTGATTTGCTCAGTGCGAACGAAAAGATGCGTCAGTCGTTGCACGCGTTGGTGGGCGGAGTGGTTTCACATGCCCGCCGCGTTCATGAAGCGGCTTTAAATATCACCGAAGCGGTAGATGGCAGGCCTCGACCAGCGTGGAAACTTCATCTTCAGTGGCAGAAATCACCTCGACGATGGAAGAACTTTCGGCCTCCTCAACGCAAATTGCCGAGCATTCTCGTGCGGTGGTGGATATCGCCAATGTCACGCTTGATGACTGCAACAAAGGCTCTGATTCGATGGGCGAACTGCTCACTCGTATGGCTGATATCGACAGTGACAACCAGCAAAGCATGCGTGAAATCATGATGCTGGGTAACAAGTCCAAAGAGATTAGCCGCGTGATGATTATCATCAATAACGTTGCGGACCAAACCAAACTCATCGCGTTTAACGCAGCCCTTGAAGCGGCAAGTGCGGGTGAATCGGGTAAACGTTTCTCGGTGGTTGCCGCAGAAATCCGTCGCCTCGCGGACTCCGTAACGGAATCGACTTTCGAGATTGAGAACAAAATCAGCGAAATTCAGAACTCGATTAACCGCCTGGTGCTCAATGCCGAGAAAGGCAGTAACAGCATTAAAGCGGGTACTAAAGCCTGCAAAGTCAGCGCCGATCGCCTGCATGATATCGTTGCGACCGCCGAGCAAACTTCTACCGCCGCCATGCAGATTTCACTCTCTACTCAGCAGCAGAAAACAGCAAGTAATCAGGTGGTTATGGCGCTGCGTGAGATCGTGGTGGCCAGTAATTACACCTCGCAATCGATTAAAGATATTCTGTCTATCAGCCAGGATATGACTCAGCTTTCCAATGAGCTAAATCAGGCCTCACAGTCTTTCAAATTGACGGATGGCCCTGATGTGCAGGCCTAAAATCCGCGTGCTGATCGTCGATCATGGCGGCTCGTCGCGCAATGATTTGATTCGACAGCTTGAGATTAATAAAAGCATCGAAGTGGTGGGGCAATCCGTTCATCGCGAACAAGCGGCGAGCCTGGTGCAAAAGATGGCTCCGCAGCTTCTGGTGCTGACGTTAGGTGCGCCGGGTCGTGAAAATGTCGAAACCGTGGAAACGATTATGGCGACTTGCGCCATTCCAATCATGGTGATGCGTTATTACGCCGATGCGCAGTGGGATGCGGAATTTATCACCCGCGGCGCGTTGGCGGTGGTCTGCAACCCTGGCGAGTCGGTGCAGGCGACGAAAGCGTTACATCGTCAGGTGGAAATGCTGGTGGGAGTGAAGGTGATACGCCACATTCAGGGGCTACGGCATCATGCAGAAGGGGCGGTGAAAACCGCGCCGATCCCTGAAATCGCTCAACCGCAGCATCACGAATGGCCGTTTGTGCTGGCGATTGCCTGTTCCACGGGCGGCCCGCAGGCACTGAGCAAATTGTTACAGGCGCTACCGGGCATTTTCCCTTGCCCGATAATTATCGCGCAGCATATTGCCGACGGTTTCGCCACCAGCATGGTGCAATGGCTGGATGGCATCACCGAGCTGCAAGTGCAACTGGCGCAAGTGAATGACGTTTTAACCGCAGGACGGGTCTACATTCTGCCGCCTGAACAGCATCTGGTGGTGAAAAAAAACCATCGTCTAGCGGCTGTCGCACGCCAGGCCAGCGATGTTTATCACCCAAGCTGCAACCTGCTGCTGGAGTCCGTGGCTGAGGTTTATCGTGAAAAAGCGGTCGGCCTCATTATGACGGGCATGGGCAGTGATGGTTGCCGGGGAATCGAAGCGATTTTCCACAAAGGCGGTAAAACGCTGGCTCAGGACGAGGTGACGTCGGTGGTGTTTGGTATGAATAAATTCGCCATTGATAAGAACGTTATCCACAAAATCTTACCACTGGAGCAGCTCGCCGCGACGTTACTGGCGATGACCCATCCCCGGTATTTTGAAGGTAAACGCTTATGATCCCCAATATTGCAGCCTTTAAAGATCTTATTAAAGACCGTGTCGGCCTGCATTTTTACAACGGCATGGAAGGGTTGCTGAATGCCGCTTTGCATCAGCGCATCTCCGAGCGGGGAAAAGAAAGTAGCGCTGAATATTACGAGAAACTTTGCGTCTCGAGCGTCGAATTCGACAAGCTGTTAAGTCTGCTCACCATCAATGAAACTTACTTTTTCCGCGAGCCGGAAGTGTTGGATATCGTCTGTGAAAAGCTGGTGCCGCGCATGCTTGAGCAGAAGGGCGGCCCGGTACGCATTCTGAGTGCAGGCTGTTCATCTGGCGAAGAAGCCTACTCGTTGGCAATAAAGCTCCACCAGAAATATCACGATAAATTTGCCAGAAGCGTGGAAATTCACGGCTGCGATATCGACGTTAAAATTCTCGAGAAAGCCCGCGCGGCGAGTTATTCCAGCTACTCGTTTCGCGGCGTTGACCCGCTATTACAGCAAACGTATTTCACGCGCCACGGGAATCAATTTCAGTTACACGACGTGATCCGCGAAAAAGTGACGTTCCATCGCTCGAATATTGTCAAAGAACAACTCCAACCCCAATTCGACATTATCTTGCTGCGCAACGTCTCCATTTACTTTGATGTCGAAACGCGGCGATTGCTGCATTTTAATTTGCTGAACATTCTGCAACCCGATGGCGCGCTGTTCTTTGGCAACGCGGAAACGCTCGCCAATAATTTTGGCATCTTAAAACTCAAACAAGAGAGCGGGCATTTCTATTTCTGCCAGCCGAAAACATCGCGCCTCCAGCCTCCGGCGGCAAGCGTCGCACCCAGGATTATCACTCCGGTGATTCCGGCCCAGGCCCCTTTTGTGGCCGCATCGGTTCCCTCCGTGCAGCAGTGCGATAGCTGGATTAAAAAGGCGCTCGCGTGTGTGGCTGACAAACGTTTTGTCGAAGCAGAAGAGTGGATTAGCCAGGTGCTCGATAGCGATATTGATAACCAGGAAGCGTTGGTGATTAAAGGCGCGATTGCGCTGGAAAAATGCGAGTTCGAACAAACCGCGCTCAGTGCGCAGCACGTCCTCGAACTTGATGAATGGTCAGCGGAAGCGAAGATGCTGCTGGGGTTGGCCATGATGTGGCAGCACCACACACAACAGGCGATTGCCTGGTTTAAACAGGTGGTTTATCAACAGCCTGGGTATTGGCCCGCGCATTACTACCTGGCGGAAATGTATCGGCAAAGTGAACTGCATCGCCCCGCGCAGCGAACCTACCGCATCACACTGCAATTACTCAACGCGGAAATGAACAATACGACGGCCAACGCTAGTTCGTTGCGGCTGCCCTTGTCGTTCCCGAGTAATTCGTTTCGTTTTCTTTGTGAACATCAGTTGGCGCAGTTCACCAGTCAGGATGGGATTTAGAGAACCGTATGGCAATCGATCTTAAAAAATTTGTGCTGCGCTTTATTGATGAAGCAAACGGCCATTTGCAGACCGTGAAAGAAGGGGCGTTTTCGCTCTCATCGGGTGAAAATGTTGATGCACAAATCGGTGAGATGTTCCGTGCAGCCCATACCCTGAAAGGGGGCGCGCGTATGCTGAAACTGCAAAGCATCGCCGATGTCACCCATCAGCTTGAAGAGATCTTAAGCGAGCTGCGCGATAAGAAACTCGAACCCGACCAAAACCTCGGCACGCTGATTCTGCAGGCCACGGATGACATCTCCAGGCAACTCGACCAGTTGACCGCCAGCGAAGGCACTAACAACTTGCCCCCGGCAGACGCACAATTATGCGAGCGTCTGGCGCGTGCCAGCCGTGGCGAAATGGGCGACGAACCGGTGCAGGCAAAAGTCGTACCGGCGGAGAAACCCGTTGTGGCGCTCGATATGGCAGAAAGCGGACTCAAACAAGCCGGTTCGGTGCGCGTCAAACTCGAAAAGCTCGATGACCTGATTAATATTCTCGGCGAAGTGGTTGCCAGCCATGATCGCCTGGAGCAGCAGGTTCAAAGCCTGTCGAACATTGGGCCGCGCCTGGCACATATGGATGCCGACCAACTCCGCCAGGAAATCCTGCAATTTAGCCGCCAGCTAAAAGAAGATTTCCAGGTTCAGCATCTCCAGATGTACGAACTGTATGACGTCGCCACCACGATTCGCATGCTTCCGGTTTCCATGCTGTTCGAGCCTGTTTCACAGCAGGTACGTGAGCTTGCGGCTTCGCTCAATAAGCAGGTGGACTGCCGGATTCTGGGCGGCGAAGTAGAAATTGACCGGCAGCTAATCGACCGACTTTCTGAGCCGTTAACGCATCTGCTGCGCAACGCAGTCGATCACGGGCTTTGCGAAGCGCCAGAGCGGCTGGCTGCCGGGAAATCGGCGCGCGGCACTATCACATTGACCACGCAGCAAGACGGACGCGGTATTTTGTTGCGCGTCGAAGATGACGGGCGCGGCCTGGATTACCCGGCGATTCGTGCCAAGGCGGTTGCTCGCGGCCTGGTGAGCGCCGATGTGGTTGACCAGCTTTCAGAGCTGGAATGTAACGAGCTGATTTTCCACCCCGGTTTTTCGACCAGCAAAATTGTCACGGAGCTTTCGGGACGCGGCGTAGGGCTGGATATCGTTCGTAAAACTATTGTCACCGATTTGCAAGGCACGCTTCAGGTTCACAGCCGCCCAGGCCAGGGCACCACCTTTATTATCAGGCTGCCGATTTCACTGGCGATGATGCGCATTTTGCAGTTTGAACAGCAAAACCACCTGTTTGGCCTTGCGGCGCAATATGTGGTCGAAGTGGTGAAATGTTCTCGCGAAGAGATTCGCGATATTGCTGACCGCCCGGCCATCATTCTGCATAACGAGTTTATTCCGGTGATTTCCGCCGCCGAGATCCTGCGTATTAATGACCGACACGGCAGCCAGACCCCTACGCCCGTGGCGACCAGTTTGCTGCTGATCATTATTCAGAATCAGTTCGGCAAGATGGCGATGCTGGTGGATAACCTGCTCGACGAACGCAACATGATGATAAAACCCCTGCCGAAACATATGCAGCACCAGGCTCTGGTCTCCGGCATGGTGCTCACCGCGGAAAACCAACTGGTGAGCGTTTTGCAGGTGCCGGTGCTGATGGAAATGGCGCAAAAGCAGGGGCAACCAAGGGCGGCTGCGCGTAAACCAGAAGTACGACAAAACTCCTGGCATGTATTGATCGTCGATGACTCCCTGAACACCCGTGAAATTGAGAAAAACGTGCTGGAAGCGCACGGTTATCAAGTCACGCTCGCTGAAGATGGATTCTCAGGTTTACAAAAAGCGCGCTTAACGCAATTTGACGCCGTTCTGACGGATGTCGAAATGCCAGTAATGGATGGATTCTCACTGACTAAAGCACTTCGCGCTGAAGAAAATTATCAACATATTCCGATAATTATCGTCACCTCCAGGGCAAAAGAAGAAGACCGCCGCCGGGGCATTCAGGTCGGCGCGGATGCTTACATCGCCAAGGGTGATTTTGAGCAAGATAGTCTTATAGAAACATTAAAGATGCTGTTGTGCTGACGGCGCTAAGTGAGAAAAAAATGCGTGTTTTATTAGTAGATGACGATTTGTTTTCGGCGGAGTTGGCTTCGGTATTTCTGGAAATGAGCGGTTATGAAGTGATTATTGCCGAAAGTGCGATGACGGCGTTAGCCAATCTGGACTCAGACAGCGAAATCAGTCTGATCATAAGCGATTTCCATATGCCGGATATTACCGGCCTGGACTTGTTAGAGATGCTGCGTGCCAACGGCTGGAAAAAACCGTTCATTTTACTCAGCGCCAGCGAGATGACCGACATTACTATCATCCCTGATTGCTGGGTGAAGAAAGACGAGAATATGGCAGAAAGATTAGTGGCCGTAGTGAATGAAATTCTCAACCCAGACGTAGCTGCTCAATAAATTAAAAAATCATGATGAATCAACAATTGACGCAAAATACGATGAACACCGCGCAGGATAAAATCGCTCGTTTACGCCAGCGATTTTTGCAGCGCATTCCCGAAATGCTGAAACAAGCGGACGCTCTGCTGGCGAAGTTGACGGCTGCACCTGTGGATGCGGACAATAAACAATTACACCTTTTACTGCACAGCATCCACGGCACCAGCGCTTCGTTTGGCTTCACCAAAATAGCCAGTCTTGCGGCGGAAGGTGAGCATATGTTGGTGAGCAATACGCTTCCCGACTCGCTTTACCACAAGCTAAAAGAGCTGGTTCAGCAGCTCTACGCCTTAACCGAAGAGCAGGCGGAAAGCGCACGGCGCGGCGGGGATTCACTTGTGAAATTCCCGATAGCCGCTTCAAGCCAGGACGAAGTGGCGATTAACCGCACCATTAAGCCGGTTTACCTGTGTGACGATGAAAGCGAGCAGGCCGAGCTGCTGGCGACGCAACTGCGCTGCTTTGGCTTTATTTGTTATGTGTTTACCAACACCGCTGATTTCACCAAGGCCGTTATCTCACAGCCGCCTTCGGTGGTGATTATGGATGTGAGTTTCCCGGAACACGCCTACGGTGGCCCGCTGGCGATGTCAGATTTAAAAAAGAAAGTCGGCACGCCGTTCCCGGTGCTTTATCTTTCCTGCCACAGCCATTTCCATGCCCGCATCAATGCCATTAAAGCCGGGTGCGACGGCTATTATGTTAAGCCCGCCTCCACCACCGATTTAGTCCAGGAACTGCATCGATTAACGCAGCCTTCGCTGAAAAAACCGTATCAGGTTTTGTTGATTGATGACGAGCCGGAAGTCGCGCAATACAACGCTGAAATGCTGCGCATGGCTGGCATGGAAGTGCATGTTCTGACACAAATTCCTCATTTGCTGAACGTGCTGAACACCCATCCGATTGATATCGTGCTGATGGATTTCCACATGCCGGATTACAGCGGCGAAGAGTTGACGAAACTTATCCGTCAAATCCCGCAGCATATCGGTTTGCCGATTGCGTATTTGTCGAGCGAAACCAATAAAACGACTCAGTTCGGGGCGATGAGCACCGGCGCTGAAGATTTTATTATCAAGCAGGCCGACCCGCAGGAGTTGATAAATGCGGTGTCGATTCGTGCGGAAAGAATGCGTACCCTGCGGGCGCGTATGTCGCAGGACAGCCTGACCGGGTTGTATAACCACTCGACCACCACGCATTATCTTGAAAGCGCTATTACCGAGTCTAATTACAGCGGTATTCCCTTTAGCCTGGTGATGGTCGATTTGGATCACTTCAAAAATATCAATGACACTTACGGCCACGTGGCGGGCGATCAGGTTATTTTGGGAATTTCGCAGCTGTTTTCTCATCGCTTACGCAGCACGGATATTGTCGGGCGTTACGGCGGGGAAGAGTTCGCGATAATTATGCCTGCGACCACCAAAGAGCAAGCGGCGGCAGTTGTTGAAAGACTGCGTCAGGGCTTTGAAAAAATACACTTCTCGGTGAACCAGACCCGTTTTAGCAATACCTTCAGCGCAGGCATTGCCTCCTGGCAGCCGGGCGACAAAATCGAAAGTATCCGTGAGCGTGCCGACCAGGCTCTGTATTGCGCGAAGCAGCATGGGCGCAATCGCTATTGCCTCGCCAATGATAAGGACGTCGCATGAGCGAGCAACTGGAACACATTTTAAGTCACTATCAAGACGAAAACCGCGAAATCACCAACGTTGATGAACCGCAATGCAGCCTGGTGTTATTCAAACTGGCGGAGAAGAAATTCGCGTTTTACGGCTCGCAAATCAAAGAAATTATGGCAGAACGCCCGGTTTCGTGGGTGCCTGGTTGCCCGCCTTCTCTGGAAGGGGTGATTAATTACCGGGGACGCGTTGAATCTGTGATTAATATTAATCAGCTGCTCGACACACCTGCAACGGACGCGGGTAAACGCACCATTCTGATTGGCCGTGGCCAGAAAATGCAAAGCGGTATTCTGGTCGATAAGTTAATTGATGTGCTGGAGGTTGCCGAGAGCCAGATTCACCCGGCAGCGGATAACTTATCGGCCACTATGCAGAAAATCGTGGTCGGCATTGTGCCTGTCGGTTCCGAATATTTTGCGTTACTGGATCTGGATTTAGTCTTCGCACGTTACCTGGAAACCAGCGGCTATGACTCAAGGGCTTAGTCTTGCGGCGGTGCGCATCACGCTGGGAAACCAGCGCTTCTATATTCCTGCTACTCAGGTGCAGCGCTGTTCATTGGTTGTTTATGAAGCCGAAGACATTCCGCGCTTAAGCCAATGGTTAGGGTTGCCTGACGAACCCGAAGAAGGGATGCATCTGCATCTGATTGTTCCAGCAAGCAATGTGGAGCAGGGGTGGTATTTGTGGGGGAAACTGGAGAATGTGCAGTTATCGCCGGGAGATATTTATCCTTTGCCGGAATTATTAAAGCCGTGCTGCCAGCTACCGGCGCTCAGGGCTTTGGTGTGGGATAAGGGATTTAGTGGGTTATTGAGTTGGCCTGTGGAATCGTCCCTGGGGAATCTATAAGTCTTGTTGTTTTCCGTCCACCTGTACGTTATTCGATCCCACATAAATCTGCGAACGGTGAACGTGCCAGGTGGATAACGACATCCCCCTGGCGACCCCGTCGCCCGGTGATTAAATTGCCGCTGCGCGGTAAACCCCAGCTTATCCCCAACGTTCAGGGTTGTTCGCGAATGTTGGGTGAAAAACGGTGTTTACCGCTTGCGGCGATTGATTTGCCGGGAGTCCGGGTTCTTAGGGTGGCGACGGTGGCCACCCTAAGTCGTTCACCGTTCATTGATCTATATAGGATCTGAGAACTTTCGGGTGAACGGAATATCACCATACCGCCATAGTTGCCCCCTCAAATGCCATAAATGGCAGCGGAACTCACATCCAAAATATGTTAAAAGTGCACATCTAAGATCGCCTCCCTGGGTTAACGAAAAATGTCTGACAATCTTATCGAGCGCATTTCCACCGCGTTAGAATCTGAATATACGCTTGAAGGACTTGTCCGACAGTTGCTTGAGATGCTCGAATTGGTGACCAATATGGAGTCCACTTACCTGACTCGTATTGAACCGGATGGCAGTTTTCAGCACATTCTTTTTGCCCGAAATACCCGCCAGATGCAGATTCCTGAAGGCCTTTCAGTGCCGTGGGGCGATACGCTTTGCAAGCGTGCATTGGATGAAGGCAAGCGTTATACCAGCGATGTGGCAAAAGTCTGGGGGGATTCGCAGGCGGCGAAAGCATTGGGGATCACGACGTATGTCAGCACCCCGGTGACGCTCGCGGATGGATCTTTATATGGCACGCTGTGCGCGGCCAGTTCTGAGCATCGTATTTTGACTGACCGCAGTGAGCAAGTGTTGCAACTCTTTGCGCAGCTGATTGCGCAACAGATTCAGAATGAACAGCTTTTGCAGCAGTTACAGCAGGCCAATGCCGCGCTCACGACCGCCAGTTACACGGATGAGCTGACCGGTTTGCCCAACCGCCGCGCGGTGTTTGAACAGTTACCCAAGCTCTTTTCTCAGGCCCGCGACGACGCCCGATTTGTGCTGCTGGCGTTTGCTGATCTGGATGATTTTAAAGAGATTAACGATATCCACGGCCATGAAGCTGGGGACGACTTCTTGTGTGAGATAGGCCAGCGTTTGCAAAAGGGAACGCGCCCTGACGAGATCATCGGACGCGTCGGCGGTGATGAATTTATCGTGGCGGGATTTGGGCCGTCAAATACTGACGAAGCACAACATGCTGCGCAGGCATTCAAAATTCGCCTCTCGAACTTGCTGACCGGCGAGTTTCAGCTACATTCCAGTGTGATTAATTATGCAGGCCCGAGTATCGGTGTCGTCGCGGTCAATCCGGCTGAGACTGACCACGATACGGCTTTGCGTGAAGCCGATACGGCGATGTATGTCGAAAAGGCGCATCGTCGGGGCTTTTAAACATTCCTGGTTAGCAGTCAAACGTTGCGGAGAAAACAATGAAAGATGTCGTCATCGTGGGAGCGGCACGCACGCCCATCGGCTGCTTTCAGGGGGCGCTTTCCCCGCGCAGCGCCTCGGAGCTGGGAAGTGCAGTAGTGAAAGCCTTGCTTGAACGCAGCGGTGTGAGCGAGCAGGAAGTCGATGAAGTTATTCTTGGGCAGGTTTTGACGGCAGGCGCCGGGCAAAATCCGGCACGACAGACCGCACTGAACAGCGGTTTACCCTGGTCTGTTTCCGCCATCACCATCAATGACGTGTGCGGATCTGGCCTGAAAGCGCTGCATCTTGCGACGCAGGCCATTCAATGTGGTGAGGCGGATGTAGTGATTGCGGGCGGGCAGGAAAACATGAGCCGCGCGCCACATGTTTTGGCCGATAGCCGAAACGGCGCGGGGTTAGGCAATTCCCAACTCATCGACAGCCTGGTTCACGATGGCTTGTGGGACGCGTTCAATGATTACCACATGGGCGTCACCGCTGAAAACCTCGCTCGCGAATACGGTATTAGCCGTGAAAGCCAGGATGCTTACGCGTTGGCATCACAACACAAAGCGCGGGCGGCAATTGATGCCGGGCGTTTTAAAGATGAAATCGTCCCGGTGGCGTTTGAGTCGAATAGCGGAAAACTGGTGATTGTTGATACTGACGAACAGCCACGTACTGATGCCAGTGCCGAAGCCCTGGCGCAATTACGCCCAACCTTCGATATTCAGGGAAGCGTGACAGCAGGAAATGCCTCTTCAATTAATGACGGCGCCGCAGCGGTGTTAATGATGAGTGCCAGCAAAGCCGAAGAGCTGAATTTACCGGTTCTGGCACGCATTCGGGCTTTCGCCAGCGTTGGAGTGGATCCCGCCTATATGGGGATTGCGCCAGTGACGGCGACTCAGCGTTGCCTTGAGCGAGCAGGCTGGAC
>Ga0160449_1001473_pt1 | contig 11399 bp, 14 predicted proteins | sample HID1975I_E1MG_FD_108216 | JGI IMG/M metagenome (GOLD analysis project Ga0160449, IMG submission 108216) | Enriched soil microbial communities from UW Madison campus, WI, USA - HID1975I_E1 MG | ecosystem: Environmental > Terrestrial > Soil > Unclassified | place: USA: Madison, Wisconsin...
CTGAACCTTTGGGTGAGCGCCAAGTCTGGCTTCTTCAACATGGAGGACTGGAAAGCCTGCGAAGACACGACCCTGACCCTGGAGCAGTTCGAAGGTCAGGAGTGGATTGCTGGCTTCGACTTGGCGCGCAAGCTCGACATGAACTCGCGGGCGCGGCTGTTCTGGCGGGTCATCGATGGCAAGACGCACTATTACAGCGTCGGCCCTAAGTTCTGGGTGCCTTACGACACGGCATTCAATACCGACAACAAGCGCATGTCAGAGCGATTTCAGGCCTGGGTTAACTCCAAGCACCTGGATGTGACAGACGGCGCCGAAATTGATTACCGCGAGATCCTTGAAGATACCAAGGAAGCCAATCACCAGGCGCCGCTACGGGAGTCGCCTATTGACCCGCATGGCGCGACAGGCCTGAGCCACGACCTCGACGACGAGGGATTCAACCCGATCACCATCACGCAGAACTACACAAACATGTCCGACGCCATGAAGGAGCTGGAAGCGGCTATCACCGCTGGCCGGTTCCATCACGACGGCAACCCGATCATGACCTGGTGTATCGGCAACGTGATCGGCAAGTTTTTGCCGGGCAATGACGACGTAGTGCGCCCGATCAAGCAGGGCGACGACAACAAGATAGACGGCGCAGTCGCGCTGATCATGGCCATCGGGCGAGTGCTGGCGAACGCTGGCGAACCGGACGCAAGCGGCTTCTTTGAAAACCCGATTATGGTGGGACTGTAATGGCACGCGAAAAGAAACCAGGGCGGATCAAGTCTGCTGTGCTGGACTGGCTGGGCGTGCCCATCAGCTTGAAGGACGGCGCTTTCTGGCAGGAATGGTTCGGCAGCTCGGCGAGCGGCCAGCACGTCACGGTCGACAAGGCGCTGCAGCTGTCCACCGTCTGGGCCTGCGTGCGATTGCTATCGGAGTCGGTCTCTACCTTGCCCCTGAAGCTATACCGCCGCTTGCCCGATGGGTCACGAGAAACCGCCAAGGATCACCCTCTGTTCCGGCTGCTGTGCCGGGTGCCAAACAGCGAAATGACTCCGCAACGCTTCATGCTGCTGGTGGTGGCGAGCATCTGCCTTAGAGGCAATGCCTTCGTTGAGAAGAAGTTCATTGGCAACCGGCTGGTCGCACTGGTGCCGCTTCTGCCTCAGTGCATGAAGGTGAAGCGGCAGGACAACGGCAGGCTCAAATACACCTACGTCGAGAACGGCACCGATCGGGACATTCCCGAAAAGAGCCTGATGCACATCCGTGGGTTCGGTCTGGATGGTGTGTGCGGCATGCTTCCCGTGACCACAGGCCGTGACATTTTCGGCTCGGCCATGTCGGCGGAGGAGGCCGCGGCAAAGGTGTTCGCCCAAGGCATGCAGGCCTCCGGGATCCTCAGCAGCGACACGCTACTCAAGCCAGAGCAGCGTGAGCAGCTGAGGGCCAGCCTTGGTGCCTTCATGGGCTCCAAGAACGCCGGCAAGATCATGGTGGCCGAGGCCGGCATGAAGTATCAGGGCATCACTATGAACCCTGAGGCGGCTCAGATGCTGGAGTCTCGGTCGTTCAACGTTGAGGAAATCTGCCGCTGGTTCCGCGTGCCGCCGTTCATGGTGGGGCACATGGACAAGCAGTCCAGCTGGGCCAGTTCGGTTGAGGCGCAGAACCTGCATTTCTTGACCAACAGCTTGCGGCCCTTGCTCGTCAACATCGAACAGGAAATCACTCGATGCCTGATCGGTGAGATTGATGCCGATGAGTTCTTTGCCGAGTTTGCGGTCGAGGGCCTGCTGCGCGCTGACAGCGCCGGCCGCGGCGCCTGGTACAACACAGCCCTGCAAAATGGATGGATGAGCCGGAACGAAGTGCGCCGTCTCGAAAACCTGGCCCCGATCCCTGGTGGCGATACCTTCACCGTTCAATCGGCACTTGTGCCGCTCGACCAGCTGGGCAAGCAATCAGCTGGCATGTCGCCGGCGGCCACCGCCTTCATGTTGCGCATCGCCGCCGCCAACCAGAGCGGTGACAAGGGGGCGATCAGTGATGCGTTCGACCTGGCGTCCAAGGCGCTGGAATCTGGCAACCCCGACGGCCCAGTGATGGCCCATGCCCTGATCTCACTGCCACTGCTCAAAGCAGCCTGACCCTGGAGTAACTCATGACACTGAAGACCATTCCGGAGGCTCCGGCGGCACGCCCGCGCGCGCAGATCCACTGCGATCTCATGCCGATGGCGCTGGAGCGCTGGAACCCGTCGATCAAGGCAGCAGCGACCGACGACAACACCATCACCATGTACGACCCGATTGGCTTCGACTGGTGGACTGGCGAAGGCGTAACGGCTAAGCGCATCAGCGCCGCGCTGCGCTCCATCGGCGACAACGATGTGACTGTGAAGATCAACAGCCCTGGCGGCGATGTTTTCGAAGGTCTGGCCATCTACAACCTGCTGCGCGAGCACAAGGGCAAGGTGACCGTACAAGTGCTGGGCCTGGCTGCCTCGGCCGCATCGTTCATCGCGATGGCCGCCGATGAGATTCAGGTCGCGCGGGCCGGGTTCCTGATGATCCACAACAGCTGGACCATGGCTGCAGGCGATCGCAACGAGATCCGCGAGGTGGCCGACTTTCTCGAGCAAATCGACGGAACGCTTGCCGATATCTACTCGGTTCGCACCGGCGACAAACCGGAGGCGATGCGCAAGCTGATGGACGTGGAGACTTGGATGGGCGGCAGCGCCGCAATCGAGGCCGGCTTCGCTGACAGCCTGCTTGATTCGGATGCCATCCAGGAAGACCCGCAGGCCTCCGCGCCTCACCAGGTAGCCGCCCGTCGCCTGGACGTGATCCTTGCCAAACAGGGCATGTCGCGCACGGATCGCCGCGCACTGATTCAAGACCTCAAAGCTGGTACGCCTGGCGCTACCAGCTCCGGCAAGCAGAACGCTGCCGAAACACCGGCCGACCTGGCCAACCCCATCGCCGACCTACAAGCCGCACTTGCGCGGTTCTCGGCAGCAGCTATCCAAACCGGAGCAAAACCATGAGCGAATCCACCGCAGAACTGTTGAAGAGCGTCTCGGCTGAACTGAAGAAGGCCACCGACGACTTCAGCAAGCAGGCCGAGAACGCGCTGAGCGAGGCCAAGAAAGCTGGCTCCCTCTCCACCGAAACCAAAGCCGCCGTCGACGAGCTGGCCACCAAGTTCAACTCGCTCACCGAGGCTGAGAAGCAACTGAAGGCTCGCCTGGGTGAAATGGAACAAGAGCTGGTGCGCAACCCGGGCAATAGCTCGGCTACCCCCCGCGACACCGTTGGCGGCGTCGTGATCAAGAGCGAAGCGCTGAAGCAGTTCGCAGCCAGCGTAGAGGGCAACCGCCGAGTGAGCGTGCCGGTTCAGGCCGCCCTGATCAGTTCCGGCGTTGCCGAGGGCGTGGTCGAGCCACAGCGCCTGCCTGGCATCGATGCCGAGCCGAAGCAGCGTCTGTTCATCCGCGACCTGATTGCCCCAGGCCGCACCACCTCTCCCGCGATCTTCTGGGTACAGCAGACAGGCTTCACCAATGCCGCGCGCGTCGTGGCTGAGAACACCGCGAAGCCGTACAGCGATATCCAATTCGCTACCAAGATCACCCCGGTGAGCACCATCGCTCACATGTTCAAGGCCTCCAAGCAGATCCTGGACGACTTCGCGCAGTTGCAGTCCACCATCGATACAGAGATGCGCTACGGCCTGAAGTACGCCGAAGAGCAGGAAATCCTGTTCGGTGACGGCACGGGCGTGCACCTGCATGGCATTGTGCCGCAGGCCACCGCTTTCGCGGCGGCGTTCGAAGTCGATCAGCAATCCGGTATCGATGACCTGCGCCTGGCCATGCTGCAGGCCCAGCTGGCGCGCCTGCCCGCCTCGGGCCACGTGCTGCACTTCATCGACTGGGCGAAGATCGAGCTGACTAAGGACACCCTCGGCCGCTACATCCTAGCCAACCCGCTGGGCCTGACCGGGCCGCTGCTGTGGGGCCTGCCGGTCGTTGCCACCGAAATCGCCGCCTTCCAGGGCAAGTTCCTGACCGGCGCCTTCCAGACGGGGGCTCAGCTGTTCGATCGCGAGGACGCCAACGTGGTGATCTCGACCGAGAACGCCGACGACTTCGAGAAGAACATGATCTCGATCCGTTGCGAAGAGCGCGTGGCGCTTGCGGTGAAGCGACCCGAGGCCTTCATCTACGGCAACTTCACTGCTCCAACCACCCCTTGACCTGAATGGGCCGCCCGCGCAGCGGCCCGCTGGAGGCTGTCATGAAGATGAAGACATTGAAACCGCTCTACCTGGGCGGGAAAACCCTGGTCGAAGGTAGCGCGTTCATCGCCGATGAGCAGCACGGCCGCGAGTTGATTCAGAAGGGGTACGCCCAAAAGGATGAGGGCAGTGATGAGGCCTTGGTCGACCTGACTCAGGGTGATGATCCAGCGGCCGCAACCACTTCAGCAACGGTATCCACCGAGACCAAGCCCAAGGCCACCGCCAAGAAAAAGGCTGACTGATCATGTCCGTCATTGCCATCGACATCGCCATGCATCACCTGCTGGCCGAGCCAGACGACCAGGTGCTGGTACAGGCGCAGCTTGAGGCGGCAGAAGGGGCGGCGATGCAATTCCTCAATCGACGCTTCTATCTGGATCAGGTAGCGCTCGACCAGGCCCGTGCCGGCGTTCCGGCGGCGATGCGGGCGGCCAAAGAGGCGAATGCCGCCGCCGTGGCCGACGCCGAGGCTGAGCCGGACCATGCGCTACGCTGCCGCCTGCTTGAGCATGCCCGGCAGGTGCTGGCCGACGCCTACGACCAGGCCGACGCAATCGCCTATGGCATGGTGATCAATGCCCAGATCCAGGCGGCCTGCTTGCTCAAGCTGGGCCACTTGTTCGCCAACCGCGAGGATGTCGTCACCGGCACCATTGCCACGGAGCTGCCGCTGGCGTCCCAGCACCTTCTGATGCCGCACCGCATCCGGATGGGTGTGTGATGCAGGCCGGCAAGCTCCGACATCGGATCGACATCGAGGAATTCACGGAGGCCCGGGACCCAGATACCGGTGAATTTTCGGAGCCCGCGTGGGTGGCTAAATGGCCCAAATGCCCCGCCCAGGTTGAACCACTGTCAGCCCGCGACTTGGTCGCCGCCCAGGCCGCCCAATCCGAAGCAACAAAACGGATGGTGATCCGCTACCGGCCGGGCGTCCTGTCCTCAATGCGGATCATCTACCGCGGCGAGGTGTACAGCATCGAAGGTCCACCCCTGGAGGATGACAAGTCAGGCCAGGAGTACCTAACCATCATGGTGTCGAAGGGGGTGAAGGATGGCTGACGGTGTCGAGTTCAACATCACCGGCTTGGACAGCCTGCTGGGAAAGTTGGATTCGGTCAGCTATGACGTTCGACGAAAGGGCGGTCGGGCGGCTTTGCGGAAGGCCGCCCAGGTTGTGGTCCAGAAGGCCAAGGAAGGCGCTGAGCGGATCGACGACAAGGAAACGGGCCGCTCGATCGCGGACAATATCGCGCTTCGCTGGAACGGCAAGCTGTTCAAGCAGACCGGCGACTTGAGCTTTCGCATTGGCGTGCTACACGGCGCTGTGCTCAAGGATGGCGGCGACCTGAGTCCGAACTCCCCAACGCCGCACTGGCGCCTGATCGAATTCGGTACTGAGCACATGGGCGCCGTGCCGTTCATGCGCCCGGCCCTGGCCAACAGCATCAGCGAGGTCACCAACACCTTCGTCACTGAATACGAGAAGGCGATAGACCGCGCCATCCGGCGCGCTGCGAAGAAGGCAGCATCCTAATGACACCACCGATTTTTCAAGTGTGCTCCCAGGCGGCGGCCGTCACGGCGCTGCTCGGTACCGGCGAAAATCTTCGACTCTATTCGTTCGGCGAAGCGCCGGATGGTGTGGCCAAGCCCTATGCGGTGTGGCAGTTGGTCAACGGCGAGCCAGAGAATTACCTAGCCGGACGGCCCGATGCAGACGCTGTCACGCTGCAAATTGATGTGTACGGTGCCACTGGCACTACAGTGCGCCAGGTCCGCGATGCGATCCGAGATGCCCTCGAGTTGCGTGCTTACGTGACCCGCTGGGGCGGCGAGGGCCGCGACCCCACCACGAAGAACTACCGAGCCAGCTTCGATGTGGACTGGATTGTCCTCCGGTAGCTGTCAGTCCCCCAATAGCCCGCCAAGTGCGGGTTTTCTTTTGCCCGCAATTGGAGATACCCATGGCGATGCTTTCCCAAGGTACCGAGATCTACGCTCTGGTGCCTACCGTTGCAAACCCGGCGACCTTCGAGGTGATTGAGGTTGAGTGCGCTACTGCTTTCAACCCCGGTGGCAACCCGGCCGATCAGGTCGAAGTAACCTGCCTCAGCGACAAGGTCCGTAAATATTTGAAAGGTCTTCGCACCCCTGGCCAGGCTTCGCTGACCATCAATGCCGACCCTCGCAATGCCTCGCATGTCCGGCTGTATCAGCTCTCCGAAGACGACAGTGGTGAGAGCATTCACTGGGTCGTTGGCTGGTCTGACGGGACCGGTATTCCCCCGACTGTGAACCAAGAGGGGAATGACTTTGAGCTCCCAAACACTCGTACCTGGTTCTTGTTCGATGGCTATGTCGCTGATTTCCCATTCGACTTTGCCGCGAACGCCGCGGTAACCACCGCAGCAACAATTCAGCGTTCCGGCGGCTCCGCCTGGATTCGCAAAACCACTAACGCCTGAGGGAACCCATGAACCTGACACTCGAAGCGCTCAAGAGCGCCGGCTCGTTCACTGGTCGCCCTGTAGAGAAGAAGATCAAATGGCGGCAGAACGGCACCGACTTCGATGCAACGGTGTTTGTTCGGCCCTTGGGCTTCCAGACCGCGGTCAACGATGTTCTTTCGTTCAACGGCAAGCATGACACTGTCGCTGGGAAGATCGCGGCATCGATCTGCGATGAGCGCGGATTTCCGGTGTTCAGCAGCCCGTTGGATATCACGCATGGTCCACTTGATCCCGTCGAGCTTGAGAAAGACTCCAACAGCACCAAGCGCCTGGGATCTCTCGACGGCGCCCTATCGGTCGCGCTGTTGTTAGCGATCCAAGAGGTGAACGACCTGGGAAAGACGCAGAGCTCACCGAATTCGACGAAATCTGGCACGAGCTCGTCCTCTCCGGCGTCGGCGGCCAAACCATCGCGCAAGCCAAGGAAACCCTCAGCCTGAGCGAGTTCCGCTCGTGGGTGAAGTTTCGACAGCGCAGGGGATCCTTGCATCTCGGAATGCGCATTGAGCGCTCTGTAGCAATGCTTGCTGCCCTGACTGCCAACTTGCACCGCGACACCCAGAAGCGGCCTGCACCCTACACCGTCGCGGACTTTGCTCCGCATGAACATGACGACCGGGAAATCACGCTGGAAGAGGCGATGAGCACCTGGGCGTGACACTTTTCGTTTAGCTGGAGAAGGGTATGGCTTCTAGGTCTCTGGGCACCCTGACCCTGGATGTCATTGCCAAGATTGGCGGCTTTGTAGACGGCATGGACAAAGCTGGTCGTAGCTCCGAGAAGTGGCGAAAGGATGTCGAGAAAAATGCCAAGGCCGTCGGCACGGCTGTTGGAGCTGCAGTTGCTGCAGGGGTGACGGCGCTTGTTGCCTTCACCGTCTCGACGGTCAACGCTGCAAATGAAATCAGCCGCCTGGCGTCAGTCGCCGGCAGCAATACCGACGAGTTTCAGCGATATGCCGCCGGCGCCAAGGCCGTTGGCATCGAGTCGGACAAGTTTGCCGATATCCTGAAGGATGTGAACGACAAGGTCGGTGACTTCCTGCTAAACGGCGGTGGAGAGCTGCAGGACTTCTTCAAAACGATCGCGCCGAAGGTTGGCGTGACTGCCGAGCAGTTCCGCAACCTTTCAGGCCCCCAGGCCTTGCAGCTGTTCGCAAGCAGTCTGGAAAAGGCAGGGCTCAGCCAGGCTGAAATGACCCAGCAGATGGAGTCGTTGGCGAACGACGCAACGCTCTTGCTACCTCTGCTGCGTGATAACGGCGCTGGCTTCGATGTTTTGGGTGATGCCGCCGAGAAGGCTGGCGCGATCATGGATCAGAAGACGATTGCGGCCACGAAGAACCTGGCCGCTGCCGGCTGGCTGGCCCAGCAATCGATGGAGGGAATTAAGAATCAGCTGGCGTTGGCCCTCATGCCCACGCTCAGCGATTACTCAGGAATTCTTTCCGACCTTGGCCAGGACACGGAGACGATGACCGCGCTTTCCAATGGGCTGCGCATGGTCATGGACTTCGGTGCCAAGACTGCCTTGGCATTGGCGTACGCGGTTGAGCTCACCGGTCGATCGATATCTGGGTTGGTGACCATCGTCGGTGGCTCCTTTGAAGGCGTCGATATGTCGAAGCCCCTCGAGGCTATCGACAAGATCAAGGAAAACTCATCGAGGCTTGCAGGCGATGTCGGGAAGGATCTCGACAAGATGGATGAGCGCTACAACAAGCTTTGGGTAAAGGTTGACCAAGCGGGTTCATCCGGGCAAGCCAGCGGCAAGATAAAGGAGATCGCCGATGCGCTGGCTCTGGTCAACAAGGAGGGCGCCAAAGGTACCTTCAAAGCGCCGACAGCCGAGGCTCAAGCCGCCGCCAAGGCTGCTGAGACAGCCGCCAAGAAGCTTCAAGGCCAGTTCGATACGGTGGAGGAGGGCTACAAGCGACAGATCTCCCTCATCAACACAGATACCGACAAGCGCAAGGATGCGACGGAAGTCGCGAAGCTGCAGTTCGAGATCGAGTCGGGCAACCTCAAAGGCCTTAGCGATCAGCGTCAGGAGAAGCTTAAGCAGCTGGCCACAGAGCTTGATCGCCTGAAGCAGCTTAAGAAGGCAAACGAGGACGCTCAGGCTGTCAGCCAGTTCAAAACCTCGGTCAAGCACCAATTGAAAATTGATCAGCGCGGCTTGAATGTCGATTTCGGGAACGCCTACAACAGCGACGAAGTCCGGCAGCGCGCATTAGAAATGGTGGCGATCGAGCAAGACTACCAAGACCAGATGGCCGACCTGCTCAAACAGCGTAACACCAACAAAATCAGTCAGTCTGTGTATGAGCAGGAAACATCGGTGCTCAAGGATGCCCTGGCTGAGCGCTTGGAAATGCAGCAGCGTTACTTCGATGACCTCGACAAGCTGCAGCAAAACGGTACCGCCGGGTTCATCAGTGGTGTTGCCAACCAGGCTCAGGCGGCGATGGACCTCTATGGCAGCATGCAGAGCGTTGGTGCCGATACGTTTCAGAATCTGACCGACACACTCACCCAGTGGGCTGAAACCGGGAAACTGGACGTTCAGGGTTTTGCATCGACCTTTATCCAATCCATGGGGCATGCGCTGATGTCCTACGCGGCTGCCCAGGTGGCAATGGCCGCGCTAAGTGCGTTCACTGCAATGATCGGTGTCCCGTTCGTTGGCCCGGCCATTGCGCCCGGGGCTGCGATCGCAGCCGCCGGCGCCGCTGGTGTACTGATGACCGCCGTGGGCGCTTCCCTCGACGGCCAGGCGCATGATGGCATCGATTACGTGCCGGCTGACGGCACCTGGAACTTGAAGAAGGGGGAGCGGGTTACTACTGCTGAAACCAGCGCGAAGCTTGATCGAACGTTGGACAGCGTGGCTAACAACTCGACGCAGCCTGGGGCGCTGAAAATCATCAATAACGGCCCGCCAGTGCGGGCTCGTCGGGAAATGTCCGAAGGCGAACTGGCGGTGATCCTTGATGCTGCTGAGGACAGGATTGCCAGTGGGTTTGCCCGCGGCACGGGCAAGGTGAGTCGCGCCGCTGGCGCGGCCTACGGCTTGAGGAGGGACCCGAAATGACGGCGCTTGAGATCGTTTACGCCTCAGGAGGGGATGACATCATCTCGACGCTGGAAATTTCCTGCCCGGCGTGGACCAAGACGCTGTACCTGGTGCAGGACTTCGAAGATTTCCGGGCAACCACCGAGGCCGGCAAGGCGGTCACGTTCCTGGCCTCGGCCATCGATGTATCCCTTCCGGCAAAGGACAACACCGGCGCCCAGACGCTGACCTTCGTTATCGACAATGTAACCGGCGAGGCGCAGCAATTGCTGGACGCCTCGCTCGCAGCCGAGGCCAGGGTCACGATCGTTTACCGCGAGTACCTGTACAGCGTGCCCGGCGAGCCTGCTGACAGACCGTACCGGATGACCTCATTCGGCGGGACCATGGACGGCCCCACCATTCAGGTCGAGGCCGGCTATTACGACCTGATCAACATGATGTGGAACAGGGCCCGCTACACCACCGACTTTGCCCCAGGACTGACATACCTCTAACCCATGTTCGACAAATATTTCACCGCGACGTATGAAGACGGGGCGCGGGGCGAAGTCTTGGGCGGCCGATACCTGCTGGACTGCTGGGGCCTGGTCCTGGCGATTCGCGAGGAGGTGCTCGGCCTGCCGCCGCTACCGTCCTTCGGGCCGATCGATCGCCGGGACCTTCGCTCATCGGCCAAGGCCTACGCCCAGTACTCAGACCTCATGCCCATCGGCCCGCCAATGCCGGGAGCGATCGCAGCCGTGATCCATGGCGGGCTGTGCACGCATGTCGGGGTTGTCGTCCTGATTGACGGCGAGCTGCGGGTCTTCGAGATCAACCCCATCGCCGGGGTGACCAACATGCGCCTGATCGACTTCGAGCGGTCATATCCAAAGGTGAAATACCATCGTGATCGAGATTTTTCCGAGCAAACTTGAGGGCGGGGCGCTTGAGCGTCATCCATTGGAACAGGCCATGACCTTGGAGGCCTGGCTTAAGACCAAGGTTCGGGGCTATGAGCCCAGGCCGGTGCCGCCAATCAGCATTGTGGTGAACGGTGGGTTGGTTGCTCCCGCCGCATGGGCTGAAACCGAAGTTGGTCCAGGCGACCAAGTGTCGATCTACATCGAGCCGAAGGGGAGCGCCCTCAAGACCATTTTCAAGCCGGGCCCATTGGCCAAGCTGTTTGGTCTGGGCAACCCGTTCGACCCGGTGAAGCCGGCCACGCCAAGCACTCAAACCCGGACCTCGAAAGACGTCAACCTATCCACGGTGAAAGGCAACCTACCGGCGCTGAATGATGTGATCCCAGAGCTTGCCGGCTCGCCGAAGCGCTTTCCAGACATACTGGTGCCAATACATCGGTACTTCGGTGATCCGACCGAGCAATGGGCAGAACTCCTGCTGTGCATTGGCAAGGGCAAGTATCAGGTGCTGCCCAGCGATATCTTGATTGGCGACACGACGATCGCTTCCTTGGGCTCCACGGCCAGTTACGCGGTGTACGGCCCCGGAGAGGACCTGAGC
>Ga0160449_1001474_pt1 | contig 11392 bp, 8 predicted proteins | sample HID1975I_E1MG_FD_108216 | JGI IMG/M metagenome (GOLD analysis project Ga0160449, IMG submission 108216) | Enriched soil microbial communities from UW Madison campus, WI, USA - HID1975I_E1 MG | ecosystem: Environmental > Terrestrial > Soil > Unclassified | place: USA: Madison, Wisconsin...
AACTGTCGCCCAAGCGTCTGTGGCTGATGCGCAAGTCGGTGTTCGGTGTGGGTACCGCCCAAGTGCTGCTGACCGGCGCGCTGATCGGTGCCATTGCCCTGTTCGGCTTCAGCCAGACGCTGCCAGCAGCCATCGTGCTCGGCCTGGGCCTGGCGCTGTCGTCCACCGCCCTTGGCTTGCAGAGCCTGGCCGAGAGCAAGCAGCTCAACGCCCCGCACGGCCGCCTGGCGTTCGCCATCTTGCTGTTCCAGGACATCGCCGCCATCCCGCTGATTGCCCTGGTACCGTTGCTGGCCGCCAGTGGCCCGGACACCAGCCACGGCGACAGCCTGCAACACGGCCTGAAGGTATTCGCCAGCATCGCCGTGGTGATCATCGGTGGCCGTTACCTGTTGCGCCCAGTGTTCCGCACCGTGGCCCGCACCGGCCTGCCGGAAGTGTCTACTGCCACCGCACTGCTGGTGGTGATCGGCACGGCCTGGCTGATGGAAGAAGCCGGCATCTCCATGGCCCTGGGCGCCTTCCTCGCCGGCCTGCTGCTGGCCGACTCGGAATACCGTCACGAGCTGGAATCGCAGATCGAGCCGTTCAAGGGCCTGCTGTTGGGGCTGTTCTTCATCAGCGTGGGCATGGGCGCCAACCTGCGCCTGCTGCTGGACATGCCACTGGTGGTGCTGGGCCTGACCCTGCTGCTGGTGACAGTAAAGCTGGCGCTGCTGATAGGCGTCGGCCGCCTGGTCGGTGGCCTGAACAGCGCCAGCGCCCTGCGCCTGGGCATGGTGCTGGCGGCCGGTGGCGAGTTCGCCTTTGTGGTGTTCAAGCTGGGCAAGGACCAAGGCCTGTTCGACACCCAGACCTACGACCTGCTGCTGATGACCATTACCCTGTCCATGGCCATCACCCCGCTGCTGATGCTGGGCTGCGCCCGCGCCCTCAAACGCCCGCAACCGGCGCGTGAAGTGCCCGAGCAGTATAAGCAGATCCAGACGGATACACCGCGGGTGGTGATTGTCGGCATGGGCCGCATGGGCCAGATCGTCGCACGCATCCTGCGGGCACAGAAGATCCCGTTCATTGCCCTGGAAACCTCGGTGGACACCATCGAGATGACCCGCATGTTCGAACAGGTGCCGGTGTTCTACGGCGACCCACTGCGCCCCGAGGTGCTGCACGCCGCCAAGGTGGGTGAAGCGGAGTACTTCATCATCACCATCGATGACCCAGAAGCCGCCATTCATACCGCCGAACGGGTGAAGCGCCTGTACCCACACCTGAAGGTGCTCGCCCGAGCACGTAACCGCCAGCATGTGCACAAGTTGGTGGATGCAGGCGCCGAGCCGATTCGCGAGACGTTCTACTCCAGCCTGGAGATGACCCGTCGGGCACTGGTAGGGCTGGGCTTGAGCGATGAACAGGCCGCGGACCGTATCGCGCGGTTTACCCAGCATGACGAAGAAGTGCTGGTGGCCCAGGGGCAGGTACGCGATGACCGGGCCAAGGTGATGCAGACGGCCAAGGAGGCGCGGGTGGAGCTGGAGCGGTTGTTTGATTCGGATGCGGATTGAGAAGTCAGGCGAACACCAACCGCTCTATTTGAGGATGCTCACGCTGAGCGGCTTGCCAAAGATCGTAAGCTGCCTGTTCGGCAAGGTATTGCCGGGCAGGCCCAAGACCTGCCAGCTCAAGTCGATAAGCAAGATCGGCAGAAATGGCGGCGCGCCCATTGAGTACGGTGGACAATTGCCCCCGCGAATAGCCGAGGTGGCGAGCTAACTCAGAAACATTCATGCCAACTGCGGGCAACACATCTTCGCGCAAAGACTCCCCAGGATGGGGAGGATCGAACATAGGCATGACTCAAGCCTCCTAGTGGTAATCCAGATAGTCAACAAGCTCCACATCGGTACCCACGAAGCGGAACACCACTCGCCAGTGACCCGAGACATTTACTGCCCAATAGCTTTCCAGCTTTCCGTGCAGTGGATGAAGACGGTAACCCGGCCGGTTCATGTCTGCTGCGGTTTGTGCAACTTCAAGAGAAGCCAGTAAACGCCGCAAGCGATTCACATGATCTGCACGCACTCCAGACGTGTCGCGTTGCTGATGGAGCAGCCTCAGGCCTTTGTGCCTGAAACTTCTTATCATTGATGCTTGAGTCGTTGCGGAAAGGGATTGAGCCACAGCCCATGAATTGATGCTGCCTGTACCGCCCTCTTCGCGGGTGAACCCGCTCCCACAGGATCACCACTGCTTCTGAAACTGTGCAGTACCTGTGGGAGCGGGCGTGCCCGCGAAGAGGCCGGTACAGCAAACAAAAAAGCCGGCTCCCCGCAGAGGGAGCCGGCATTTGTGCTTACTGTTACTGGTTGATTACTTACCCTCAGTCAACGCGTTGTAGCTGGTCATCAAATTCCGATAATCCGGAATGTGGTTGAAGCACAGCGCAGCCAGCCCTTCGACATCGTTGCGCCAGTCGCGGTGCAGCTCGCAGGCCACGCCGAACCAGGTCATCAGATGCGCACCGGCCGGAAGGGTTATGCATTTTTCAGCAATCCGGGGGGTTTCGCGTTGATGGGCACAGATTAAAATCATCACCTTTGCTGCACTAGACTGCGAAAACCGTCCTTAGCGTTCCGTTTGGAGAACGATTATTGGAAGACCTCAACTCCCTCTACTACTTCACCCAAGTCGTGGAGCACGGCGGCTTCGCCCCGGCCGGGCGGGCGCTGGACATGCCCAAGTCGAAACTCAGCCGGCGCATCGCCGACCTTGAAGACCGCCTGGGCGTGCGCCTGCTGCACCGCACCAGCCGGCACTGTTCGCTGACCGAAATCGGCCAGGCCTACTACAACCGGTGCCTGGCCATGCGCGTGGAGGCCGAGGGCGCGGCTGAAATCATCGAGCGCAACCGCAGCGAGCCACGCGGGCTGGTGCGCATCAGTTGCCCCACCACTCTGCTCAACTCCTGGGTCGGGCCGATGCTGACCCGCTACATGCTCAAGTACCCCCAGGTGGAACTGTTCATCGAGAGCACCAACCGCCGTGTCGACCTGCTGCACGAGGGCTTCGACATCGCCCTGCGCGTGCGCTTTCCGCCGCTGGAGAACACCGACATGGTGATGAAGGTGCTGAGCAACAGCACCCAGTGCCTGGTCGGCCAGCCGCACTACCTGGCGCAACTGCCCAAAGGGTTTGACCCGCAGCTGCTGGGCACGCTACCCAGCGTGCATTGGGGCAGTGCCCAGCGCGAGTACCAGTGGGAACTGTTCCAGGGCGAGGACAGCAGCCGCAGTATCGTCATCCCGCATACACCGCGCATGGTGACCGACGACCTGTTTGCCCTGCGCCATTTCGTGGTGGCTGGGGTGGGGATCGCGCATTTGCCGCGGGTGGCGGTCCGCGAGGACCTGGCTTCGGGGCGGTTGGTGGAATTACTGCCTGAATGGCACCCGCGTTGCGGCATCGTGCATGCGATCTTCCCGTCGCGGCGGGGGTTACTGCCGTCGGTGCGGGCGCTGATCGATCATCTGGCTGAGGAATTTGCGATCAGCGACATGGCGTGAGTCGGTGGTTGTCAGTAACGGCCCTTTCGCGGGACAAGCCCGCTCCCACAAGTTACCCCACTGCCCTCGGGATGAGGGGTGAACCTGTGGGAGCGGGCTTGTCCGGCGAAGCGGCCGTCATTTATGCAGGCAAAGAAGCTCAGAAAGCAAAGCAGGAACAACCCAGCGAACCCCAGAAGCCCTGGAAGTCACTCACCGGCACACTCGAATGCCGTGCCTTCTCATGGCTGTGCGCATGCACCCCGCATGGCCCGCTGCACTGGTGCACGGCGGCTGCCAACGATGGCGTACCGACGCGCCAGTGCCCCGGCACCTTGGCCACCGGCGACCATTCCGGCAGTACCGGCACCTGCGGCGGGCCGAGCCTGTCGAACTCGCCAGCGCCGTACACCACCTTGCCATCGACGATGGTCAGCACCGACTCGATGCCCTTGATCGCCTCTTCATCGACACTGAAGAAGTCCAGCGACAGCGCCGCCAGGTCGGCCAGCTGGCCCACCTTGATCTGGCCCTTCTTGCCCTGCTCGCTGGAGAACCAGGCACTGCCCTGGGTGAACAGTTGCAGTGCGGTGTCGCGGTCCAGGCCTTCCGGGTACAGCTCCATGCCGCCGACGGTCTTGCCGCTGACCAGCCAGTACAGCGAGGTCCACGGGTTGTAGCTGGACACGCGGGTGGCATCGGTACCGGCACCCACCGGTACGCCCATTTCGAGCATGCGCTTGATGGGCGGGGTCTGCTCGGCAGCCTTGGCGCCGTAGCGGTCGACAAAATACTCACCCTGGAAGGCCATGCGGTCCTGGACGGCGATACCACCACCCAAGGCGCGCACGCGCTCGATGTTCTGCGGGGTGATGGTTTCGGCGTGGTCGAAGAACCACGGCAGGCCGTTGAACGGGATGTCGCGGTTGACCTTCTCGAACACGTCCAGCATGCGCGTGATCGATTCGTTGTAGGTGGCGTGCAGGCGGAACGGCCAGCGTTGCTCGACCAGGTGGCGCACCACCGGTTCCAGCTCTTCTTCCATGGTCTGTGGCAGGTCCGGGCGCGGTTCGAGGAAGTCCTCGAAGTCGGCGGCGGAGAACACCAGCATTTCGCCGGCGCCGTTGTGGCGCAGGAAGTCGGTGCCGCTGTGCAGCTTTACGCTGGAGGTCCACTTCTTGAAGTCGTCCAGCTCTTCCTTGGGCTTCTGGGTGAACAGGTTGTAGGCGATGCGCACAGTCAGCTGGTTGTTGTCGGCCAGCTCCTGGATGACCGAGTAGTCGTCGGGGAAGTTCTGATAGCCGCCACCGGCGTCGATGGCACTCGTCAGGCCCAGGCGGTTCAGCTCACGCATGAACTGGCGCGTCGAGTTGACCTGGTACTCCAGCGGCAGCTTCGGCCCTTTGGCCAAGGTGGCGTAGAGGATCATCGCGTTCGGGCGGGCGATCAGCATGCCGGTCGGGTTGCCGAACTTGTCGCGTTGAATTTCGCCACCCGGCGGGTTCGGGGTGGCCTTGTCATAGCCGACAGCCTTTAGCGCGGCGCGGTTGAGCAATGCACGGTCATACAGGTGCAACAGGAACACCGGTGTATCGGGCGCAGCCTGGTTGATCTCTTCAAGGGTTGGCATGCGTTTTTCGGCGAACTGGAACTCGTTCCAGCCACCCACCACGCGTACCCACTGCGGGGTGGGCGTGCGCGCAGCCTGGTCCTTGAGCATGCGCAGGGCATCGGCCACCGACGGCACGCCTTCCCAGCGCAGCTCCAGGTTGTAGTTCAGGCCACCGCGGATAAGGTGCAGGTGCGAGTCGTTCAGGCCGGGGATGACCGTGCGCTGCTTGAGGTCGATGATCTGCGTGCTAGTGCCCTTGTGGGCCATGGCCTCGGCGTCGTTGCCCACGGCGATGAAGCGCCCATCCTTGATGGCGACAGCAGTCGCGGTGGGCTTTTCGCGGTCAACGGTGTGCAGTTTGCCATTGAACAGAATCAGGTCAGCGGTCATGGAACCTCCTTGGATGGATGCGTAAGCGGAACCGGCCTGGCCGGCGAAGGGCAATGCAGACCAGAGCGCGCCGGCGGCACCGAGCACGGTGCTGGTGGCGAGGAACTGGCGACGGGTCTTGTCGTTGCGGTCCTGGGACATAGGCTTCTCCGACTGGGGCCGGCAGGGCGACTGCGAAGCATGCCGGTTGATGCACGGTCAGGGCTTGGATGGATGTGCGGTGGGTTGAAGAAGGTTAGCCGTGTTCAAACTTTGTGCTGCCCGCGCAGCCAGTTGGCACAGCGGCGGGTTACCCAAGGCATGATGTAGAACACCACGGGCAGGATGACGAACAGGTTGACGATGAGGTTGCCTGTGATCGGGCCGCCCAATTGCGGGAAGCGTGCAAACAGCGGCGCCAGCAGCTGCGGAATGACCATGGTCATCGGGCAGATCACCAGGTAGGTCAGCAGCGCCTGCTTCCAGCGCGGCGGTTGGGCCGTCGTGGCGCCCGTCGGGCTAGCGAGAACCTTGTGTTGCAGGCATACGGTCACCACTTCGCGGTTGTCCTGGAGTGCGGTGTTCATCGGCGTTCCTTTGGATGAGCTTGCCCGCATCCACTGTGCAACGGTGAACGGGCGGAGGATTGGATGGGTGTGCTGGCCTTGGCGGGCACCGACTGGCGGTGCCCGGGGAGGTCGGCTTACTTGCCGGCGTTGAAGGCGTTGTAGCTGGTCATCAGGTTGCGGTAGTCGGGAATGTGGTTGGAGCACAGTGCGGCCAGGCCTTCAACGTCGTTGCGCCAGTCGCGGTGCAGCTCGCACGCTACGCCGAACCAGGTCATCAACTGCGCACCGGCCTGGCTCATGCGGTTGTGGGCGGCGTCGCGGGTCATGGCGTTGAAGGTGCCGGAGGCATCAGTCACCACGAACACATCAAACTCTTCTTCCAGGGCCGCCAGGGCCGGGAAAGCAACACACACTTCAGTCACGACGCCGGCGATGATCAGCTGCTTCTTGCCGGTGGCCTTTACTGCCTTGACGAAGTCTTCGTTGTCCCAGGCGTTGATCTGGCCGGGGCGAGCGATGTACGGCGCATCCGGGAACAGGGCTTTCAGCTCGGGGACCAGCGGGCCGTTGGGGCCTTGCTCGAAGCTGGTGGTGAGGATGGTCGGCAGGTTGAAGAACTTGGCCAGGTCAGCCAGGGCCAGCACGTTGTTCTTGAAAGCGTCCGGTTCGATGTCGCGCACCAGCGACAGCAGGCCAGCCTGGTGATCGACCAGCAGTACGGCGGCGTCGTCTTTGTTCAGGCGGTTGTATTTGAAGTTGGTCATGGTCGTTGCTCCTAAGGGTTTATGTCTTCAGTAAGTTGGGTGTTTCGCGTTGATGGGAGAAGATTAAAACCATCACCTTTGGAGCGGTAGATAGCGGTTTTTGGCTTTAGCGTTCTGTTTTAGGAACGATAGATTGGCGTTAGTTTTGCTGGCCTCTTCGCGGGCTCGCCCGCTCCCACAGGGATCGCACAAGATTCACAACCACCGCTTTACCTGTGGGAGCGGGCAAGCCCGCGAAGGGGCCAGCACAGGCTTGCATTGCCTGCCCGGCAAACCTGCTCTATTACTACCCACAGCCCTCCCCTCATCCCCGAGACCACCATGCTGGCGTTCATCCAGTCGTCCCCGTTGTTGCTCGGCACTACCCTCATCCTGCTCGACCTCGTGCTCTGGCAAGTCATCCCCATGCAGCGCCGTGCCTGGCGCATCGGCACGCGGCTGGTGATATTCCTGCTGTTCAGCTCGGTGCTGGTGGCCGCCGGCATGAGCCCGCTGCAACCGCCACCCTGGCCCGACGATGTCTCGCGCAACCTCATGGCCACGGTACTGGCCATCGGCTGGTGGCTGTTTGGCGCGCGCACGGTCACGGTGGTGTTCGGCCTGCTGCTGGTGGCCCGGGGCAGCCATGGCGGGCGGTTGCTGCAGGATGTGCTGGGGGCGTTGATCTTTCTGGTCGCTGTAGTGGCTGCCGCGGGCTATGTGATGCAACTGCCGGTGAAGGGCTTGCTGGCTACGTCCGGGGTGATGGCCATCGTCATCGGCCTGGCGTTGCAGAGTACCTTGGCGGACGTGTTCAGCGGCATCGTGCTGAACACCACGCGGCCCTATCAGATTGGCGATTCAATCTCCATCGACGGCACCGAAGGCAAGGTGCTGGACATCGACTGGCGCGCCACGCGGCTGCTGACCGGCACCGGCAGCCTGGCGGTGATACCCAACTCGGTCGCGGCCAAGGCGCGGCTGCTCAACCACAGCCGCCCGGCCGATGTGCATGGGGTGTCGATCAGCGTGGTGGTGCCGGCCAAGGTGCGGCCCAAGCGGGTGTTCGATGCGCTGGAAAAGGCCTTGCAGGGCGTGAGTGCCATTCTTGCGACCCCAAAGCCGAAGGTGACGGTGAAGGCCTCGACGCTGGAGTCCGTGGAGTACGAGGCCAGCGGCTTCGTGGCCGACGCGGGCACCAAGGGCGACGCACGCAATCAGCTGTTCGACCTTGCCCACCGGCACCTGGAGGCCAGCGGGGTGATGTGGAACGTGGACCTGGCCCTGCCGCCGCGCAGCCGCCAGCGCGAGGTGCTGGACGAAGTGCGGGTGTTCCGCTCGCTAAGCGATGAGGAGCGTGACGCGCTGAGCCAGCGCATGACGGCGGTGGAGTACCTGGCGGACCAGGTGATCCTGGGCGTGGGTGAGCATTCCGAGCACCTGCTGGTGATTGGCAGCGGGGTGGTGTCGGCGTCGGTGCGTGATGGCGACAAGCGGATCGAGGCTGGGCGCATGGGGCCGGGTGAGGTGCTGGGGATCGAGGGGATCATCGATGAGGATGACTCGTTCGCCGAGTTCCGCACACTGACCGGTTGCGTGCTGTACCGCATCGAAAAGGAACAGGTGAAGAGCTGTTTGCAGCAGCGTGGCGAGGTGCAGACGGCGTTGAGCAAACTGCAGCGGTTCCGGCGGCAAAGCCGGGAGTCGTTGTTGCTGCAAAAGCCAACCCTGATCAAGAAAGGCGGCTTCCTCAGCTGGTTGCACAAGTAAACCTGGCCGGCCTCTTCGCGGGCATGCCCGCTCCTACAAGAACCCAACAGGCTTTAGCATCTGCGCGATTCCTGTGGGAGCGGGCGTGCCCGCGAAGAGGCCAGTCCTTACAACACAACCCTCAGGCACTGCCCCGCGTGGTACAGCGAGAAGCCGGATTCGTAGAACGCGGTCCGCAGCGAAGGCGCACTCACGCCGCTCATTGGCGAGAACGGAATCGGCAGGCTGTCCGCGTCACCCTTGAGCAGAAACTCCGCAAACGCACGGCCGATTACGGTACCCGTGGTGTTGCCCCGCCCGTTGTAACCCGTAACCGCGACCAACCCTGGCGCCGGCTCGAACAGGCGCATCAGGTGGTCAGGGGTAAAGTCGATACAGCCGGTCCAGTGCATTTCCCACTCGACCTTGCCCAGCTCCGGGTAGTAGTGGCTCTGGATACGGTCTGCCCAGCTGCGCACAAACCACGCCGGCTTGTTGTCGACCCGCCCCAGGCTGCCGAGCAGCAGGCGGCCCTGATCGTCGCGGCGGATGCTGCTAAGCACGGTGCGGGTGTCCCACGAGCCTTGGCCATGTGGCAGTACCTTGTCGGCCGCGGCACCCTGCAGCGGCTTGGACGCCACCTGGTAGTAGTAACCACGGAAGAACTGCTTCTGCAGGTTGCTCCAGTCGCCTTCGGTGTACGCGCCAGTGGAAACAACCACCTTGTCGGCGCGCACCGAGCCACGCGCAGTCTTCACCCGCCAGCCATCGCCATCACGTTCCAGGCCTTCGACCGAAGACTGCTGGAACAGCTTGCCACCCAGGCGCGCCACGGCAGCCGCCAGGCCCTGGGTGTAGCCCATGGGGTTGATGGTGCCGGCGCGGCGGTCGAGCAACGCGGCGGAAATCTTGTTGGTACCGCAGTATTCCTGGCACTGGGTGCCGGTCAGCAACTCCACGTCGGCACCACGGCGGCGCCATTGTTCGTGGCGGGCCTCGAGGTCAGCGATGCCGGTGGCGTTGTGCGCCATGTGCAGCGTGCCTTTGTGCTGGGCCTGGCAGTCGATGCCCAGGCGCTCGATCATGGCGAACACTTCAGCCGGGGCTTCGCCAAGCACCTTGTTCAGGCGGCTGCCCTGCTTCTGGCCAAGGGTGGCCTCGACGTCGTCGGGGCGGATCCAGGTACCGGCGTTGACCAGGCCGACGTTGCGCCCGGAGCCACCGTGGCCGATCTTCCAGGCCTCAAGCAGGATCACCGACTTGCCCTGTTCGAGCAGGTGGATGGCCGCCGACAGGCCAGTGATGCCACCGCCGATCACGCAGACATCAGCCTTGTGCTCACCGGCCAGGGCCTGGGCGGCAACGGTCGGTTTGCTGACGAATTCCCACAAGCATTCTTGACGCAGTTCGGACATGGCCGGCTCCAGCAATTTGTTCTTGTTGGGGCCGCAGGGCGGCCCATTCGCGGGTAAACCCGCTCCCACAGGGTCATCACAGGTTCCGAAAACTGTGTTGTCCCTGTGGGAGCGGGTTTACCCGCGAACCGGGGGCTTTGCCCCCGGCCATGCAGCATCGAATCAGTCGAACACGATACCCTGCGCCAGCGGCAGCTCGCGCGAGTAGTTCACGGTGTTGGTCTGGCGACGCATGTAGCCTTTCCAGGCATCCGAACCCGACTCACGACCACCGCCGGTTTCCTTCTCGCCACCAAACGCACCGCCGATCTCGGCGCCGCTGGTACCGATGTTGACGTTGGCGATACCGCAGTCGCTGCCCGAAGCACTCTGGAAGCGCTCGGCTTCACGGATGTCGGTGGTGAAGATGCACGACGACAGGCCTTGTGGCACTTCGTTGTTCAGGCGCAGGGCCTCTTCGAAGTCGTCGTAGGCCAGCACATACAGGATCGGGGCGAAGGTTTCGTGGCGCACCACGTCGCTCTGCGCCGGCATTTCGGCAATGGCAGGCGACACGTAGTAGGCGTTCGGGTACTGGTCGGCCAGCTGACGCTCGCCACCAAACACCTGGCCACCTTCGTCGCGGGCCTTGGCCAGCGCGCCCTGCATGGCGTCGAACGACAGCTTGTCGATCAGCGGGCCCACCAGGTTGTCCTTGCGCGGGTCGCCGATACGCACTTTGCCGTAGGCGGCTTTGACGCGGGCAACCACTTCGTCCTTGATCGAGCGGTGCACGATGAGGCGGCGCAGGGTGGTGCAACGCTGGCCGGCGGTGCCGACAGCCGAGAACAGGATGCCGCGCACGGCCAGGTCCAGGTCGGCGCTCGGCGCCAGGATCATGGCGTTGTTGCCGCCCAGTTCGAGGATGCTGCGGCCGAAGCGGGCAGCCACACGTGGGCCGACTTCGCGACCCATGCGGGTGCTGCCGGTGGCGCTGACCAGCGGTACGCGCGGGTCATCGACCATGGCTTCGCCGGCTTCACGGCCACCGATTACCAGTTGTGCCAGGCCAGCCGGGGCGTCGCCGAAGGCTTTCAGGGCTTTTTCGAACAGCGCCTGGCAGGCCAGGGCGGTCAGCGGGGTCTTTTCAGACGGTTTCCACACCACCGAGTTACCGGCCACCAGGGCCAGGGCGGTGTTCCAGGCCCAGACGGCGACCGGGAAGTTGAAGGCGCTGATCACGCCAACCACGCCCAGCGGGTGCCAGGTTTCACGCATGTGGTGGCCCGGGCGCTCGGAAGCGATAGTCAGGCCGTACAGCTGGCGCGACAGGCCCACGGCGAAGTCGCAGATGTCGATCATTTCCTGCACTTCGCCCAGGCCTTCCTGGGTGATCTTGCCGGCTTCGATCGAG
>Ga0160449_1001478_pt1 | contig 11375 bp, 10 predicted proteins | sample HID1975I_E1MG_FD_108216 | JGI IMG/M metagenome (GOLD analysis project Ga0160449, IMG submission 108216) | Enriched soil microbial communities from UW Madison campus, WI, USA - HID1975I_E1 MG | ecosystem: Environmental > Terrestrial > Soil > Unclassified | place: USA: Madison, Wisconsin...
ACTACGCGACAGCAAACATCACGTACAGACCCAGACCTACAGCGATCATCGGGATAGCATCCACCAGACCCATAACGATAAAGAACTGAGTACGCAGCAGAGGGATCAGATCCGGTTGACGCGCTGCGCCTTCCAGGAATTTACCTCCGAGGATGCCGATACCGATCGCAGCACCGATTGCCGCCAGACCCATCATCACAGCGGCAGCCATGTACAGCAGATCCATATTCAGGTTTTCCATGACAGTCTCCAGTTTGTTTCAGTTAAAACACAGTAGTGGTAAGTAAAATCAATGCTCTTCAGATGCCATCGACAGATAGACAATCGTTAGAACCATGAATATGAAGGCTTGCAGCGTAATAATCAGGATGTGGAAAATGGCCCAAGGCACACTCAGAATCCACTGTGACCACCACGGCAACAGACCAGCAATCAGAATGAAAATCAACTCACCGGCATACATGTTGCCGAACAGTCGCAGGCCCAGTGATACTGGTTTGGACAGCAGGCTTACACCTTCAAGGATTAAGTTGAACGGTATAAATGCCCAGTGATTGAACGGCTGCAGCGTCAGCTCTTTCGTGAAGCCGCCAATGCCTTTCATTTTGATGCTGTAGAAAAGAATGAGGATAAACACACCCAACGCCATGGACAGGGTGATATTCACGTCCGCAGACGGCACCACACGCAGGGCAGGGAGGCCGAAGATGTGCTCGCCGATAAACGGCAAGAAATCAATTGGCAACAGGTCCATCAGGTTCATCAGTAATACCCAGACGAACACAGTCAGGGCCAGCGGTGCAATGACCTTGCTTTTGCCATGGTACATGTCTTTGACATTGCCATTAACAAAATCGATAACCATTTCAACCGCAGTCTGAAATTTACCAGGTACGCCGCTCGTCGCTGTTTTGGCTACTTTACGGAATAACACCAGGAATAGCAGACCCAGAACCACCGAGAAAAACATGGAGTCAATATTGAGCGTCCAGAAGGTGGCCGGGGGGTTTTGCGGATCAACCAGCGAGAAAGTACGCAGGTCCAACTGAAGGTTATTCAGATGGTGGCCTATATACTCCTGCGGTGTAGAGATTTCTCCTGCAGACATGATGCCTCTTACCCTTTGTTGTTAATTACAGCTGGTGCGAGTATCTGCACAACCAGCACCGAAACCCACGTCACAATAAGCGGCAACAATACCGCCTTAAAACCAGCTAACGCCACCACCAGTATGGTAAAGCTCGCAATCACCTTTAACACTTCACCTATGGCGAAAGTCCAGGCCAGGCGGCCTTTTGATGGTGTATGCACCTGGTGACGCCAGGCGAAATTCATAAATACTGCATTTGGCAACCAGGCTGCCAGGCCTCCGCCAAAAGCAGAAGCACCCCACACGGGGTCTTTGAGGCAAAACAGCAATCCAATTGCTATCACTGCAAGTAGCTGAAGGAACAGAAGCTTACGAGCAACGTTTCTACTCAATAGCGACACAGACATGGCTTATCCTAACTCCTGCTCCCTTCGGGGTATGTCGCGCTGGTATAAAACTGCCTTTAGGTCTTTGAGTCAAGCCTCAAAAAGCGAGCAAATTATACGGTGCGGCCCCGTGATTTCAAACAATAAGTAGCAAAAAGGTGAACAAATGTTTAAATATTTTCCAGCACAGTTATTTTTCAACTTTTGAGTTATACCGACTATTTTGCTAAAAACCTCAAACAACCGAAATAGCCGCCTAATAAAGCGTGCACCAGATCACAAATAAAACATCTCATAGCCATTATACATTTGTCTGTCTCATAAAGTGCGAAACACAGATGCCTGATAAATAAGCTGATTACTGTCTACTCTATTTAAAATAGCCTGAAACATCATTAAAACAATTCATTGACATTTTTATTAATATTTTAACAACCCTCTGAGTATGAAACCCAGGTAATATTTAGCAGGGTTATATTTTCAGGGTTGACTACTTTCAAAATCAACAAGCCGTTTAGAGTTAACAACAATGCAAACACTAGTTAAGCTATTGTTAAATGTAACGAGAAATGTCAGACATTTCCCCTTGTATTTTTAACCTTAACGAAACAATCCTTTTTAGCTTTTTTTTGATAAATATTAAGTTTTGTTTGGCTTAATCATCACCAGATGACGCTCCCCATCCAGTTCTGGCACCTGCAAGCGGATAACCTCTTCGACGCTAAATTCAGCAGGCAGTGCCGCGATTTCCTCATCCGGACGCTGACCCTTAAGCGCATAAAAACGGCCATTCTCTGCGGGCAAGTGCTTACACCAGGTCACCATATCGGTCATCGATGCAAAAGCACGGCTGATTACGCCATCAAATGGTGGCTCCGCCGGGAACTCTTCCACACGACTTTGCACTGGCGTGATGTTTTCAAGATGCAGCTCATGCTGAACCTGTCGCAAGAATCGAACCCGCTTACCAAGACTATCCAGCAGGGTAAAATGCGAGTCAGGGCGCACAATCGCTAATGGTATGCCCGGCAAACCAGGGCCTGTTCCCACATCGATAAAACGCGAACCCTGCAAGTGCGGTTCAACCACGATACTGTCGAGAATATGACGAACCAGCATTTCATCAGGATGACGCACTGAGGTCAGGTTGTAGGCTTTGTTCCACTTGTGGAGCAGTTCAACATAACCCACCAACTGTTGTTTCTGGTTTTCTGGCAGCGTAATGCCTGCGCTATCCAGCAGGCGATTCAGTTTGTTAAGCACGGCGGTAAATACCCATAAAAAAAACGGGTCAGGAAATCCTGACCCTGAAATATGTTATATCAAGCGCTACGACGCAGCAGACCTTGCTTTTTTAACCAGACAAGCAAGATTGAAATTGCTGCCGGAGTCACACCGGAAATGCGCGATGCCTGCCCGATCGAAACCGGTTTGTGATCGTTAAGCTTGGCAATCACTTCGTTAGAAAGCCCGCTGACCTGATGGTAATCCAGCGTTGCAGGCAACAACGTATTCTCGTTACGTTGCTGTTTTTCAATCTCTTCTTGCTGACGCGCAATGTAGCCTTCGTACTTAACCTGAATTTCCACCTGCTCCGCAGATTGTGGATCCTCAAGTCCTGGCGCAAACACCGATAATTGCATCATTTCAGCATAGGTCATTTCTGGGCGACGCAGCAGATCTTCGCCATTTGCTTCACGAGACAACGGTGCGCTGAGTTTTGCATTCACTTCTTCGACGCTCTCAGAATGCGGATGTAGCCAGATGTCTTTCAGACGCTGGCGCTCAAGCTCAATGCTTTCGAGCTTCTCGTTAAAGCGTGCCCAGCGAGCATCGTCCACCAGCCCCATTTCGCGGCCAGCTGCAGTTAAGCGCAGATCGGCGTTGTCTTCACGCAGCATCAGGCGGTATTCAGCACGAGAGGTAAACATGCGGTACGGTTCTTTGGTGCCAAGAGTGCAAAGATCGTCAACCAGTACGCCCAGATAAGCCTGATCGCGACGAGGTGCCCAGCCCTCTTTCTCAGCAGAGAAACGAGCGGCATTCAGACCTGCCAGCAAACCTTGTGCAGCAGCTTCTTCGTAACCGGTGGTGCCGTTAATTTGTCCGGCAAAGAACAGACCCTGGATATATTTACTTTCCAGAGTTGGCTTGAGGTCACGAGGATCGAAGAAATCATATTCGATGGCGTAGCCTGGACGAACGATCTTAGCATTTTCCATCCCTTCCATCGACCGGACAATTTGCATCTGAACGTCAAACGGCAGGCTGGTCGAGATGCCGTTTGGATAGATTTCATTGCTGGTTAAGCCTTCAGGCTCAAGGAAGATCTGATGCTGGTTACGGTCGGCAAAACGCATCACTTTGTCTTCGATAGACGGGCAATAACGTGGGCCAATGCCTTCGATAACACCGGCATACATCGGGCTGCGATCGAGATTATTACGAATAACGTCATGCGTTTTTTCGTTGGTGTGCGTGATGTAACACGGCACTTGCGCAGGGTGTTGGTTTACATTTCCCATGAACGAGAACACCGGCATTGGGTTATCCCCATGCTGCTGGGCAAGTACGCTGAAATCTATGGTGCGAGCGTCAATACGAGGTGGAGTACCGGTTTTTAGACGGCTGACACGCAGTGGCAGTTCTCGCAGACGGCGAGACAGGGAGATGGACGGCGGATCGCCTGCACGGCCACCGCTGTAGTTATCCAGCCCGATATGAATTTTGCCATCCAGGAATGTCCCGACAGTCAGAACTACGGACTTGGCACGGAACTTCAGCCCCATCTGGGTGACAGCACCCACAACGCGATCGTTCTCGACAATCAGATCTTCAACCGCCTGTTGGAAGATCATCAGGTTCGGTTGGTTTTCCAGTGCAGTGCGCACCGCCTGCCGATACAGCACGCGGTCAGCCTGAGCACGAGTGGCCCGTACGGCTGGCCCTTTGCTGGCGTTTAGTATCCTAAACTGGATACCGGCATGGTCGATAGCTTTGGCCATCAAACCACCGAGTGCGTCCACTTCTTTAACCAGATGTCCCTTGCCAATACCGCCGATTGCCGGGTTACAAGACATCTGTCCCAGAGTGTCGATATTGTGTGTCAAAAGAAGGGTTTGTTGGCCCATCCGTGCAGCGGCCATTGCAGCCTCAGTGCCTGCATGACCCCCGCCAATGATGATGACGTCAAAAGGATCTGGATAAAACATGGTACTGCCTCGCGGTTTTGCAAATGGGGATGACTGATTCCCGGGGTTGGCGATTCTAACTTAACTTTAGCCTTTCGAGAAAGTCTTGGGATCGTCGGTAATTAAAAGAAGATCTTTTTTATTTAAAGATCTCTTTATTATGATCTCTTATTAGGATCGGCATGTTCTGTGGATAACCGTTTTTATGGTAAAGAGATCAAGTGATTAAGGAGGATCATTAGCTGTGAATGATCGGTGATCCCAGAACGTATAAGCTGGGATCAAAAGTGGAAGTTATGCACAACTCAAAAAGTGAACAGGAGTTGTTATTGGGATAACTACTGCTTAACCCAAGGTTTTAAGCATACTTATACACAGATAAAAGTCAGATCTTTACAAATCCTGGAGTAAATTCTTCCATGATCCGACCCAAATCTCGGCTGGATCTTCCGGAATGTCGTGATCAAGGATGTTCACTTTCAATAAAGAGCCCACTCTTTTAGCGCCGCATTCAGTCAGAAGGGTGTCCAATTTTTCAATTGCACCGCAAAAGGTGTCGTATTCACGACTGCCAATACCGACTGCACCATAATGAACAGCACTGAGATCCGGGCGTTGTTCATTTATAGTGTCAAAAAGCGGTTGCAGGTTGTCAGGAAGATCCCCGGCACCATGAGTAGAAGATACGATCAGCCATATTCCGCTGGTTTCTAGTTCTTCAAACTGAGGCCCGTGAAGCGTCTGGGTAGAAAAACCCGCTTCATCTAACTTCTCAGCTAAATGTTCAGCGACATATTCTGCACTGCCCAGGGTACTTCCGCTAATCAGAGTAATGTCTGTCATTGCTGCCCACCTTTTCGAAACGATGGGCATTGTACGCTGTGTAAGGCCTGCGATCTACCTGTGGATAATATGGGTATTAAAATTAGCGGCTAAGGCTTGATGGTGCGCATGATCGGGTTCTGGAGGGAGATCAGTGTTTCGGTGGACTGAATTTCATCAATTGTTTGGATCTTGTTGATAAGTACCTGCTGCAGCGCATCGATAGATCGACACATCACCTTAATAAAGATGCTGTAGTGGCCGGTGGTGTAATACGCCTCGGTGACTTCTTCCAGACTTTCGAGTTTTGCCAGCGCAGACGGGTAGTCTTTAGCGCTCTTCAGAATGATGCCGATAAAGCAGCAAACATCGTAGCCCAACTGTTTAGGGCTGATATCAATGCGTGCTCCGGTAATAATTCCCGCCTGCTTCATCTTCTCTACGCGCACATGAATTGTGCCAGGACTCACGCCAAATTGTTTTGCCAGTTCGGCGTAAGCCGTACGTGCATTTGCCATTAAAGCGTCAAGGATGCCGCGATCGAGATTGTCGATCTGATAATTATCCATCACTTTTTCCTATGATTAGTAACGATTGTTCATCTTTTATAGCCTTAAATTCGTCGATTAAAAACAGTAAAGGCTTTTTTATTGTTGATTATTGAATGTTGTGTCGTTTTTGTTGCTTAATCATCGTCAGTAAAACAACACAATAAAGAGAAAACCATGAAAACTGCCTACATCGCTAAACAACGCCAGATTAGTTTTGTTAAGTCCCATTTCTCCCGTCAGCTGGAAGAAAAGCTTGGTCTGATGGAAGTCCAGGCTCCAATTCTTAGCCGCGTGGGTGATGGTACTCAGGACAATCTGTCTGGTTGTGAAAAAGCGGTGCAGGTTAAGGTGAAAACCTTGCCTGATGCTCAGTTTGAAGTGGTGCATTCGCTGGCTAAATGGAAAAGAAAAACACTCGGCCAGCACGACTTCAGCGCGGGCGAAGGGCTTTACACGCACATGAAAGCCCTGCGCCCCGATGAAGACCGTTTGACCCCGATCCACTCTGTGTATGTCGATCAGTGGGATTGGGAGCGTGTAATGGGTGATGGAGAGCGCCATCTTGGTACGCTCAAGCAAACTGTAGAAAGCATCTGGGCGGCGATGAAAGCTACGGAAGCCGCAGTGAGCGAGCAGTACGCTTTGACGCCTTTCCTGCCTGAACAAATCCACTTCGTTCATAGCGAAGAACTCCAGGCTCGTTTCCCGGACCTGGATGCAAAAGGCCGTGAGCGTGCCATCGCTAAAGAGCTGGGTGCGGTGTTCCTGATTGGTATTGGCGGTAAGCTGGCTGACGGTAAACGTCACGATGTTCGTGCGCCAGATTATGATGACTGGTCAACGGTCAGTCAGGGTGATTTTAAAGGCCTGAACGGCGATATTATGGTGTGGAACCCGATTCTGGAAGATGCCTTTGAGCTTTCTTCTATGGGGATCCGTGTTGATGCACAAGCATTGCAACATCAGTTGGCAACTACCGGTGATGAAGATCGTCTGCAACTTGAGTGGCACCAGTCACTGCTGAAAGGCGAAATGCCGCAAACCATCGGCGGCGGCATTGGTCAGTCTCGTTTAGTGATGTTGATGTTGCAACAGCCGCATATTGGCCAGGTTCAGTGCGGCGTATGGTCATCTGAACTTCACGCTAAAGTTGATTCACTATTGTAATTATTAACGCCGCCAGCGACGCAGCAGGCGGCTACGCATCCCGGTATCGAAGCGCCAGATATGGTCAAAAATGCGCATGATGCCGGGTTTTCCGTGTCCGGACATGGCGACGGCGTGGAAACGATGCAGGTGCTTGCGCTGTAGATCTTTAACCTGCGTCACGACATCATCTGGCAGACGTTGAGCAATAAAGTCAGAAATCACCACTGCATCGGCGTCAAACCATTCACTTCCCTGCATTTTTTCAGCGATCGCACGAAAACAACTGGCCAGATCGGTACCGCCGCGAAAGCGCTGGCTCAGGAAACGGATCGCCTGTTCGATGCCATCTCGCCCGCACACTTCATAGCGCACCACTTCGCTGGAAAACAGCATGATGAAACAGCGGCGGTTATCCGCAAGTGCGACTCGCATTAACGCCAGGCAGAAGGCTTTGGCACACTGTTCATTGAATCCGCCCATGGAACCGGATGTATCGACGCAGACAATAAATGGCCCGCGCGGTTGTTCATCGAAATCCTGATGCACGACCGGGCGTTCAACCACTTTTTCGCGCCATGAATCGCCATGCAGCCGGTAAGTCAGCAATTGCTTTTCCACCAGCCGGCGGTAGAACTCAAATTCCAGTTCGCTAATGCCAAGCGTTGCCAGTTCTGGCGGCAACAAGCGCAGGATGTCATCGCTGCGCTGAAGGCCATCAACCTGTTCTGGTACGGTTGCAGGCTCGCGGACCAGCATGCGCCAGGTTTCGGTCGGCGCATCTTTTCTGGGTACGGCTTTCGCTTCTTTTGAACGCCCAAGTTGCTCTGCAATTTTCAGCAGTTCAGGCTGACTGGCAAGGAAATCGCCGTATTGCACGATGAGCTGATAATCCCCGCGTTTAAGCGAACCGGCGCTCATGTCCCAAAGCCGCCCGGCAGCGTTATCACTATCGACCAGAACCGGTTCGAGTTGGCCGCTTAACGCCAGGCGCTGCTGAACTTCGGCCAGCAATTGGTCACGTTCATCTTCGAGTAATTGCTGATTCAGGGAGGTTGTTTGCACTACCAGACTCAATCGCCAGCGTTGCAGGAATAGCGTTTGTTGTGCCGCTGTCAGGCGAGGCGTGTCCGCCACCAGCTTTTGTGCTTGCGCAAAAAAGGGTGAATCAACGCTTTCCAGCAAGCGTAAAATATCCGGCAGTTTTGCAGATAACTGGCTGGTGGTGAGCAACTGACTTTCTTGATAACACTGTACTTCCCGGGCTAACTCTTGCGGGACGTTGGTATCGTGCAGACGGGATTTCAGCAGCTCGCGCCAGCGAGGGATATCTTTGGTCACCGCGTTTTTCATCCGCGGAAATTTCTCAAAGAACAGCGCCAGCTGCGGTGCTGCTAAAAGCGCGATAATGACGCTTTCTATTAATTCACCCTCGCTGATCGCGAGGATGACATCAAGAGCTTCAACGCTGAGCATTAATGCCGCGCCTGTTTAATTTGTTCGGCCACATCCTGCAGGCTGGCTTCAATCTTTCCGAGCCATTCGTTGTGGATAAACAGGCATTTTTGCTGATCGTTAAAACGCTCATGTTGCTGATGGAGGGTCTCTTCAAGAGAGTCAAATTGCTGTTTGATCTCTTCAGGTACCCCTTGCTGTTGTTTACCCGGCATCATCAGGCGTGTGCCTTGCAAGCTGATATCGCGCAATACCAGATGTTGGCTACTATCAACTTCCATATTCAGCACTTGGGCAAAACCAATACCGTTGAGTTTGCCGCGTAACTCGCCTCCTTTTATTAGCCATTGCGCACAGGCTTCACGAGAAACAGAGACGTGGAGAACTTCGATATCATGGAGTTTCAGCGGTTGCTGGAGCAGCAATGTCAGCGTTTCGCCAGTCAGATAGTCAGGCAGTTGGTACTGTGGACGACGAGTAAACATTCCACCTTGTTTGGTCACCGTAATAGCTTCACGGTCACTGTGCTGCTGTTGTAATTGAATCCTGCGCTGCACGATAACTGCTAATTGACTGAGCATGGAATTTTGTTGCCAGGCGTGTCCGGTCATCAATATTTCCAGCTGTTGCTGCATCAAATTCATCGCAGCGGTGTCATGCCACAGACAATCTTTCAGAAGGATTAAATCAATTGGTGCGACAGCATTTCGGCCGCTAAAGAAGGCGCTGGCTTGCAGCAGACGAATAGCTTTCTTCCAGCGACGGTCAGAAACATAAGGTGCACCCGACGCGTTCTCTAACTGCTGGCGTAAAGTGAAAATCAGTTCAAAGACAGCATCTGGCAACAAAACAGAGCCGATCTCTTTCTGCCACTGAAAATACTCTTCGTCAGAAACTTGCAGGTTTTCCGGCACCGGATTGTCGTTTTCATCATGCTGACTGGTGAGCATGGATCTGAAATTACCTTTGTCCTGCACTTTATCGAGCCACAGGCGAATCAGCATTCGGTCATACAAGGCTTCCAGGCTGCTGTCGGCTTCGGGGAGTTCGTTGGATGCCGCCACCAGCAAACGCATGGGGATTTTCTCTTCGCTGGCGCCATTGCGGAACCGGCGTTCATTTATGGCGGTCAGCAGAGTGTTCAAAATCGCAGGGCCAGCTTTCCAGATTTCATCGAGAAACACGATTTCCGCTTCTGGTAAATAACCGGCGGTCAGGCGTTCATAGCGTCCTTCATCTTTTAGCGCCTGAATGGATAATGGCCCAAACACCTCTTCCGGCGTGGAAAAGCGAGTCATCAGGTACTCAAAGGCGCGTGCCTTCTGGAATGCGAACTTCAAACGGCGGGCAATCAAACTCTTGGCGATTCCAGGCGGGCCAAGCAAGAAAACACTTTCGCCGCTCAATGCTGCCAGCAGGCAAAGACGCACCGCGTGTTGGCGTTCAAACAACCCTTTTTCCAGTGCCTGGCTAAGCCGTGAAATTCTTTCAGCCAATAAATGTGATTGAGCCATAATTAGCATTGCATCCTTACGCGGTTACCAGAGTTCAGAAAATCGAGTATATCGTTCATCTATATTATCGTTAATGGATTGATGAGCGGCTCTTTTTTCCCTGACATAAGTTAAGCCTGTTGTATTTAGGGGTACGATTTCCTTGATTATCGTGCATACTGTGCGCCTTTTTGTGGGCCAAGGGACTAAGCACACGCTTTCGGGATTCCAACAAAAGATTAGTCTATGAGCGCTGATAATAAACAATCATTGCCTGCGATTACGCTGGCTGCAATTGGGGTGGTATACGGTGATATCGGTACTAGCCCGCTTTATACCCTTCGTGAATGTCTGTCTGGTCAATTTGGGTTTGGCGTAGAACGCGACGCCGTATTTGGCTTTTTGTCTCTGATTTTCTGGCTGTTAATCTTAGTCGTCTCGGTTAAGTATCTGACCTTTGTTATGCGTGCGGATAACGCTGGCGAAGGGGGTATTTTGACGCTGATGTCTTTGGCTGGGCGTCATACCTCGGCGAAAATGACTTCTGTGCTGGTGATCATGGGATTGATCGGCGGCAGCTTCTTCTATGGCGAGGTGGTCATTACTCCGGCAATATCGGTTATGTCGGCCATCGAAGGGCTTGAGATAGCTGCCCCGCAACTCGATGCCTATATTGTCCCGCTGTCGATAGTGGTCCTGACGCTGCTGTTTATGATTCAAAAACACGGCACGGGTATGGTGGGCAAGCTGTTTGCTCCCGTCATGATGCTTTGGTTCCTGGTGCTGGCCGTGTTGGGCGCGCGCAGTATTATGGCCAACCCGGAAGTGCTTCAGGCGCTGAATCCGGCGTGGGCTGTGCACTTCTTCCTGGAATATAAAACCGTTTCATTCTTCGCACTCGGCGCGGTCGTTCTTTCTATTACGGGTGTTGAAGCGCTGTATGCCGATATGGGCCACTTCGGTAAATTGCCTATTCGTATTGCATGGTTTTCCGTCGTGTTGCCGTCTCTGGTGCTGAATTATTTCGGCCAGGGCGCACTGCTGCTCAAAACGCCGGAAGCGATTAAGAACCCATTCTTCTTACTGGCTCCAGACTGGGCGCTGATCCCGCTGATGATTCTGGCAACGCTTGCCACGGTTATCGCCTCTCAGGCCGTGATTTCCGGTGTGTTCTCGTTGACTCGCCAGGCTGTACGTCTGGGATATCTGTCGCCAATGCGCATCATTCATACCTCGGAACT
>Ga0160449_1001479_pt1 | contig 11369 bp, 9 predicted proteins | sample HID1975I_E1MG_FD_108216 | JGI IMG/M metagenome (GOLD analysis project Ga0160449, IMG submission 108216) | Enriched soil microbial communities from UW Madison campus, WI, USA - HID1975I_E1 MG | ecosystem: Environmental > Terrestrial > Soil > Unclassified | place: USA: Madison, Wisconsin...
GAAACAATCGAACCGAACCTTGCTGACCGGTCGTCCCGCCAGCCCTTGCTCAGAGACTTTATCTTCCTGCATCGTCACGATCTCCCTGGAGACTGGCCAAACGGATCTTCACCGCAGACAGCAGCAACACTACAGACAACAGCGTGCCTGTGACATACGCCGCAACGCCCGCCCACCCGCTGAACTCGGGAATGCCGAAATAGAGGATCAGCACGACCAGCATGCCTTCGACGATGTTCACCTTGAGACTTAGGCCAAATACCCGAAGGGCCACCAGCATGGTGCCGCAGGACAGGACGATAGCTTTCAGTGGCAAGCTCAGGGCAAGAATCAGGACAAACTTGGCGGTCATTTCGTACTGGCCGCCGATCAGCATCAGCCAGCCGCCAGCCGCTAACACCAGCGCCAAGCTCATTGACGACGAGACGAGGATCATGGACTTGAGGAAAGCCTTGAAGTTCGCGGCCAGCAATGCCTTGTCTTCGAGGACCTCAACCAGATCCGGAATGGCCCGTTGCGCGATGATAGCCAACGGCAAGAGTCCCAACACCATGCTGAGGATTGCCAGACCGAAAAAACCGATTTCTTCGGTTTTGACATGCAGGGCGGTAAGCATCAACACTGGCAGGCTGTCGACTAGCAGACGCACGAACAGGCTGGCATTGATGGTCATGCCGGAGGCGGCGGTGGCCATGAGTGCGCCACGCTTGACCTCGAACAGCTTCAATGCCGGCGCAATGTGCTCGCGCAAGCGCCACCAGACCGCAGCCAGGCAAAGCACCTCGGTAACATACCGGGCGGCCATCCAGCCCTGGATGCCATAGAGCTTCGTGAGCACCACATGCAGAATCACCCCGGTGCCGGTCACGAACATCAGCGCCACGTAGATTTCGTTGATCGCCTTGGCGCCTTGGGCGTAACTGGTGGTGACCCGCAGCAGGTTGGTGAACAACACCAGGCCGCACGTCATGAACACGTATGAACTGATCGCCGTGGTCAGCACGAACTCGTGCGCGAGGAAAATGCCCAGCATGACCACCGCAGAAGTGATGCCCACCAATACGAAAACCTGACGGAGCACCCTGGCCTGCTCACCCTGCTCGGTACTCGCGGCCGTGTCCCGAATGGCAATACTCTGCATGCCCAGGCTGCCGGCCAGCACAACCAACGCGATAACCGTTTCCAGCGAACGCACCACACCCACGACAGCAGGCTCGACGAAGGGCGCGATCAGGAACTGACTGATAATGACACCGCCCTGAATACAGGCGGTGACAATGAACAGCTGCAACAACCTCGAGCTCTCGAAAATTCTGATGAGGCGAGCTAACACGCGGTACCACCTTGTTTAGTTGTTATTGCGCTCAATGGCTTACCCTTCTCCATTCAGAAAGAATCCAGAATGCTCTTGAGTGCCTCACGGCGTGCTTTGATCGAGTAGTTGTCAGAAATCCAGCGGTGCCGGTCCATGGCATCCTCACGGCTCGCTGGCGTTATCAATACCTTCTGCATGGCTGCAGCAATGTCTTGCGGGCTATCAGGCTGCACCCAATTGGCGAACGCGCCTGCCACCTCCGGTACCGCGCCACGTGGCGAGGTAATCACTCGCGCGCCACACGCCACTGCTTCGCCAATGGCATGACCGAAACCTTCGTACAGGGTCGGCTGCACGTACGCCAGACAATTGCGATAATGATTGAGCTTCTCCTCGTCGGAAATCATGCCGACGAACTCGACTTGCTCCCCTACTCCAAGACGCTGGGCCAGCTCCTTCAGTTGCGGCAAGTAGTCACCGTGCTTGCCGGCGATGACAAAGCGGATGCCCGGATGGTCCTTGGCGAAGCGGGCGAAGGCTTCGATGCTCGGCACCAGCCCTTTGCGGATGGCATTGGTGCGGCTGGTCCAGGTAACCGTGAAGAAGTAGTCGGATGCGGCTACCGGCTCGGCTGCCGGCGAGTAGTAATCGGTATCGACCGCCAGCGTGGCGTACACGGGGTTCTTGACCGGCAGATTACCGGTGACCTCGTCAAACTCGGACCTGGAGATGAACAGGTTGCGATCCGCCAGGCGCAGCGAGGCGCGTAGCACCGCTTTCTGCCAGAGCGGCCGGTCCAGATAGCACATGCCGGGAATTTCCTTGCGGCATGTGGAGTAGTCGAACGCGCCGGTCACTACCACCGGTTTGCGCCGCAACTTGCCCGCCAGCAACGGGAACGGTGAGTGTCCCCACCACCAGCAATAGTAAAGGTCAGCCTTCCAGTCGAGCGTCGACGGCGAGCCGGAGAGCACGACTTCGTGCCCCAACTCCTTGAGAATCCTGATATCGACCCGATAGAACTCGACCTTGTCGAACATCTCGCGCCAGTTGGCGTGAGCCGACATGTTGGCAAAGAAACATATGCGCACAGTTACACCAATCCGTTGTCAGTCAGTTACCTTGAGCCTGAAGGTTCCAGTCGTACATGGACTGCAGCGTCTCATGCAGGCTTGGCACTTCTATTTTTCCTACCACATCGTAAAGTTTGCTTGGGCTGCCAAAGAGTTCCTTGACCTCGTCGGCACGGACGAAGGCCGGGTTGACCCGCACCTGCGGACGATAACCCGCGATCTGCGACATTTCGTCGACGACCTCGAGCAGGGAGACACTGCGGCCCGAGCAGATATTGACGAACTCGCTGTGGGCGTCGCACTCCAGCATGCGCGCATAGGCCTCCGCCACATAACGCACGTCGGAGAGGTCGCGCGAGACTTCCAGGTTGCCGAGTTCCAGCTCGTCCTGGCGGCGGGCGAACGCCGCGACGATCTTGGCGAACACGAAGGCTTCCGACTGCCCTGGCCCGGTATAGTTGAACGGCCGGGTCACCAGCAGGGGCAGGCGCGGGAACCACTTGCGCACCAGCGCCTCCATGGTCAGCTTGCTCAGCGCGTAGTGGTTCATCGGCCGCGCCTCGTTGCTTTCGACTATCGGCGAGACCACCGAATTGCCATAGATGTTGGCACTGCTGGCAACCACCACCTTTTCCAGCGCTGCGCCGCTGTCCTGCAACGCCGTAAGCAAGCTCTCGGTACCCAGCACATTGACTCGATAATAGGAAAGCGCATCGCTGGCCGTGACATGGGCCAATGCCGCGAGGTGGATCACGTGGGTCGGATTGACCTCGCCGATCCACTCGGTGAGGCGCGCTGTGTCATTGAGGTCCGCTTCTAAATGCTCAGCTTCGCAGTCCAGGCGACGGTTGCCGATCCCGGCGATAAGCCAGCCGTCCTCGGCTAGCCGGTGCGCCAAGTGCGCACCGGTAAACCCGGAAAGCCCGGTGATCAGGACGGTCTTGTCAGAACGACGTGCCATGCTTGGCCCTCTTCATATCAGCCTCGACCATCAACTGACACAATTGCTCAAGCGTGGTATTAGGCGCCCAGCCAAGACGTTCCTTGGCCAAGGATGCATCACCAATCAAGAGCTCGACTTCGGCCGGGCGGTAGAATTGCGGGTTGACCTTGACGCGTGTGATGCCGGTGCGGCGGTCTACGCCGAACTCTTTCTCGCCACTTTCACGCCATTCGATGTCGATGCCGACGGCCTTGAAACTCATGCTGACGAAGTCACGCACGGTTTCGGTACGGTTGGTGGCGAGCACGAAGGTGTCGGGCTTATCGACCTGGAGCATCCGGTGCATGCCGTCGACGTACTCGCGGGCATAACCCCAGTCGCGCTTGGCATCCATGTTGCCCAGTTCCAGCACCTGCTGGTTACCGACTTCGATGTTGGCCACGGCGTCGGTGATCTTGCGGGTCACGAACTCCTTCCCGCGCAGCGGTGACTCATGGTTGAACAGGATGCCGCTGGTGGCGAAGATATCGTAGGACTCACGGTAATTGATCGTGGTCCAGTGGGCGAACAGCTTGGCAACGCCATACGGGCTGCGCGGGTAGAACGGGGTGTTCTCGGATTGCGGAACCGCCTGCACCAAGCCAAACATTTCGGACGTGGACGCCTGATAGAAGCGGATCTTCGGATTCACCATACGAATGGCTTCTAGCAGGTTGAGCGCACCCACGCCAGTGATCTGTGCAGTGGTGATCGGCTGGTCGAACGAGACGCCGACGAAACTCTGCGCGGCAAGGTTGTAGACCTCATCCGGCTGAACCTTCTGCAGCAGGCGGATGATGCCTGCCAGATCGGTCAGGTCGAATTCGACCAATTGCAAGTCATCATGGCCAAGCACACCCAGTTCCTGCAGGCGCCAGAAGTTGACCGAACTGGTCCGACGATAGGTGCCGTAAACCTTGTAACCTTTGCTCAGCAGCAATTCGACGAGGTACGCCCCATCCTGACCTGTGATACCTGTAACCAGCGCACTTTTTTGCATTTGCAACTCCACTAGAAATCAAGCCTATACACGGCCATAGGTGTCATCGAACCGGACGATGTCGTCCTCGCCCAGGTAGCTCCCCGACTGTACCTCGATGATTTCCAGAGGAATGGTGCCGGGGTTGGCAAGTCGATGGACGTGGCCAACCGGTATGTAGGTACTTTGGTTCTCGTTCAACTGAAACACCTTGTCCTCGCAGGTTACCTCGGCGGTGCCGGATACCACGATCCAGTGCTCTGCGCGGTGGTAGTGTTTCTGCAGACTAAGGGTTGCCTTGGGTTTGACCAGGATGCGCTTGACCTGGAAGCGCGAGCCCGCATCGATGCTGTCATACCAGCCCCAGGGGCGGTGCACGCGACGATGGAGCCTGGACTCGCTACGGGTCTCGCGGCCAAGGGCCTCGACGATGGCCTTGACGCCTTGGCAGCGAGCCTTGTCGGCGACCAGCACCGCATCGGGCGTTTCGACGATGACCATGTTTTCCAGGCCGACGGCGGTTACCAGGCGATGGGAGGCATACACCAGCGTGTCCGAGCTGGAGTCGAGGATCACATCACCATGGGTACTGTTCTGCCGGTCGTCCTTGTCGCCCGAGCGCCACACAGCATCCCAGGCGCCCAGGTCGGACCAGCCGGCATCCATCGCCAGCATCTTCAGCTCCAGCCCTTGGAGCGGTGCGCGCGTGCAATGCTCGATCACCGCATAGTCGATGGACTCGGCCGGGATTGACTCGAAGGCCTGTTGGTGTGGCCGAACGAAGCCGTTGTCCGAGCTACGCTTGGCCCACGCAGCCTCGGTGGCCTCGTAGATGTCCGGTCGGTAATGCTTCAAGGCACGCAACCAGACCGACGCGCGGAGGATGAAGATGCCACTGTTCCAGTAGTAGCTGCCGGCCTTGAGGTATTGCTCGGCAGTCGCAAGGTCGGGCTTCTCGACGAACGAGTCGACGTTCTTGACCTCGGCCGTGTCCTTGGAGTGGATGTAGCCGTACCCGGTCTCCGGACGATCGGGCTGGATACCCAGGGTAACGATCGCCCCTTGAGTGGCGGCTTGCACGGCCTTGCCGACCACCTGAGTGAAAACGTCTACATCATGGATGGTCTGGTCTGCCGGAATGACGACCATCACGGGATCGTCCTGCGATTGCGACGAATCTCTGCCATGCAGTGCAGCCAGGGTCAGCGCTGGAGCGGTATTGCGGCCCAGCGGCTCAAGCACCAAAGCACCTTGCTCTACCTTGATCTCACGCAATTGATCCAGGCAGAGAAAACGATGTTCATCGTTGGCCACGATGCAGGGAGGCAGCAGCTCGAACCCAGCAGGCTTGACTTTCATCAGCCGGTTGATGGCTTGCTGGAACAGTGTCTCGCGGCCGAAGATGGCCAGGAACTGCTTGGGATACAACGTCCTGCTCAGCGGCCAGAGGCGCGTACCCGAGCCCCCGGACATGATCACCGGAAGAATGTTCATAGGTGCCAGATTCCGCGGGTGTCGACAACCTGCAAGCCTTGGAGGGACTGCGCCGGAATGTCCTTGAACGGCTTGTGATCCACCAGCAGCAACAGAATGTCGGCGCGCTCGATGGCCTCATCGACGGAACAAAGCTCGGCCTGCTCCAGCGTGGCGGGCAGTGCCTTGATGTTAGGCTCGACCACGATGACCTTGCCGGCATGGCGCTCGACAACTTGCTTGGAGATTTCCAGAGCCGGGCTTTCACGCAGGTCATCGATGTCCGGCTTGAATGCCAGGCCGAAGCAGGCGACGACCACATCCTTGGCAGTTTTACCAGGGTTGCGGCTCAGGTGATCACCGATCGCGGCGTACAGCTTGTTTATTACCCAGGCCGGCTTGGAATCGTTCACTTCGCGGGCAGTGCGAATCAGGCGAGCTTCATCAGGCGCGGAGTCGACGATGAACCATGGGTCGACGGCAATGCAGTGCCCCCCCACGCCCGGGCCAGGCTGCAGAATATTGACCCGTGGGTGGCGATTGGCCAGTTGGATCAGTTCCCAGACATTGACTTCGAGTTTCTCGCAAATGATCGAGAGTTCGTTGGCAAAGGCGATGTTGACGTCGCGGAAGCTGTTTTCAGTCAGCTTGCACATTTCGGCGGTACGCGCGTTGGTCAACACGCACTCACCCTCCACGAAGGTTTTGTACAGGGCCCGCGCAGCCTCGGAGCATTTTTCAGTCATGCCGCCGATAACCCGGTCGTTTTGCACCAGTTCACGCAGGACATGGCCAGGGAGCACGCGCTCCGGGCAGTGCGCAACGCGAATGTCCGAGTCTTCGCCGAACTGCTGGGGGAACGTCAGGTCAGGGCGGGCTTCGGCCAACCAGGCGGCCATCTGCTCAGTGGCACCCACCGGAGAAGTCGACTCCAGAATAACCAGGTCTCCGGCCTTGAGCACCGGCGCAATGGCCTTGCTGGCCGATTCGATGTAGCTCAGATCGGGCTTGAAGCCTTCCTTGAACGGCGTAGGGACGGCAATGAGAAATGCATCGGCAGGCTCCGGGCTAGTACTCGCGCGCAGGTAACCTTCGGTCACGGCAGCATGCACGACCATGTCCAGATCGGGTTCAACGATATGGATCTGGCCACGGTTGATGGTATCAACGCAGTGCTGATTGACATCGATCCCGATGACTTCGATCTTGCGCGAAGCGAACACGGCGGCTGTAGGCAGGCCTATGTAGCCCAAACCAACGACGGAAACCTTAGAAATACTCATAGCACTACCTTGTTTTGAAATTGGCGAGAACTTCAATGATGCGGGCACAAGCCTGCCCATCCCCATAAGGGTTGTGTGCGACGCTCATACGCTGATAAGCGGCATCATCCCCGAGCAGTTCTTCTACATTGCTGATAATGGCCTGCAGGTCGGTACCCACCAGGCGAACCGTACCGGCCAAGACTGCTTCCGGCCGTTCGGTGGTGTCACGCATGACCAACACTGGCTTGCCGAGTGAAGGCGCTTCTTCCTGAACGCCTCCCGAGTCGGTGAGGATCAGATACGAGCGATTCATCAGGTAGACGAAAGGCAAATAGTCCAGCGGCTCGATCAAGTGTATGTTCTGCACACCTTTGAGAAGACGATTCACTGGCTCCCTGACATTGGGATTCAAGTGCACCGGATAGACGATTTCCACATCGGCGCAGTCCTGGGCTATCTGCACCAGTGCCTTGCAGATCCTTTCAAATCCGTCACCAAAACTTTCGCGACGGTGCCCGGTAACCAGGACCAGGCGACGCGAAGGGTCGAGATAGGAAAATTCTTCGGCGAAGGTTTTCGCCAGGTCGGGGCGCTGCAGTTTGCGGGTCACTTCCAGCAACGCATCAATCACCGTATTGCCTGTTACATGAATGCTCTCGCTGGTCACGCCCTCAGCCAACAGATTGGCCTGCGACTGGCTCGTCGGCGCGAAATGCAACTGGCTCAATGCCCCGGTGAGCTTGCGATTGGCCTCTTCGGGCCAAGGCGAGTACAGGTTGCCGGTGCGCAGGCCAGCCTCGACATGGCCGACCGGAATCTGCTGGTAATAGGCTGCGAGCGATGTGGCGAAGGTCGTGGCCGTATCACCGTGGACCAGTACAATGTCAGGCTTGAATTCGGCCAGGACAGCCTTCAGCCCCTGCAATATAGCAACGGTAACGTCGGTGAGATCCTGCCCGGGCTTCATGATCTTCAAATCATAGTCTGGGATCAGCTCGAACAGCTCAAGCACCTGATCGAGCATCTGCCGATGCTGGCCAGTCACGCAGATCTTCGATTCGAACCGGGCATCAGCCTGCAGGCCCAGTGCCAAGGAAGCCATTTTGATGGCTTCGGGCCGAGTACCAAAAACGCTTAAAACCTTGAGTGTCATTCGACTACCATCTTTTCGAAAAGGATGAACATCCGACAGCCGGCGCGGCTGCCACCCTACCAAGTCAAATGACCTATACGATCAGAGCAGCCAGGCAATGATAGGGCACCACCTGAGTGAACCACATACCGAACAGCGGACACGTGATTGTTCAAGGCTCTTAAACCCGGAAATGGCCCGACCCGCAAGCAATGGCGAAGTGACACAGGTCACTGCGGGCCTTACCGCCGCACCCTGTGTCACTTGCCGAACAAACTTATGACTTCGAACGGGTAGCCAATCCGCGCATTACTGCAATGACAACGCCGATGAACAGGCCCCCAATGACCCCCAGTGCGATGATAAGCAGCTTATTGGGCTTGACTGGGCGGTCCGGTGCCTGGACGCCACCATCCTGGCGATAAACCTCGAACACCGAGCTCTTCACTTCCAGGTTGTTGTAGAACGACAATGCCTCTTCACGCGAACGCAGGTCGCTGATGAACGGATCATCCGAAGTCCGCGCACGCAGGTTCGCAATCTCGGCCTCCAGCGCCTTGCTGCCGCGCATGTACACCAAGGCACCATCCATTCCCGCCGAAACTTCATTCGACAAAGTATTGGAAATGATCGGTGGCTTCTCCAGCCCGACAGATCTGGCAACTTTCAAAGCTTCGGTCAACAGGGCAATCTGGTCTTCACGCTGCTTGCGCGCGCTTTCCCTGGACGCAAAGATACTTTGTTTCAGGTTGCCGGCCTTGATCAAGGCATCCGCCTTGGCATCCGCAATCAATTCACGCTTGGCTCGGTCACTGGCAGTCTGTACGTACTTTTCCGCCCAGGTTGCGGCCAGCTGAGGATCCGTTGCACGCACGGCCACGTAGTAACGGTTAGGCGCATCCGGACCGACCATTCTCACTTGCAGTGCTTTGCCAAATTCGGAATAAAGTTCGTCCTGCGAACCCTTCCTTGCCTGCTCATTCAAGCTTGGGAGGTAAATTTCACGAAAGAATGCACGACGCTGCAATTCGGACTGCAAGTTTTGCAGATACGATTCATATACACCTTTAGCGGTCACGCGCTCCCCTTCACTATTGCGCCCGACATTAAGCTGCGAAATATCGTTTTGCGTGGGGGGTTTAACGAACAGGCGAGCCTCATATACGGGTGTTGCCATGAACGCGTAAATAATTGCTGCTAAAGTTGCAAGGAGCGTCGTGACAACCAGCAGGAATTTTTGCTTCCAGAGCCCCCTCATCAAATCCATGAAATCAACTTCTTCGTTGTAACCCAACTGCTCACGTTCACTACGCATTTTATTCTGCTATTCCTTGGGTCCGTCTTTCTGTGCCAGCGTCCAAGGCCCGAGCGGCGCCTGCCTCACGCCACCAGCCCATCAATCGAGACTAGCATCATTTCATTAACGCTCTGAGCTGGCTACACCCTTAGCACTAATCACTCTGGAAAGGCCATTTGACAAGGCATCAACACCTCTCCTCCGCCTCTGAACCGAGACGGTGACCATCGATTGTGACGCGGCTCCTCAGCTACCGCAAGACGTATGTGAACGACCTCAGGGATAGATCAATGGCATACCATCTGACACGCTTCTGCAGCCCGACCAAAACTAGTCGCAGCATCAGAACAGTGACATCAAAAAATAGAAACGCCTACTTGCAGACCCGTATTGCTTGCCACGCGAACAATGGGCGCCGCAAGCATTTGCTTGGCGGCACGCTCGCCACGCACCAAAACGATGGTACCGATACGCCTCCCACCGCCAAGGCATAATCAACAAGTGCCAGTTGATCTGCGTGAGCAGGATCCCCCCAGGTTGATCACCTTCTCACGAAGTTCGTACCCCCGCCCATCCAGGTCAACCTGCCCACCAGCATTGCGTTGAGGTAATTGACAATCCACCTACCTGAGCACCTCCCGCTCCCTGCCATCACAATCGCCGGCCGAGCCGTGCTCTATAGGTAATTTACAATTGCAAATGTTGCGAACGACTCTTCACGCAAGCCAGCCGCTCAACCTTCATAGGTACCCCACTCTCGCTCTATCGCTGCCTGGCGGTACAATTCCACTATTCAGGCAACTCTAGCTGCGCCAGAGGGGATAGAGTATGACCGGCAAGCGCGGCCAGCCGATCTTGTGCATTAAGTCATCCGTAGCGCCCACACCATGCCTATTCAGCAGCGACTCGCGGCGCAGAATATCCTTGATCTCACGTCGCACTCGACAAAGGCCAACCCCAGCAGGTGCACAGCACGTTGCAAGCGAATGGAACAGGCGACACGTTCCCGCTCAATGACGGGATACCACTGCTCGAAAGGCAAGGCTACGACCTGCCGCTGCAACACAACCAGAAAGCGGTCAACTTGCGCAGGCTCTGCGCCGCCCCCCTAGCTTGAATGCATCTTCAAGTACCAGCGGCAGCAACTTGGCCGAGGGCTCGCTGCAGAGAATAGGACCACGGAATCCTGTCGCCAGCAGCGCCGGAATGCGGCCGACGTGATCGAGGTGAACATGAGTGATGACGAGAGCGCGGATCGTGCCAATGGTAAAGCCGATCGGCGCAGACGCAGCCCCAGATGGTGCTTCATCACCCTGCTCCAGGCCGCAATCGACCAACAGGCAAGTTGACGAGTCGAGGTGCAACTGATGGCAAGACCCGGTTACACCGCGGGTCTCACCATGATGAGAAAGGCAGGGGTATTCCATGATAGAGCTGCACGTTCGCCTAGGCCGACAAATGAAGTACTTGATTACCCCATTTCAACGGTGCCGCGCACAAGTGACAATTTCCTACGAAAACGTAAGAAAACTCCCTAATTACCACTCAGTGCCGCCTGCCGTGCCGAAGCACGAATCTTACGCTTGCTCCGCTGCACGCCGTAAGCCCCCAGCAGTGGCCCCACCGCCAAGCCCACAACCAGCGCAGCGAGCACCGGCACAGCAACCGGCAACGCCGGCGCCGACCAGCCAAACAGCACCAACGACACCGTCTGCTGGTTCTCCAGCACGAAGAACAGCACCACAGCCGCCAACAGCAGCACGAACAACGCCGCCAGGGCGCGCTTGAGGTTACGCATCAGACTGCTCCTTCATCGCTCAAGAGTGCTCGTGCTCGTCTTCATTGACGCGGTC
>Ga0160449_1001483_pt1 | contig 11343 bp, 15 predicted proteins | sample HID1975I_E1MG_FD_108216 | JGI IMG/M metagenome (GOLD analysis project Ga0160449, IMG submission 108216) | Enriched soil microbial communities from UW Madison campus, WI, USA - HID1975I_E1 MG | ecosystem: Environmental > Terrestrial > Soil > Unclassified | place: USA: Madison, Wisconsin...
CCCCACCTGCCGGGCTGCCGTCCGGCTCCATAAGCAGCCCGGTTCGCTTGCGCATGCCACGGTAGAAGTGCTCCATACGCAGTTGACGACGCTCATGGGCCCAGCGCGCAAAAGCTTCGCGGGAGCACAGAAAGCGCGTGTCGCGATGCCACACGAGGGGCAATGCGGCATCACGCAAAGCCTGCTCCAGGCGCCACTCTCCGCATTCGGTCAGGTGAATGTGCGTGGCGCCCAAGGCGTGGTGCCAGCGGTGCAACTCGCCAACGATGCTGCCGCTATTGCCGTCAGCATCGAGCTCGACGTAATGCACCTGCCAACCCCGCTCACGCAGGGCCTGGGCAAAGTGCCGCATGGCGCTGAAGATGAGCACGATCTTGAGCGGATGATGCGGCACGTAGCGGGCTTCACCCTCCACCTCCGCCATCAGAACAGCATCGCGGGTGGGGTCAAGGGCAGCCAGGCTCGCCAGGTCGAACGACAGCTGGTCACCCAGCACAAGGCCCAGGCGCATCGTTCAGGCTACCATTGGCTGGTGAGCGTTACCGGTACGCGCAGCGGCGCAATGGGGCCGTCACGTTGCCCGCACATCTCATCATGCACCACCTGCTGTACCAGCATGCACGGCACGGTTGGTAGGTCGGCCAACAGCTGGCGTAGCTCGGTAGTGGAGCGCACGCGAACGGGCTGCCCATGGGCATCGCTCAATGTCACAGGGCCGGCGTCGGTCAAGGCACGCAGGAGGTAGAAGCCACCCTCCAGCGACAGCAGTTCAAGTTCCCTTGCTTCGCCGGTCGAGACCAGCTGGGTAAGCGCGATCAGGTTCATGGTGTGCCCTCTGGCAGGCGGCGGAAGAACAGGGTGATCTGGCCGATTTCAACGCCCAGCTTGCTCATGCTTGAACGGTTGATCAGGGTGTCGTCATCCATGAGGTACATCCAGTCGTCCAGGTCTACCTGCCAGTGCCGCCCGTCCACTGGCAGGTCCAGCTGGTACCGCCATCGCAGCGCGTTACCCGCCACTTCGCCGCGCGCCTCGCCGATCACGTCCCCCGCGGTACCGCGCCAGCGCCCCGGGCCGTCTGGCACAAGTGTCCAGGTACGCTGCTGGCGAGTGCCATCACTGTAGAGAAAATGTTCGTCGAGGATCAGCCGCTCACCCTCGCGGCGGCTGTCGATACGTACGTGGAAGCGCTTGACCACTTCGCCGGAACGCTTCTGGAACATCCCCCAGGCCTGCACCGGTCGCGAGAAGAATGCGGCCAGGTCCAGTTTCGGTTGCTCCTGGGCATAGTGCTCAACACCGACATTGCCACAGCTGCCCAGAAGCAGGCACGACACCAGCAACAGCACTTTGTACATGTCATGTTCCTCAGTCGTTACCAGCCAGCCCAAGCAGGCGCTGGCGCAGTTGTGTATCCCGGGCTCCGGGGTCGAGCCAGATGGCAAAAAACGCCCTGGCAAAGACCGGGTCGGCGATTTCGCGGCTGAATTTACCGTCGACGTAAAAGCGGCAGCCCTGCCCCGGCAGGTACAAGCCGGTAATGCGCATGCCGGGGTGCACATCCACGAATGCCTCTTCAATCCCATGGGTCCACGCCGTGCGTTGTTGCGGCGTTATGCCGCCACCGTTGAGGCGGCGCATTTCCTCAAGGCTAGCCTGTACCAAGGTGCCCCTGGACAAGGAGCGGTGGTAGAGCAGCTCAAGGGCGAATGGCTGGTTCCAATCATGAACTTGCCCTGCCGTCCATAATTGCGCTGTATATAGACGCAGACCAAACCAGGTGAACTCACCACTCCCAAGCCGTTGCGCCCCAGGCAGATCCGCCCTCCAGTCCGCCACCGCCGAAAAGGCAGCCAGTAGCAGACAGAGGCAAGCCCAACGAGCACGGTGCGCCATACTGACCTCGATCACGCGTAAATACTGTACAACGATAGCATCTTGTATAGATATTGCGTTAATACTGCATAGATTTTTCATGCGCAGCGCCAGATCCGGCCTCATGGCAGGCTGTCCCAACTATAAAAACTACAGCGTCACTAACCCAAGGAGCCTGCCGTGTCAGAACACACTCAGTACGGCGTGAAGCCCAGCGACTCTGCCTGGTCGGTGTTTCTGGTGTTCTTGCGCCTGGGGCTGACGTCTTTCGGTGGCCCCATCGCGCATCTGGGTTACTTTCGTGAAGCATTTGTCGCGCGCCGCCGGTGGCTCAGTGAGCGCAGTTATGCCGAGCTGGTCGCCGTGTGCCAATTGCTCCCCGGCCCCGCCAGCAGCCAGGTCGGCATTGCTCTGGGCCTTTCACGGGCGGGCTTCGCGGGCGCTGTCGCCGCGTGGGCAGGCTTCACCTTGCCATCCGCCCTCCTGTTGACGCTGTGTGCTCAGGGCCTGGGGGCATGGGGAGGTGGCGCGCCAAGTGGCCTGTTGCATGGCCTGAAAATCGTCGCAGTCGCCGTGGTGGCGCAGGCGGTGTGGGGCATGGCGCGTAGCCTTTGCACCGATGTTGCGCGGGTAACCATCGCCCTGTTCGCTGCCTGTACCGCGCTGCTGTGGCCGAACGCAATCGGGCAGATAGCCGTGATCACAGGCTCGGCCATCACAGGCTTGATCCTGCTCAAGCCTCCGGGCTCCCCTGCAGGGGAAGAGCTGCCGTTTTCAGTCAGCCGAAAGGCCGGGCTGGCTGCGCTGGTAGTGTTCTTTGCCTTGTTGGTCGGCTTGCCGCTATTTACCCGAATCTGGCCCTCGCAAGCACTGGCAATGGTCAACGCCTTTTATAGCGCAGGCTCACTGGTATTCGGCGGCGGGCATGTGGTTCTACCGTTGCTTGAGTCGGCCACAGTAGCCCACGGCTGGGTCGCAAATGACACCTTTCTGGCTGGTTATGGCATGGCGCAGGCCATACCGGGCCCACTCTTCACGTTTGCAGCCTTTCTGGGCGCATCGATGAGTGTGCAGCCATCCGGCTGGGTGGGCGCGACTGTTGGCATTCTCGCCATTTTCAGCCCCTCCTTCCTGTTGGTGATCGGTGTGGTTCCCTTCTGGGAAACACTGCGGCGCAGCGCCCGCAGCCAGTCAGCGCTTGCCGGGGTAAACGCCGGCGTGGTCGGGCTTCTGCTGGCTGCCTTGTACCAACCGGTGTGGACGAGCGCCATCGCCAAGCCAGCAGACTTGGCATGGGCGCTGATCGCCTTGATGGCCCTGATGTTCTGGAAGTGGCCTGCATGGGTGGTTGTCCTGGGCTGCGGCGTGTTCGGTTGGCTGCTGAGCGGCACCTTATAGCCGCGCTCTGTTTCCTTTTTCGTCAATGCAGGTCGCGGCGCAGGATATCGTCGAATGCCATGTCCCGCCCTTCGAGGCCGCGTCTGCCTTGAAGTGATACGCCACGGCCGGCGCGACGAAGCACTCTGACTCAGCTGGCAGGCGCAGGCCTGACAGTTGTCAACCGCGCAGCGTCTGTTCGCCGAGTTTGACCTTTATCAATCGCCCCGCCCGGTGCAGGGGGTAGAAACAAGGACGCAGGGCACTCCAGCCCCCACTCTCGGTCTGCAAACGGAGCCCATCATGAACGACATCGATTTGCGGGACCTTGTAATCGAAGAGCTGGAATCCAATCCCGATATCAATGGCGCCAGCATCAGCCAGCCGTGACCCTGCAACCCCGTGCCGAGTAACGACGATGTTCACTGTCACTCTGATCAACATGCTGATCGTGATCCTGGTGGTGGTAATTCATTACGAATGCCTGCTGCGCCTGAATGACTGGCTACCGCGCCTCAGGCTGTGGAGCCGGTTCCGTATCGTCGCAGGGGTGTTCGGGGCGTTGCTGGCCCACGCGGTGGAGGTCTGGTGCTTCGCCCTGGCTTATTACCTGATGGCCCATGCCGAGGGCTGGGGCACGCTCAGCGGCAATTTCGACGGTAGCTTTCTGGACTGCGTATATTTTTCCTTCACCACCTACACCACCATAGGCTTCGGCGACATCGCCCCCACCGGCCATCTCAAGTACCTCACCGGCCTGCAGGCGCTGACGGGCCTGGTGATGATCACCTGGACCGCTTCGTTCCTGTTCCTGGAAATGCAGAAGTACTGGAAAGCCAAATAGGGCTGATCAACCACTTGGGAATTGAGGATCACATCCAACAGGTCCTCGTTCAGGTTCGCGGCGATCAGAGGCCGAGGCAGCACATCGACCGCCTGCAGGTTTGACAGGTCATGAGTGAAGCATTTGACAACTGTCAAGTCAGGGCAAGGCCCGCTGCCGAAACTGACCTTCCTTGTTCATTCAACACAGAGGACATTGCCATGGCGCCCGCCGAGACTTCCCGTGTGCACACAAACCTTTCGTTTCCCAAACCTTCGGGTGAATACTGGATCGAAGCCCTTGAAAACGGCGTTCACGTGCTGATCAGGCCTCTGCAGGCCAAGGACCGAGAACGCGAAAAAGCCTTCATCGAACGGCTGTCGCCCGAGTCGCGGCATTTCCGCTTCCTGTGCCAGCTCAGAGAGCCCAGCAAAGCCATGCTCGACCAGCTGATGAAGGTCGACCAGGACCGCCAGGCAGCCTACGTCGCCCTCGCCCACGTGGATGGCGAATTGCAGGAAGTGGGCATTTCCCGCTACGCCACCGCCAGCGGCAAGGACGAATGCGAATGCGCCGTTACTGTCATGGACAGCTGGCAGCACCACGGCTTGGGTCGCCTGCTGCTCAACCACCTGATCGACCATGCGCGGGCCAAGGGCTTGCGGCAGATGTATTCGGTTGACGCAGCAGCCAACCAAGCGATGCGGGAGCTGGCCAAAGCGGCGGGGTTCACCACCGTCGCTGACCCGGATGATCCCAGCCAGGTCATCCACCGGCTCTCCCTGATCTGACCCAGGGCCGCCGCACCCTGACAGGTCAAGGCGCGGCGGCGCGACGACGGGAGTTTTCCCCTGAACGGCCCTTCGAATAAATTGATGGAAAAACTGTACGGCAAGCAGTATCAGGTCGACACTACCTCCCGCGCCGGGTTCAGCGCACCGGGTCGATGGCAACGGTTTCCTGATATTCCGGCACGCACACCTGCCAGCCCAGCTCCAGGCTGATGCGCCGTCGCAAGGTGTCGGCAGCGTGTGGCTCGCCATGGATGACGTAGGTCTGCTGCGGTGGCCGGGTGAAACCACGCAACCACTCCATGATCTCGTCGGCGTCGGCGTGGGCGGAGAGGTTTTCCATGGCGTGCACCTGCGCCCGGATGGGCACGTCTTCGCCCTGCAGGCGTACGCTGTGGGCGCCAGCGACGATATCAGCCCCGCGCGTGCCTCCCGCCTGAAAACCGGAGAACAGGATGCTGTTGCGCGGATTGGGGGCCAGCGCCTTCAGGTGGTGCAGCACCCGACCACCGGTGGCCATGCCACTGGCGGCAATGATCACCGCCGGCTCGCGCAGCTGGTCAAGGTGGCGGGACTCATCGACCGTGCGGATGATCCGTGTGCCCTTGCACATCGCCGCACACTCCGCCGCCGGTAGCCGATGTTGATTGCGAAACTGCTGATACAGGGCCGTGGCATCGGTGGCCATCGGGCTGTTCAGGTACACCGGGATATCCGGGATCAGCCGGTCACGCTTGAGCTTGTAGAGGTAATACATCAGCAGCTGGGCGCGCCCGACAGCGAATGAAGGAACCAGGACGATGCCATGGCGCAGGAGTGTCTGGTTGATGACCTGGGCCAGATACTCCTCGATCGATTCTGTCGGGTGCTTGCGATCACCGTAGGTGGACTCCACAAGCAGCACATCCGCCGTACGGACCAGCTCCGGTGCCCGCATGATCGGGTCTTGCGGCCTGCCCAGGTCACCCGAGAAGACCAAGGTCTGGCCCTGCGCACTGACCTGCACAGTCGCCGCGCCCAGGATATGGCCAGCCGTGCGCAGCAGCAGGTCCATGCCCTCGGCAATCGGCGTTGCCTGATGCAGCTCCACCGGGCGCAATAGTGCCAGCGCCTGTTTGGCATCCTGCTCGGTATAGAGCGGCCGCGCCGGGGTGTGTTTGGAATAACCGTGGCGATTGGCATGTTCGGCCTGCTCCTCCTGCAGCCGCGCGCTGTCGAGCAGGAGCACTTCAGCCAGGGCGCAGGTTGCCGGCGTGGCATAGATCGGTCCGCTATAGCCTTCCCTGGCCAATACTGGAAGGTAGCCACTGTGGTCGAGATGGGCGTGGGTCAGCACGACTGCATCCAGCGCCCGCATTGCCGAAGGCAAGGGTTCCCAGTTGCGCAGGCGCAATTGCTTGTAGCCCTGGTACAGCCCGCAGTCCACCAGTATCCGCGTGCGGTCGCGGGTCAACAGGAATTTGCTGCCGGTCACCGTCCCGGTGCCGCCGAGAAAGGTCAGTTGCATGGCCAAGGCTCCTGGGTTTCGAACACATTAGGATGGACCGCGAGCACGCTGCACGGCGGATGGCCGACCATGCGTTCGGTAGTGTCGCCCAGCAGCTTGTCCAGCCCTTTGGGCTGCACCACGCCCATCACCACGGCGTCGACTTCAAGGGCCACGACCTGTTCGCGAATCACCTGCACCGAGCCGCCCTCCACGAAGTGTCGGCGGTCCGGCGCCACACCTTCTGCCTCTGCCAAGGCGTTGAAGGGTTCCTGCAGCGCCGCGCGCAGCTCGTCGATCCACGCCTCGGTGACGTTCATGTCCGCGGCGAACACACCGGCCAGGTTGTAGGCCGACAGCAGATGCAACGCAGCATCGCACTGCAGTGCCAACGCCTGGGCGACGCGAATCAGCCCTCGATTAAACCGTTCCTGAACCTCTGGCGTCTCGCTGAAACAGGTATCCACGGCGACCAGAACGCGCCGAGGCAATGAAACGGCCGCTTTGGGCACGAAGAGGGTGAGCCCCTTGAAACCTCGCATCAGCGCACTGTCCAGCGGGGTACCGAACAGCCGCGCCAGGGCCGACGCGGATTCGCTGTCCTTGATCACCAGGTCCGGCTGCAGTTCGCTGATGTAGGCGATGGCCTCGCTGCGGATATCGTCGGCGGCAAGGCTGTCGACCGTCAGTGTCACACCGCTGCCGCGGTGCCGTTCGGCCAGCGCCCGCAGCTGCACGCAGTAGTGGTCGTACTGGCGTTTGATATCAGCCTCGTTCAGGCGCTCTTCGCGCAGCAGGTGCTCCTCGCTCGGCTCGAACAACCCCAGCACATGCACGCTGGCGCCGCTGACATGCGCCAGCGCCAGCCCACTGCGCAGCGCGGCTGAATGGGGATCGACTTCGGTAAGCAGCACCAGCAATTGTCGAAACTGACCCATGATGAACCTCCGTAGCTTTCGTGAGGACTGGCAGCGCAAAGGCCTGGGTGCGCGCTTGCTGCGGCACCTGCTCGGCGCGGCGCGGCGCAGTGGCTATGAGTGGATGATTTCCAGGGACCTGGCGAACAATTTCGCCATGCACCGGCTGACCAAGGGGCTGGGGTTCAGCTCACGCTACCTGGGCGGCGATGTCAGCGAGATTCTCCACGAACTGGACCTGCGGGCCTGAAAACAAGGCCCTTGCGGGCCTTGTACCTCACCCCTGGGAATGCTCGGGGGAAATCACCAGCACACTGCTGGACAAGCGATGCAACACCCGCTCGGCAGTACTGCCGATGAACCAGCCGATGCCATGGTGGTGATAACTGCCCATGACCAGTACGTCGATATCATTGTTGTCCATGAACACGGCCAGGGCTTTGGCCGGGTCGCCGATGCGCATGTGGCGGTGCTCGGCGGCAATGCCATTGCGCTCGGCAAGGGCCTGGAAGGCGTCGCTCTGTGCTTCGTGTAGCGTCCGGGCAAGGTTGGAATCGAACAGGAACGAATGCGCCCGGCTGCCGCCCGCGCCCAGGTACATGGAACCCAGGTCGTAGGCATACAGCAATTCGATCTGCGCGCTGCACTGCAGAGCCAGTTTCAGCGCCTCACTGATGATCTGGTCGTTGAAGCCTTCGAACTGATCCTCGGGCCTGGACAGGTCCACGGCCGCCAGGATTCTGCGCGGTAACGCATGGCTGGCGTTGTGCACCAGATGCAGCGGTATGCGGGTTTCGCGCAGCAGCTGGATATCCAGGTTGGTGAACATGGCACGCGCCCACCAGGGCTCATGCTCGAACTCCTTGATCAGCAGGGCGAACGGCTGTTCGCGCAGGTGCACCAGGATCTCGTTCAAGGGATGCTGCACCCACACCACTTCAGTGGTGACTGTGACGCCGTTGCGCCGCATCGGCTGCGCCTGGTTTTCCAACCACTCCCAGTGTTGCTGCACGTAACCTTCGCGCATCACTGCCAGCGCCTGGTCATTGACCAGGCCCGCCGTGGCAAGCCCTTCCACATAATCGAAAGCCACGATGTGCAGCGCCATGCCCTTGGCCTTGGCCAAGGCTGCGGCTCGGTCGTAGACGGGGGTTCGGCGCATCAGGGGCGATGCGATCAACAGCAGTCTTTGCGGGGTTTCCATGGCACACCTCGACGGTTGCGATATGTAACCGAAGCATCGTTTACCCGTGCTTTGCGGACTTGACGTTTGTCAACTGACGCCCCAATGGACCAACGGTATTTCCCACAGCACAAAAACTTGACGAGGATCAACGTATCGCCGGTTGCCGGGCGCACGCTACGCCTATATCAACAACAATTTCCAGCCCCGGAGGCGTGCCATGGCCCTCATGAAGGCAGCGGTGTTCGTCGACAAAGTGGCGATCACCCCCTGACCCTCGCGCACTGGATGCAGGGACGCCTTTGTTTGCATCGTTCCGCAGTTTTCTTGCCCATGCATGCTCCGGAGGAACCCATGAACGTCTACCTCGAGAACAACACCGAACAGAACCGCTGGTGGGTCCGCATGGACGACTGGCGGGTAGGTTTCAACACGGCCGCTGAAGCCGGGCAGTTTGTCCAGCGGCTCAATGCCCGCCTCCACGCCCCCCATTCGCGGGACATGCTCTTGGACTGGTCGCCCCGCCCAGTTGCGCAGACTCGGGCTGATTTCCGATGCGCGAAGGAGGCCTGAACATGTCTGGCCAACTGAAAGTCACGCTGCTCGAACAGCCTGCTTCGCCTCCGGTTCACCTGAAACCGCTGGCGACGCTGTGCCGTGATTGTCGGGTCAGCGGCTTGTGCCTGCCCACCGGTTTGCCCCTGCACGACAATAGCTGCCTGGGCTCGCTGATCGGGCCGCGCATGCGCATCCGCAAAGGCACGGCGCTGTTCAATGCCAATGATCCCTTGACCATGCTCTATGCCGTGCGCTGCGGCAGTTTCAAGACCAGCCTCAACAGCGTCGAGGGCCAGGGTGTCGTGATCAACTTCTGGATGCCGGGCGACGTGCTCGGGCTGGATGCCATCGCTACAGATCACCATGTCTGCGACGCGATCGCCCTGGAAGATAGCGAAGTCTGCCCGGTCCCCTATCGTCGCCTGCAAGCGCTGGCGCGCGACTTTCCGGCCTTGCAGCAAAGCCTGAACCGCTTGATGAGCCGGGAGATCGTACGTGAACACGAGCGCGTGCTGATGTTGTGCAACCTCACCGCCGAACAGCGCCTGGCCAGTTTTCTGATCGGGCTGTCCCGGCGCTTCGTCAACCGTGGCTACTCCGCCCATGGCTTCATGTTACGCATGTCGCGCGAGGACATAGCATCCTACCTGGGCCTGCGCCTGGAGACCGTATGCCGATCGGTCGCCCGCTTGCGTGCGCAAGACGTCGTCAGCCTGCACGGCAGGCTGGTGGAAATACTCGACATGCCAGCATTGATGGCGTTCGAGCAAGGCGGCCTTGACGGTGAACGCAAGCACTCCCTGAAAGCACCATGCTCGACACCCTGAAGCCCTGCCGCCGCCGGGCTGAGAACCTTCGCCATCACCGACCTGCAGGGTGTAGCATTTTTGTTCAGGCCAGCCCGCCAAAGCGCTGGTAGAAACCCTCGTTCACATCCGGCAAAGGCCCGTCGGCCGTCTCCAGCGCCGCATTCAGCCACTCCTCTGCCTTGGCAAACACCAGCCGATACAGGTTGCGGCACAACTGTCGCGCGGCCCTTCCCTCCCAATCCCCTGGCAGCAGCTCGTCTGGCAGTTGCGGGTCGCGCAACAGCAGGCGGCGGTACTCGTGAATCAGCAGGGTGCGCGCCAGGAAACAATCTTGCGCATCGAGCAGTTGCTACTCTTTCAGGCTCTGCCACAGCGGCCTGAACAGCTGGATGAACTCGCTGTACTGCTGCCCCAGCTCATCGATACGCCAGCTCTCCCGCACCTGGGCGCGCATGGCCTTGGACGCGAGCACTTCCTGGGTGTGGGTTTCGAAGACGATACTGTCGTCGCTGGCTTCCACGTCACGCAAGGTTGCGGTCAGATCAGCGCGGTCTGCCCGTGGGCAGCCAAGCAGGTTCGGCGCCATCACGCCAAACCCCTGCCATTCCAGCTCTTCACGCAAGGCCTTGCGCTTGCCGGCCTCAAGCTGCGACAGCAACACCAGCGTCCAGGCGCCATCCCAGGCCGGTTGGCTCGGGCTGTAGACACGTTTGAAGGCTTTTTCGAAACGGCGGCGGCCAGTGCCCGTGAGGCTGTAGTAACTGCGTCGGCCAACTTTTTCAGCGGTGAGCCAACCCTCTTTGGTGAGGCGAAAGATCGATGTGCGGATCAGTCGTTCGTTGATGCCGATCGGCTCCAGCAGGTTGATCAGGCTACCCAGCCAGACGGTTCCCCCATGGGGCTCGATGGCATCGCCGTACAAGGTGATGATCAGTGAGCTGGCGCGGATTGGCGTCTGCTCCTGAAAGCGAGTGATCAGGTTGTTCAGTGGGGCAAGATTGCTCATGGGCGAACTGTGCGCGGATAAAGCACCGACTATACCTGTGCGGCGGGCCGCCTGACCATTGCGTGACGCTACCAGGCTCATGCCGAAGCCTGGCCTTTGGGCCGGACCCCGGTATCTTCCATGCGCGGGCGCCCTGGTTCGGCTTCGGCCAATGGCGGGCATTCGACCATGCTGTTCATGCAGCGCTGCGCCAGGTGCTGATACTCCGCAGTACCGCGCTGTTTCCAGGCCAACTCCTGTTCGCTCAAGGGCCGTTTGACCTGGGCCGGCGACCCCATCACCAGGCTCTGCGCTTCACATGCGAAGCCGGCTTTGACGAACGCCGTCGCCGCGACGATGCAGCGCGGTGCGACATGGGCGCCATCCATTACCACAGCGTTCATGCCGATCAAGGCGTCCTCGCCCACTTTGCAGCCGTGCAACACCGCGCCATGACCAACATGCCCGTTTCGTTCGACCACCGTGTCGCCACCCGGAAAACCATGCATTACACAGGTGTCCTGCAAGTTGGCGCCCTC
>Ga0160449_1001486_pt1 | contig 11328 bp, 9 predicted proteins | sample HID1975I_E1MG_FD_108216 | JGI IMG/M metagenome (GOLD analysis project Ga0160449, IMG submission 108216) | Enriched soil microbial communities from UW Madison campus, WI, USA - HID1975I_E1 MG | ecosystem: Environmental > Terrestrial > Soil > Unclassified | place: USA: Madison, Wisconsin...
AACTTTATTTAGATAAATTTGGAATTGAATTAAAATTCTATGATGTAAAAATCTCAAACGGAACAACACTACTTTAATACCACAACACACTACAATGAAAAATTTTGACATTAACGAAGATCCACACAGACGCTTCAATCCACTAATTAACGAATGGGTCTTGGTTTCACCTCATCGTGCAAAACGCCCTTGGCAGGGTCAAAACGAAACTATTTCAACAGAAGAACTTCCTAAATACGACCCGACATGTTATTTATGTCCAGGAAATGTTCGCGCCAACGGAGAAACTAATCCAGTGTACGAAAGCAGTTTTGTTTTTGAAAATGATTTTGCAGCAATGAAGCAAGAGGAAATTATTTTTGAAGAAGATATCAAACATACTTTCTTTAAAGCAAAGCCAGAACAGGGAATTTCGAGGGTAGTGTGCTTCTCGCCAAGACACGATCTTACTTTGCCAGAAATGGAAATTGCAGACATTGAAAATATCATTAAAACCTGGCAGAAAGAATATACTGATTTAGGAAACATCAAATACATTAACCACGTTCAGATTTTTGAAAACAAAGGAAGTGTAATGGGCTGTAGTAATCCGCACCCGCACGGACAAATATGGGCGCAGTCTTCATTACCAACTCAGGTTGAAAAAACGCATAACAGTTTAAAATCATATTACGATAAAAACAAAAAAACGCTTTTAGAAGACTATGTTCAAGCTGAGTTAAGAGCTGGTGATCGTATTGTAATCGAAAATGATCATTTTGTAGCATTGGTTCCTTTTTGGGCAATCTGGCCTTATGAAACTATGATCGTTAGCAAAAGAGCTGTAAACAAAATCACCAATTTTACTGCTGAAGAAAGCACTGCTTTTGCTAAAATTTTAAAGCAGTTAACAACTAAATACGATAATTTATTTAATACTTCTTTTCCATATTCTTCAGGAATTCATCAGTCACCAACAGATGGATTTGATCATCCAGAATGGCATTTTCACATGCATTTTTATCCGCCGTTATTAAGATCGGCAACAGTTAAGAAATTTATGGTAGGATATGAAATGCTGGGCGAATCGCAGCGTGATATTACACCAGAAAAGAGTGCTGAAATTTTAAGACAACTTTCAGATGTACATTATAAAAGTCTAGTAAAAGTATAATCGTTGTTGTTTTAGCGAAGCTGAAAATTTAAAAATTTAACACAAAAGCCTGTCAATAAATGTAAAAAACACATTTGCTGATGGTTCATTTATAAATTTTTATTCTACATTTGGCAATCTCTTTTATTTTCCACAAAAAAATAACAGAAATAAAACACATCTTGCATTTTTAACAAGATTACACAACACAAAAAACAATTTAAAACCAAACAAACAAATTTAACCCTATAATAATTATTTAAAATACTACTAACAATGAACCAAAACCTCGCTTTCGCAGATTATGCGGTTTTTATTATTTATTTTATCGTAGTCTCGGTCTACGGTTACACCGTTTATCGTAAACGTAAACAAGACGAACAAGATGCTAAAGCTTACTTTTTGGCTGAAGGAAATTTAACTTGGTGGGCAATTGGAGCTTCTTTAATTGCTTCTAACATCTCTGCAGAACAATTCATCGGAATGAGTGGTGAAGGTTTCTTTTTAGGAATCGCTGTTGCTGCTTACGAATGGCTTGCTGCCGTTGCGCTTATTATTGTAGCTGTGTGGTTTATTCCTGTATATCTTAAAAACAAGATTTACACTATGCCGCAATTCTTAAAAACACGTTACAACGAATCTACTGCTTTGATTATGGCAGTTTTCTGGTTGTTTTTGTACGTTTTTGTAAACTTAACTTCTATTCTTTATTTAGGTGCAGTTGCTATTAACGGTCTTGCTGGTGGAGAATATCTTCATGCTATTATGATCGGATTGGCTGTTTTTGCTTTATTTATTTCTCTTGGAGGAATGAAGGTTGTTGCTTATACAGACGTTATTCAAGTTGCCGTATTAATCATTGGAGGTTTGGTAACTTCTTATATCGCTTTAACAACAGTTGGTCAATACTTTGGTGTTGGAGAAAATGCAATTGCTGGTTTCAAAGTTTTAATGAGAGAAGCACCAGAGCACTTCAAAATGATTATTCCAAAACCAACTGCAGCTTCTTCTCAATTAGAAATTGATAAATATTTGACTTTCCCAGGTTTGATGTCTTACCTTGCTGGTATCTGGATTATCAACTTAAACTATTGGGGATGTAACCAATACATTACACAAAGAGCACTTGGAGCAGATTTACAAACAGCTCGTACAGGAATCTTATTTGCTGGTATGTTAAAATTATTAATGCCGCTTATCGTAATGCTTCCTGGTATTGCTGCTTACGTTTTATACACAAACGGACATTTACCTCAATTAGTTGGAGGAAAAGATGGAGCTTATTCTGCTGTATTAACATTCCTTCCAACAGGATTAAAAGGACTTTCTGTTGCCGCTTTAACGGCTGCAATTGTAGCTTCTTTGGCTGGAAAAGTAAATAGTATTTCTACAATTTACACATTAGATATTCATAAAAAATATATTCAAAAAGAAGCTGGCGAAAAACAACAGGTAAATATTGGTAGAATTGCCGTTTTTGCTGCAATGCTTTTAGCAGTTCTATTTACTTGGAATGACATTTTAGGAATTGGTGGTGTTGGCGGATTTACATACATCCAAAAATACACCGGATTCATCAGCCCTGGAGTTTTTGCTATGTTCTTCCTTGGTATGTTCTGGAAAAGAACTACTGGAACTGCAGCAATCGTAGGTGTACTTTTAGGATTCTTATTATCTGTCTTATTCAACGAATACGCTCCTGCTTTATTTGGAAACGAAACACTTTTATACACAGCTTACCCTAACGGAAAAGGAGCATTCGAAATTCCTTTCCACATTTGTATGGGATTATCATTCTTCTTTACAATGTTAGCAATGATCGGAATTAGTTTCGCAGGACCTAAAGTAAATCCTAAAGCATTTGAAATTGATTCTGAAATGTTCAAAGTTAAACCGCAGACAACAGTCTTAATCGTAATTACGTTATTGATTATTGTCGCGCTTTATGTTAAGTTCTGGTAATAAATTATCAGTTCTATTCTCTCTATTTTTACAGCTGTTGTTTGTCATGAACAACAGCTGTAAATTTTTAAAAAAAGTTCTAACACATAGAAATAAAAGCCACGAATTACACTAATTTCCACGAATTAATTTTCTAAATAAAAAATTCGAGTTAATTCGTGTAATTCGTGGTAAAAAAAAATCGCAATAAATTATAATACATAAAAATCATGCAGTTATCATTAACCCAAAAAATCATTATCGTTACTGGAGGCGCAAAAGGAATCGGTTTAGGAATCGTTAAAGTTCTAGCCGAAGAAAATGCAATTCCGTTTATCGTTGGACGTAACGAAAATGACAACATCAAAGCCGTAGAAGAATTAAAAGCCATTGGAAAAGAAGCGCATCAAGTTGCCGCCGATTTGACAAAACCTGAAGACTGCAAAAAAGCCGTTGACGCCGTAATTGCAAAATTTGGCCGAATTGACGGACTCGTAAATAACGCCGGAGTTAATGACGGTGTTGGATTAGAGAACGGAAATTATGAAGATTTCGCTGCCTCTCTTCACAAAAATTTAGTGCATTATTATTTAATGGCACAGCATGCGCTTCCGTATTTAAAAGAATCAAAAGGAGCAATTGTAAACATTGGTTCTAAAACTGCCGAAACAGGTCAAGGCGGAACCTCAGCTTACGCTGCTTCAAACGGAGGACGAAATGCTTTAACCAGAGAGTGGGCGGTAGAATTACTAAAATATAGCATTCGTGTAAACGCCGTAATTGTAGCCGAATGTTACACTCCGCTTTACGAAACGTGGATCAATACTTTTGAAAATAAAGAAGAAAAATTAGCCGCAATTACAAAAAATATTCCGCTAGAAAACAGGATGACAACAGCAGAAGAAATTTCTAATATGGTGGTTTTCTTGTTGTCTGAAAAATCAAGCCACACCACTGGACAGATTATTTATGTTGATGGAGGTTATACCCATTTAGATCGATCTATTTAAAATATTTTTTTCTGCCACGAATTACGCAAATTAACTCGAATTTTTATTTAGAAAATTAATTCGTGGAAATTGGTGTAATTCGTGGCTATATTTTTTATTTCACGCAGATCTAGCAGATTGGGCAGATTTAAAAAATCCCTTTAATCTTTAATCCCGATAGCTATCGGGAGTGGCAAAACTCATCTTCGCATTATTTTTAAAATCAGATGGCGTTATTCCTTTAACTTTTTTGAAGAGTTTATTAAAATTTGAAGCTGTTTTATAACCGCATTCGTATGCAATTTCAGACATACTTTTATCGGTTTCAAGTAGCAATTTGCAGGCATTAGAGATTCTGATTTCGTGCAGATAATCTACAAAGTTTTTTTTTGTTTTTACCCTGAACATTCTGCAGAAAGAAGTCCGCGTCATATTTGCGACAGCGGCAATTTCTTCTAAGGAAATATTCTTTTTATAATTTTTATTGACGTATTGAAAAACTTCTGAAAGACGATCTACTTTTGAATCTTTCTGCATCAAAGAATAAATTTCGTCATTGATGTAAATCGTATCTTGACTTTCTGAAAGAATAGACAAAATCTCAAAAAGTCCGACAATTACCTCAAAGTCTTTTTTTGAAACTAACTTCTCCAATTTTTTAGCAATCTGCTTATTGGTTTTTCCGATAATCGAAATTCCTTTTCCAGCCTGAAAAAAGAGTTCATTAATTTTTTGCGTTTCTTTTAATTCGTAAAAAGTCGGTCCAAAAATATCTTTATGAAAATATACGACAATCGAATTGGCTTTTAAATCTTCAATTCCTTGATAATATTTTTCATCATTCAACCACACATGCGGAATATCAGAACCTAAAAAAACCATATCGCCGGGTTCAAATGGCATTACCGAATTTCCGATAATTCGCTTGCCATAACTTTCTTTTACATACACCAATTCTAATTCGGGATGCGAATGAAATGGCGCTTGAAAAAAAGGCTCAACACGATTTAATACCGAAACTTTTGTATTGAGATAAGACGCTATTTTGGTTTGTTCCAATTTCATTCTGCAAAGATAATTAAAGATTATACACGGATAATATTAGACTAATAATAAAAGGCTAAAAAAACTAATTTTATTTTTCGTTTACTGCCCAAATTTTAGTGAAATCAAAGTGCTTAACTTCTTCCCTAACTACAGAAAACGACAACACAAAAAAGAAAAAAAACAACAAAACAATGCTTGATACAACTAAAAAATTAGTCGTAAAACTGCATCCAGAAGATAATGTTCTGGTAGCTTTAACCGACTTGCCAAAAGGAGAATCTATTCTTTTTGAAAACGAAACTTACGTTTTACAAGACCTCATCAAAGCCAAACATAAATTCTACATGCAGGACATGAAGCAGGGAGAAGAAGTAAACATGTACGGTGTTTTGGTGGGAAAAGTACAATACGATGTGGCAAAAGGAAGTTTAATGACGACCGAAAACTTAAAACACGCCGCAGATCCTTACGCTTACAGAAACGCTTCTTACGAATGGAATGCGCCTGATGTTTCTAAATTTGAAAACAGAACCTTTAAAGGTTACAAAAGAAAAGACGGACGTGTTGGAACAGCCAATTACTGGCTTTTTGTTCCGACGGTTTTTTGTGAAAACAGAAATCTTGATGTTATTAAAGAAGCATTACACAAGCAATTGGGTTATGCTGTAACAGACAAATACAATCAATTTACGCACGAATTACTGGAAGGTTATTTGAACGGAAATGACATTAATGATATTAATATTGAATTAAATCCGACTCCAAAAAACAAACGTGTTTTTGAAAACGTAGACGGAATTAAATTCTTAAATCACCAAGGAGGCTGTGGTGGAACGCGTCAGGATGCTTCTACTTTAAGCGATTTATTGGCTTCTTATGCCAATCATCCAAACGTGGGTGGAATCACGCTTTTGAGTTTAGGATGCCAGCATTTACAAGTCCAGGATTTTGTAAATGATGTAAAAAGACAAAACCCAGAATTTGACAAACCGTTGTTTATTTTTGAACAGCAGCAGACAGAAAGCGAAGAAGTTTTGATTACTAATGCCATCAAAAAAACATTTGAAGGTTTAATCGAAATCAATAAATACGAAAGAACTGATGCGCCTTTGAGCGATTTATGCATTGGTGTAAAATGCGGCGGAAGCGATGGTTTTAGCGGAGTTTCTGCAAATCCTGCAGTTGGTTATACTTCAGATTTAGTGGTAGCTTTAGGCGGAAAAATTCTTTTGGCCGAATTCCCAGAATTATGCGGCGCCGAACAGAATTTAATTGACAGATGTATTACTGAAGATAAAGCGAAAAAATTCATAGATTTAATGGAATCTTATGATGAACTCGCGCATAAAGTGGGTTCTGGTTTTCATATGAATCCGTCACCAGGAAACATTAAAGATGGTTTAATTACAGATGCTATCAAAAGCGCTGGAGCGGCTAAAAAAGGTGGCACTTCTCCTGTTGTTGATGTTTTAGATTACACCGAATTGGTTACAAAACCAGGTCTTAGTTTGGTTTGTACACCAGGAAATGATGTGGAAGCGACAACTGGAAAAGCGGCTTCTGGAGCAACTTTAATTTTATTTACCACAGGATTGGGAACTCCGACAGGAAACCCAGTTTGTCCAGTAATTAAAGTGGCGACAAACTCTGTTTTGGCAACACGAATGAAAGATATTATAGATATTGACTGCGGGCCAATCATTAGTGGTGAAAAATCTATTGAAGAAATGGGCGAAGAGATTTTAGAATATTGCATTAAAGCAGCAAGCGGAGAAATTATTCCGAAAGCAGTTCAATTAAACCAAGACGATTTTATTCCGTGGAAACGCGGCGTATCTTTGTAAAAGACTATTAAAAACAACTCATAAAAATTTATATCAAATGTTTTCATTACAAAATAAAAAAGCAATTATCACTGGCGGAGGAAGCGGAATTGGAAGAGCGATTTCAGTTTTATTTGCTAAACAGGGAGCTGAAGTTCACATTTTAGAATTGACTGAAGAAAGTGCAAAAGAAACGGTTGCAGAAATAAAATCAAACGGCGGAAATGTTTTCGCACATGCCTGCGACGTTTCGAACCACGAACAAGTGAAATCAACTTTCGAGAAAATCGGAAATATTCATATTCTGGTAAACAACGCCGGAATTGCTCACGTTGGAAAAGTAGACACGACTCCAGAATCTGATTTTGACCGTATTATGAATGTAAACGTAAAAGGAGTTTACAACTGTCTTCACGCATCGATTCCTGCACTTAGAAGCTCTGGCGGAGGTGTAATTTTAAACTTGGCTTCTATTGCCTGCTGGGTTGGAATTCCGGACCGTTTTGCTTATTCTACTGCAAAAGGAGCGGTTATGGCCATGACTTTATCAGTTGCAAAAGATTATTTGAATGATAAAATCAGATGTAATTCTATTTCTCCTGCAAGGGTTCATACGCCTTTCGTAGACGGATTTATTGCTAAAAATTATCCAGGAAAAGAAGAAGAAATCTTCGAAAAATTATCTCAGTCACAACCAATCGGACGAATGGGAAAACCTGAAGAAATCGCAACCTTAGCATTATTCTTGTGCAGCGACGAATCTTCTTTCATCACAGGTTCAGATTACCCAATTGATGGCGGATTCATTAAATTAAATAACTAAAATTTTTCTTTAGCCACAGATTTAAAGGATTAGAATGATTTAAAAAAATCTGCTCGATCTGCTAAATCTGCGTGCAAAAAAAATAAGCCACGAATTTCACAAATTTCCACAAATTTTAATTCGAGAAAATTTGTGTAATTCGTGGCAAAAAAAATTAAACACAGTTTAAAAAAATAATTTTAATCCTTTAAATCTGTGGCAAAAAACAATACACATTACTAAAAAAATTAAAATATGAAACTTATAAGATTTGGAGAAGAAGGAAAGGAAAAACCAGGTGTTTTACTTAATGATAAAAGATATGATGTTTCGTCTATCGTAACAACAGATTACAACGAAGCTTTTTTTGAAAATGACGGATTAGCAAAATTAGAAGAAGCTTTAAAAAACAATCCATCTTTACCAGAAGTAAGCGATTCAGTACGTTTAGGTTCTCCAGTTGCGCGTCCTTCAAAAATTATCTGCATCGGATTAAATTATGTAGATCACTGTGAAGAAACTGGTGCTGCAATTCCAGAAGAACCAATTATCTTCTTCAAATCTACAACTTCTTTATGCGGACCAAATGATAATTTGATTATCCCAAAAAACAGCGAAAAAACAGACTGGGAAGTAGAATTGGCATTTGTTGTAGGTAAAAAAGCCAGCTATGTTTCTGAAGAAGATGCCCCAAATTATATCGCTGGATACTGTCTTTTGAACGATTATAGCGAAAGAGCATTCCAAATCGAGCGCGGCGGACAATGGGCAAAAGGAAAAGGTTCTGATACCTTTGCTCCTCTTGGACCAATTATGGCAACTCCAGACGAAGTTGGCGATGTAAATAACCTAAAAATGTGGCTTACCGTAAACGGAAAAACATTCCAAAACAGTAATACTTCAAACTTGATTTTTAAAATTCCATTCTTGGTTCATTATTTAAGCCAATTTATGACCCTGCTTCCTGGCGATGTGATCAGTACAGGAACGCCTCCAGGAGTTGGTTTAGGAATCAAACCAGATCCAATTTATATTAAAGCAGGCGACGTAATCGAATTAGGAATTGAAGGTTTGGGTACAAGTAAACAGACTGCTGTAGCTTATCAACAAAAATAAAATTATGGCAACTCAAAAATTTTGTCTTGCACTAGACTTAAAAGACGACGCAGATTTGATTGCAGAATACAAACAACTTCATGAAAATGTGTGGCCAGAAATAAAAAAAAGCATTCAAGATGCTGGAATTTTAGTTTTGGATATTTATTGCACAGGAAATAGACTTTTCATGATCATCGAAGGCGACGAAAATTTCTCTTTTGAGAAAAAAGACAAAGCCGACGCTGCAAACGAAAAAGTTCAGGAATGGGAAACTTTAATGTGGAAATTCCAGCAAGCTTTACCGTGGGCAAAACCAGGACAAAAATGGATTGTAATGGATAAGATATTTGAATTGTAATTGACTAAAAATATTCCGTAGGAATATCTCATCGGTAGAAAAAATAGGATTGTTGAGCGTTGTGTCCTGTAGGGACACCTGTTTTTACGGAATACAATATCAACTCTTGAACCAAACGTTCCTACGGAACGTATTATAGCAATTCAAATTTCGTTCTACCGACGAAACATTCCTATGGAATGAATCTAGAAACGATTTTTTTTTGATAAACAAAGCCCTGATTACTCAGGGCTTTGGTCTTTTGGACATTTACTAAATACGCCATATTGGCTATCAAATAATCGTGTTTTTTGACAAACGGATGTTTTTCATTCCAGGCATAAACCACCGAACACAACCAATTTTTTCTTTACATCTGCATTTTGAACTGATAGAAAAACAAATTTTAAAATAAAGCGGATTTCCAATTGGAATCCGTTTTTGTTTTTGAAAAAAATGACAATAATTTTAAGTGAAATAAATTATTATTCATCCTTTTGATTACTTTTAGCAGCTAAAAATAAATCTCAATTAACCAAAAAATGAAAAAACTAATTATCGCATGCTTATTTATTTCTGGAGCTGTATTTGCTCAAGATATGAATGTAGTTAAGGGAAACTTTGACTTTTTAAAAGATCAAAAAGAAATCAACACAGAATTCGATTATAGTAATTTTACTATGATGAAGGAAAACAAACCGGAATCACAATATGTTGAAGAACATATAGCCGATTTAGACAAAAAAGGAAAAGGAAATGGTAATCTTTGGCACAAAAGATGGGTTGTTGCAAAAGATCAAATCTGGACTCCTAAATTTTTAGAAATCGGAAATATTGTAATGACAAAAGCTGGTAAAGAGGTGAATTTTCAAGAAGGACTAAACACACCTTACACTTTAATTGTGCAAACCGTTTGGATTTATCCAGGATGGGATGCAGGAATTATGAAACAGCCGGCAAAAGTTACTACCAATTTAAAGTTTGTTGAAACGGCAAATAAATCTAATGTTTTATTAGAAATTTCAAGTGTAGATGCACCTGGAGATCAATATGGCAGTAATTTTAATAACGAAACTAGAATTGGAGAAGGATACGCAAAAACAGCAAAATCATTATCTAAACTTTTATTAAAAAAGGCTTTTAAATAAAAACCTCAAATATTCAGCAGGAATATCTCGTAGGTAGAAAAAAATATTATCGTTTTGCAGTAATGTCCAGTAGGGACATCTGATTTACGGAAATAATATACCTGAATCAATTAATCAAACGTTCCTACGGAACGTAAACGCAACTCAAATTTCATTCTACCTACGAGACATTCCTACGGAATGAATAAAAAAAAGCCCTAATTATTAGGGCTTTGTTCTTTTTGCATATTTAGTAAATACGCCATATTGGCTATTACGTGATCATGTTTTTTCACAAACGGATTTTCTTCATTCCAAACATATCCTGCCAATACCGAACATATTTTTTCTTTCACATCTGGATTTTCAGGCTGATGGAAAAATAAAGTCTGAAGATTTCCTGTGTACCATTCCTGTACGTAAGTCGTGAAAACAGCAATTCCGCGTTTCATGTATTGCGTAAATTCCACTTCCCAATCAACAGAAATTCCCTTTGATTCTTTCAAATATAATTTTGCTGCCAGCATTCCAGACTCGGTTGCAAAAGCTACACCAGATGAGAAAACTGGATCTAAAAATTCAGAACTATTTCCAGTCAAAGCAAAACCATCGCCGTACATTCTTTTTACTGCCCTTGAATAGTTTTCTAATTTAACAGGTTCAAATAAAAATTCTGTTCCGGCAAATCTTTTGATATAATAATCAGATTTTTGAATAGCATTTCGGAGAGCCTCTGCATTATCTTTATTTTCAGAAAGAGAATTGATAAAATCGGTCGGACCAACAACTCCCAAACTCGTATTTCCATTCGAAAACGGAATTACCCAAAGCCAAACTTCGGTTTCCAAAATATCAAAAGAAATTTGAGTTCCCTCTACCCCTTCTTCTCTATTAATATCTTTAACATGTGTAAAAATAGAAGAATGGGGGTCTAGTTTTGACGGAGTATCCAAATCTAAAAGTCTTGGCAAAACACGTCCGTATCCGCTTGAGTCGATTATAAATTTAGCGTGAATTTCTTTTAAATTCCCG
>Ga0160449_1001491_pt1 | contig 11322 bp, 6 predicted proteins | sample HID1975I_E1MG_FD_108216 | JGI IMG/M metagenome (GOLD analysis project Ga0160449, IMG submission 108216) | Enriched soil microbial communities from UW Madison campus, WI, USA - HID1975I_E1 MG | ecosystem: Environmental > Terrestrial > Soil > Unclassified | place: USA: Madison, Wisconsin...
AGTTGGTAAATATACCCACAGTACAATTCAGGAATTTACCACAATGGCAAAAGACGAAATTGCTTTTGTAGGCTGTGGTATTAAACCAGATCCAGCAGATTTAGCCAATAAAAATCCGCTTCCAGAATTATTTGCCAATGATGTGGTAAAAGCGGGAGATTTCCCAATTGTAGTATTACATTCAAGCGGAAGCAACGGTAAATTTAGCGGAGACGGTTATGTTACTTTACCATTCTTAGAAAAATTCAGAACTCTTATAGATGCCGCAAATGCTGCAGGTGGCCCAGATATTGGAAAATATTCTCGTATCAGAATCACTTTTCAAAACATTGGAGTAAATACAGACTTCAAATTGATTTCTGGAGAAATTATCGCGAGTTATGATCCTACATGGAGCAACATGGCTGATGGTGATAAAATCCTTACCGATATTTTAGGAAGTGACGGAAAACCAATTGAAGGAAAATTAGATTATGTAGTAAAATCGGCTACTTTAAATCCAGATGGAAGTACAACTATCATTGGAGAAAATGGAGCTAAAACAACACTTCCAAAATCTCCATACGATCAGGTTTATACGGATAAAAACGGAACTACTGTTACAATTCCTGCTAACGGAAGTGCTGCGCCAACTATTGGTGCTCCTGCCCCTGGCGGAAAAGCAACAGCTTCTAATACAAATGGAATGTCATCTAGCGGAGAAGTTGCTCAAATTTCATCTCCAGATGTAAAAATTACTTTTGAAGATAGTAAAGAAGCTAAATATGCTTTTGATCCACAGCCCGAAAATGGATCTGCAAAACTTAAAAGCAGTTACGAACTTATTCCAACAGGTGACGGAAAAGTTTATACAGTTAATTACAAAGCAGTATCAGACTTAAAAGGAGACGATTATGTTATCGCAAGAGCAGAATTCTCTAATGGTAAAAAAAGCTCTGATATTGTCTTTAAAACAAGCTCTGGAGGAAAAGTTGATGCTGAATGGAACACATCAGACAATACCGCAAAAATTTTACTGAAGAAAACGCTGAATTTTGGTAAAGATGCCATTATTGCAACAGTAAAAGGAGCACCAGTAAAATCGGCACAAGACACAACTAAAACTGTTGAAGGAAAATCTGATGTTGCAGGTAAATTAAATGTTTGGCATTTAACCAAGAAAACGCCAATTAGTGTAACCTTATTAGGAATCAATGGAGCGAAAACTCCAGATAATGCTGATGCAGCAAAATTCCTTAATGATGTTTACAACAAAGCTGGTATTGAGTTTACAGTAACATCTCAAAATGTAAAAATTAACGATCTGCCATCTGAAATAGAAAGTGGCAACAGTGATCTTTTAAATGTTTACACAGACGGCCAGATAGACATAATAAGTCAGATAGAGGCTAACACAGATTTTAAATACAACGAGAAAACGTATTATGTTCTATACACTGGAAAATCGGGCCAAAATGGATACGATGGTTTTATGCCTTTAGGCGGTCAGTACGCCTTTGTATTTAATAACGGAAATCTAAAAACTGCCGCACACGAATTAGGTCATGGTATTTTTGGACTAAAACACCCATTTACAACAGAAGCAGAATCAGGTAAAACTAATCTTCTAATGGATTATGGAAATGGTACTGTTTTATCTCACAACGATTGGGACATCATTCATAGCGGAGGATGGAAATTCTACGGTTTCCAGAAAAGTTCTTCTGGGGCTTTGGCTGGTGGATATGGACTAACCCCTAAGTGGGAATTTGTGACAACTAATACCCGAACTATTCTCTCTGGAAATAAAATTCCAAAACCAGATGAAGGAATGCTTATTGCTTTTCAATCTATAGTAGGTAAAGACACCTTAAATTACGTTTGGAATTTAGACTCAAAAACTTATAAACTGAATGGTAATGGTAAAGATTATGAAGCTGAAAATTATTTCAAAAAGCCAAGTGGCAGCGCTCCAATTTGGTTAATCTTTAATAATAAAGAAACTTGTGATAACAGAAAATATCTAAGAACCGATTATAACGAAAGATTAAGAAAAATTATAGAAGACAAAGATACAGCGGCATTAAACAAATATATCGCCGATTATAGCGCAGCTCAATATTTTGTTAAAACTAAAGAAACAAGAAGCATATACTGGGGCAATCTCGGATGTAATGCTCCTGATAGCATTGGTGGTGATGGAACCGATCCAAGTTATGAAAATTATGTAGTTAACTTAGGGAAAAATGCCAACAAAAATTACACAGAAGACAAAACTGATGTTAACACACAAACTACTCACGTTTTTGATTTAGCAACCGTAATTTCAGAAAAAGAGAAACAAAAAATATTAAATCAATTAGCAGGAATACAGAAAGATTCAGGGATTTTATGTAAAATATATTTTGTTGATTCCTTAACTCCAGAAGGTAAAAAGACCGAGATAAACAACTATTTAAATTCTATTAAAGGAAAAGAAATTGGTTTATTAATAGATTTTACAAATGCTGCTGATCCCTCAATTAAAACCTTTCTTGGTGATGGTATAGAAGGAAAAGGAACATCACAAATGAATAAATACCTTAAGGCTTTAATTGAGGTATTACCTAAATTTGAGGGAACTTATACTCCCTTTAATCCTTTAACAGCAATGTTAGATGGTTTAGCAGGTATTATAGGAAAAGCGAAAATTCCAATTCGTTTTTATAATCCGGATGATACAGATTATAATCCAATCCCTGGTCAGGTTTACTCATTACTAACATTTAGTATAGTTAAGGATAAGCTGAACAATTTTATATCGAATAATAATGCCTATGTAGCAAAGTATTCAGAAAGCCGTTGTGGTTTTGCATTTACATGTGGTATTTGGAATGGTTTAGTTGGTGCTTTAGGAGGGGTTCCAGAAGGAGCCTCTATGGTAATTAAAATAATTACAAACGAAGATGATCAAGCTGTTAAATTATGGGATGGTTTAACAAAACTTAGCTGGTCAACAATTGGAGATCTTGCAGGAGAACAATGGGATAAATATTCTGCCAATCCTTGTATGGCTTCCTATGCCACGGGAGAAGTTGGATTTGTTGTAATATCTTGCTTTTATGGTGCAGGAGAAGCAAAAGGTTTAGCAACGTTTTTCCAAACTTTAGACAGACTTGATGCTGTAGGAGCAGTAATGGGTAAATTTGCAAAAATTAGCAGTCCACTTATAAAAGCTGGAGTTGATAAATTTGGTAAATTTGTTATTACGCCTTTATCAAAACTAGAACCAGGTATTAGTAAAAAATTAAGAGAAACTATAGGGGATGCTTTAAAAAAGGCTATTAAAAGCTCTGACCAATTATCTTTAAGTTTACATGCAACAGATCAAGGTAAATTTCTTGTTGATGGAATAGAACATACCCCAGAAGAACTAGGTGAATTATTAAGTAAAAAATTAAAAAATAAGAAAGAAATAATATTACTTTCATGTAATGACTTAGATAGTGCTAGAGCTCTTTCAGAGGCAACAGGTAAAGCGGTTTATACAACAGATGGAGCAATTACCGTTTTTAAAGATGGAATAAAACGTGCCGAAGACACACATTGGTATAGAATTGAACCAAATGGTACAGCAACTAAAGTAGATACTCCACCAGTTAATGAATGTCCACAATGTGATGGTCCTGATGGTATTGAGATGGGGAAATCTTTCTCAGGTAATCTTGATAAAGAAGTATTAGAGGATCTTAACAAAACATTAGGTTCTAAAAAATTGGCTGAATTACTTGAAATTACTAAGCAATTACCAAGTACATGGTCTATTAAAAAACTTGATGGTAAACTAATTTTAGTAGATAATAAAGGGAAAAGATGGGCTGAAATTTTGGACAATGAAATTCATGCAATTTCCGGAGATAAAGCACAAGGTTGGAATAAGTTTCTAAATGTATCTCCACCTTTAATGAAGAAATTCAAATATGCTGTAGATAATGCAAAATATATTTTTGAAACAGATGATTTAGGCAGGGTTAATAAAGCAGTTATGGAAGATCTTGATTTTGCTTCAAAAGCACGAAATGAAGGTTTTCAACAACAAACCAAACGTGTTAAAGATGGATTACCAAATGACGATGGTGGCCACATATTTAGAAATGAATGGGGAGGCCCTAGTGAGCAAATAAATTATTTTTCTCAAAATGCTGTTAAAAATAGAGCTGGAGGAGATTGGTATAATATGGAGAAAGCAGTATCCGATTTTAAAAAGGCCAATCCTGATGTCAAAATAAAAGCAGAAATGAAATTTAATTTTGATGGAAATAGTAAAAGACCAACATCAGTTGATGTAGAAATTTATAAAAATGGTAAATTAGATTTTGAATTATCTAAAAGATACGAAAACCCATAAAATACTTAAACATGATAGAAAATTATAATGAAATAATCGAAAAATTAAAAGATATAAATTGGAAAAAATTTAATATTGTTTTTAATATTAATAAAGGATCTATAGGATATGATAAAATTGAATATATAGATGATAATGATGTGGAAATATTATTTTTTATAAGATTTGGTGAAATTGATGCTTTAATAAATTCGATACGTAATAAATATAATAGTAATATCGATGACCCCAGCAAAAAATTTAATAAATATGAAATTGAAATTTATCCTAATGGTGAAGTTACCGAGAAAGAATGGTGGGATTCTGAAAAAGAAAAAAAAGATTTACTAGATGGTGCAGAAGTTTTTTATCAGTGGGTAAATGAACTTATGATGTCGATGATATTTGAATATGAAAAAGATAATGACCTTGTTCCAACTCAGCTCGATTCAGATGGTGATCTAGAATATTTAAGTTCATGGGACAGCGGTGTATTTACCTTCCATATAAATGAAAAAAACAATTTAGAGTACAAGGTAGTTCTTACAAAAGATGGAAAAGAAAGAACTCTAGATCTTCCATTGAGAGATTATTTTGTAGAAGGAATATTAGACCATTATAAAGTAACTAATAATGAACTTTCTGATGAATGGAAACCTTGGAATACAATGATATTAAAATCTCTTCACTATGATATTCCTTATGATAAGAGAGATGAATTTGTGAGCTACATTCTAGAATAATTTTTTTTAAACTTTCAAAAAACAATAATCAAAATGCAAACCTCAAAAATCACAAGATACGCCATAATATTACTAGTAGTTTTATTCGTAGTAATTAGCGTATTAAGCTAAAAAGAAAGCCTTCTGAAATTCAGAAGGCTTTCTTTTTTATGAATATGTAACTTATTTTTTTGGAGAATCATTTGTAACCTTAATCAAATAAGTTCCTTCAGGTAGATCAGCAATATTAGATCCGTTGGAGTCCATTATTTTTTTGCCTTGTGAGAAAACCTCAATGTTTTTTCCACCTCTATTAGCTTCATTTGAAGAAGAAGCAACAACAATAGGAGCTGGTGACTTTACAGGTGTAGGTGTTGTTTTCTTTACTGTGTTAGCAACAGGCGTGGCTTGTGCTGGAGCAGCAATAGCAGCTGTTGCTTTAGAACTGTTGTAGGCTTCCTTAACCTGCTCATCTGTCATAGCAACAGTATATAAGCGAAGATCGTCAATATCTGCATTGATACTTGTTGCGGTATTTAATTTTCCTATATTTAAAATATAACCCTTTGCCGAACGCTGAATTCCTTCAACAGATTTTAATAATTCTCCATTACGATAAATTTTAGAGACATTTCCATCATAGGTTACACTATAAAAATACCAAGTTTCCTTTGCGAGCGGTACAGATACTACAACATTATTGGCATCTCCCCAGCCAACCAAACTTAGATCAGAATTGCCTGAAACTGCTGGCTGTTGTATCAATCCGAAATACTGTCCATTTGCTGCAGCCCCATATCCTAAAATATAATTGGCTGCAGTTACAGCATTAAATTTCACCCAAACAGATATCGTCTTTGGCTTATTATCCTGCGGAAGATCGCCTACCACAGCCTGATAAGCTTTATTGGTAAGACGTAAAGCACTTTTAGGACTGCCCATTCTGTCATTTACAAAAACAGGGGCTCCTAAAAAGGAAATTGTATTATCTGCACTATTTAAATTTCCGTTGAAATTAAATTCCTGAACAGGATTTTGTGCATTGGTATTTAAAAAACTTACAAACATTAAAGTGAGTAATATTTTTTTCATATGTATATTTTTTTTCAGAATATTTAATTTTAGGACAAAACTTCTATGACAGCTATCTAAATGACCAGACTGTGCAATTTCAAGTTTTCATTTGTTTTTTTATAAATTTTGTTAAAACTATAAATTTAATTCAGCATCACCAAACAATTCCTACACACAAATAAAGAATTCTCACAAAATAAAAGAACAAACATTGATAGACATTATTCATATATTCTATTTAAAAAAATTATATTTGCCAGTAATAGATCTAATTATCAATAATTCAATATGCAGACATCGAAATACACTAAAATTGCAGTAATAGCTTTGGTACTACTATTTTTAGTCTTAAGCGTTATCAGCTGTAGTACTCATGTTCATACTACTTCACAAGCACCAACAAGTAAAAAAATACCACCTGGACAAGCTAAAAAAGCTTCAGGGAGCAAAAGTGCAAAAGCATACGCTCCAGGCCAGCAAAAAAAGAACTAAATGATAAAAGCCTTTTGAGAAACCTCAAAAGGCTTTTTCCGTACTATTTCAAAAAATTAATTGCTTACGCAATGTAAAAAGTAACTAATATTAAAAACTAAGTAAAGACTATTATTTTGAAGTGATTTTTTTGGATGGAGCACTGGTAACTTTTAATAAATAAGTTCCTTCAGGCAGATCATTAATGTTCATTGCATTGCTTCCAACTATTTTTTGACCCTGAGAATAAACTTCAATATTTTTAATTGTACCATTAATGTCACTTGAAGTTATAATTGCTGCGCTTGCCGATTTACTTGACGCCTTCCCTTTTGCTGCAGTTTTTGAAGTTTTCATTTCCAATGCAGCTTCTTGAGCCATTGCAATAACAGGTTTTTCTTTTTCATATAATTCACTAACCTGTTCTGGCGTCAAAGCAACATCATAAATCTTTAAATCATCTACATCTGCATTGATTCCGATAGTGGTGTTAATCTCGCCCAATCTAAAAATATTTCCTTTTGTAGATCGTGTCATGCCTTCTAAATATTTTAATAACTTTCCATCGCGGTATATTCTCGAAGTTGCTCCCTCATACGTAATTGTATAATTGTACCAAACATATTTTTCTAGTGGAGTAGATACTATAACGTCATTAGAAGCTCCCCAAGCAGCTAAACTTAAGTCTGAGTTAGAAGAAGCAGTTCCTTGCTGTAATAAACCACAATATTGGGCGTTATAAGCATTTCCGTAACCCCAAATGTAATTAGCATTAGAGATATCGTTGAATTTAATCCAAATGCTAATTGTTCTTGCACTCTTACCTTGTGGCAGATTATCGATTACAGCTTCTAAAGCTTTATTAGTTAATCTTTGGGCGCCTTTGATATCGCCTGCCCTATCAGCAACGAAATTATCAATTCCCATAAAAGAAGTTGTGTTGGCGGTATTGTTTAAAGTACCATTAAAGCTAAATTCCTGAATTGGTGTTTGCGCATTTACATTCAAATAACTTACAAACAAGAATGTTAGTAGAAATTTTTTCATAATAATAGATTTTAGGGATTAAACAACTATTGTCATTTTAATAGCACTAAACTAGATTATTACAAATGTGAGCGAAAATATTTCCGACAACTTACCTAAATACTCGTTAAAATAACCAAATCTGAACTTTTTAACCGTCGAAATGCATTATTAAATTTTTAATAATATTATCAAAATTACAGTAACTATTTAATCAACTTAATAATTTCTTACGTATAAATACGGTATTTTAACAAATGATTTTTTTTTTATTTCTTAATTAGAAAACAAAAAAACTCCATTCGCAGATACGAATGGAGTTTGATATTTAAAAAGTAAATTTAATTACTTTACGAATTCTATTTTTTGAGCTTCTTCTTCATTAACACTATCAAAGAAACCTTGTTCGTTCATCCAGTCATCGCTGAATACTTTACTCATGTAACGTGAACCGTGATCTGGAAAAATTGCAATAATATTGCTTTCTTTTGTAAACTCACCTTCTTCTGCATATTGCTTAATAGCCTGCATTACTGCTCCAGAAGTATATCCAACAAATAAACCTTCTTTTCTTGTGATCTCTCTTGCAGAGTGAGCACTTTCTTCGTCGGTTACTTTCATGAATTTATCAATAATATCAAAATCTGTTGCCGACGGAATTAAGTTTTTACCTAAACCTTCAATACGATAAGGGTAAATTTCTTTGCTGTCAAATTCTCCTGTTTCGTGGTATTTTTTTAATACCGAACCAAAAGCATCAACTCCTAGAATTCTAATATTTGGATTTTTTTCTTTTAAGAATTTTGCAGTTCCTGAGATAGTTCCTCCTGTTCCGCTGCAAGCAACTAAGTGCGTAATTTGTCCTTTTGTCTGTTCCCAGATTTCTGGACCTGTAGTGTTGTAGTGTGCATCAATATTCAATTGGTTAAAATATTGATTAATGTAGACTGATCCTTTTGTTTCTTCGTGTAAACGTTTTGCTACATTATAATATGATCTTTCATCATCTGCAGAAACGTGGGCCGGACAGACATACACTTTAGCTCCTAAACTTCGCAGCATGTCAATTTTATCTTTAGATGATTTTGAGCTTACTGCTAATATACAATTGTAACCTTTAATAATGCTTACCATCGCTAAACTAAATCCTGTATTACCAGATGTTGTCTCTATAATGGTATCTCCCGGAGAAAGAATTCCTTTTTTCTCGGCTTCTTCAATAATATATAATGCTATTCTATCTTTTGAGGAATGACCTGGGTTGAAAGCTTCTACCTTTGCGTAGAAATTTCCTTCTAACTCTTCGGTGATTTTATTTAGCTTAATAAGCGGGGTGTTACCTATTAACTCTAAAACATTATTATAAGCGGTTATTTCTTCTTTCATAAAAAAATAGTTAATCAAAGGCCTTTTTAAATTAACCTTGATAGGTTGCAAATTTAACAAAAAATTTCTAATTAGCTTTTAATTTTTTCTAAATCTAATAAAAAACTAAATTCTTTTGCTAAGTCTTTTAAAGCCTCAAAACGTCCCGAAGCCCCGCCATGACCTGCATCCATATTGGTATCTAAGAACAAAAGCTTATCATTTGTTTTTAAATCTCTCAATTTTGCAACCCATTTAGCTGGCTCCCAATATTGTACCTGCGAATCGTGTAAGCCGGTAGAAACATACATATTAGGATATTCTTGCGCTTTTACATTATCGTAAGGTGAATACGACAACATATAATCATAATATTTTTTATTGTTTGGGTTACCCCATTCATCATACTCTCCAGTTGTAAGCGGAATACTGTCATCCAGCATCGTCGTAATTACATCTACAAAAGGCACCTGAGCTATGACGCCATTATATAATTCAGGGGCTTCATTTACAATAACTCCCATTAATAATCCGCCAGCAGATCCTCCTTCTGCATATAAATGTTCAGGAGAAGTATACTTTTGGTCTATTACAAATTTAGAGCAATCGATGAAATCTGTAAAGGTATTTTTCTTTTTTAACAGTTTTCCGTCCTCATACCATTGTCTTCCTAAATCCTCTCCTCCTCTGATATGCGCAATAGCATAAACAAATCCGCGGTCTAAAAGCGATAATCTTGTAGAAGAAAAATAAGTATCCATAGTAATTCCGTATGAACCATATGCATAAAGCAATAACGGATTTTTACCATTTTTCTCCAATCCTTTTCCGTAAACTATCGAAATTGGCACTTTTACACCATCTCTAGCCGTTGCCCAAACTCTTTCTTCTACGTAATTATTTTTATCAAATTTTCCACCTAAAACCTCTTGCTCTTTTAAGATTTCTTTGGTTTTAGTCTTCATATTAAAATCAATTATAGAAGACGGTGTTGCCAATGATTGATAACTGTAACGCAAAATATCCGTATCAAAATCAACATTGGTTGTTGTGTACGCATTGTAAGTTTCGCTGCCAAAAGGAAGATAATAATCAGGCTCATCATTCCACGGCATGATTCGAATATGATTTAATCCGTTAGAACGTTCTTCTACAACTAAATAGTTTTTAAAAATTTCGATATCTTCCAACAAAACATCTTCTCTGTGCGGAATAAGATCAACCCAATTTTTCTTTCCTGTTTTGTCTTCAGGCGTTTTCATTAACTTAAAATTGGTCGCTTTATCTTTATTTGTCAAAATATAAAAAGAATCTTCGTAATGAGAAATACTATACTCTAATCCGCGAACACGAGGCTGAAAAACAGTAAATTCTCCATCTGGATTATTCGAATTAAGAATTCTATATTCTGTCGTTAAAGTACTTCCAGAACCAATAACAATGTATTTTCTTGATTTTTCTTTGCTGATTGACACATTAAAAGTATCATCAACTTCATCAAAAACCAAAACATCATTTTCAGATTCTGTATTTAATTTATGTTTAAAAACTTTATCCGCTCTAAGCGTTACTTGATCTTGTCTTACGTAAAAAATGGTATTATTATCGTTTGCCCAAACCGAAGCTCCAGTAACATTTTCTATCTTATCTGCTAAAATTTCGCCTGTTTCTAAGTTTTTAATTTGAATGGTATAAATTCTTCTTCCAACAATATCTACTCCAAAACTGGCAAATTTATTGTCTGGACTAATACTTAATCCTCCTAATTTAAAATATGCGTGTCCTTTTGCCATTTCGTTGCAATTGAACAAAATTTCTTCCTCTGCAGAAAGACTTCCTTTTTTTCTAGCAAAAATTGGATAATCCTGCCCTGTTTCAAAACGGGTAATATAGAAATATCCATTATAGAAATAAGGAACCGAAGAATCATCTTCTTTAATTCTTCCTTTCATTTCTTCAAACAGACTATCTCTTAAATTTTGAGTATGAGAAGTCATACTCTCGTAATAAGAATTCTCTTGATTTAAGTAATCAATTACCTCTGAATTTTCTCTGTCGTTAAGCCAGAAATAGTTGTCAATTCTAGATTCTTTATGTTTTTTTAATGTTTTTGGAATTATTTTGGCCTTTGGAGCCGATATATCATTTTGCATTGAATTAGCATTAATTTTTAATATGAAGACGCAAAAATACTATAAACACAACAGAACAAAATTAATTTTTTCATAAAATATTCTATTGAATTAACACAGCAATATACTAATTTTGTCTGAAATAATTTAAAAAATCAACAAAAATGGATTTAATGGGAATGATGGG
>Ga0160449_1001496_pt1 | contig 11282 bp, 9 predicted proteins | sample HID1975I_E1MG_FD_108216 | JGI IMG/M metagenome (GOLD analysis project Ga0160449, IMG submission 108216) | Enriched soil microbial communities from UW Madison campus, WI, USA - HID1975I_E1 MG | ecosystem: Environmental > Terrestrial > Soil > Unclassified | place: USA: Madison, Wisconsin...
ACGGTGATGCGATCGGTGACTTCATAAACTTGATCGAGGAAATGGGTGACGAAGATCAGGCTGACGCCCTGATCGCGTAGTTGGCGCATCAGGGTGAACAGCATTTCGACTTCTTTGGTGTCGAGGCTGGCGGTGGGTTCATCGAGGATCAGCACTTTGGCCGACAGATCGATGGCCCGGCAAATCGCGACGATCTGCTGCATCGCCACGGAATAGCGGTTGAGCGGTTCGGCGACATCCAGCGAAAATCCGTAGGATTCCATCAGCCGGGTGGCGCGCTTTTCCATCTCTTTGCGTTGTATAAACCCAAAGCGACGCGGCTCGCGGCCAATAAACAGGTTATCCGCCACCGACATATTCGGCAGCAGGTTCACTTCCTGATACACCGTGCCGATGCCAAGCTGTTGGGCATGGGCTGTATTCTTTGGTGAGATAAGCTCACCTTCGAGGTAAATATTGCCGCTATCGCGCTGATAAACACCGGTTAACGCTTTGATTAGCGTTGATTTCCCTGCTCCGTTTTCGCCCAGTAGCGCCATGATTTCGCCGCGATTGAGGCTGAAGTCCACTTTGTCTAGTGCCTTAACCCCTGGGAAATGTTTCGATAAGCCTTCCGTGCGCAGAATTTCCTGATTGTTGTTGGTGTTCATTATTGTCCTCTGCACGCTACAAGTCCGGACGCCCTCACCCCGGCCCTCTCCCCAAAGAGAGGGAGAAAACCGATCGGTCCCCTCTCCTTGGGGAGAGGGTTAGGGTAAGGGGTAAAGCAGCTTAGTAGCCCATCGATTTTTTCTTCTCAAGCTCTTCTTTCGCGGTATCCGGGAGATACAAAGTAGACTTGGTGATGGTCACTTTTTCCGGCATGGTGCCGTCTTTTTTGAACTTCTCGAGCGCGTCAAACGCCGGGCCGGCCATGTTTGGCGTCAGCTCTACGCTGGCGTTAGCTTCGCCATCGATCATCGCTTTGTAGATATCCGGCACGCCATCGATTGAACCGGTCAGAATGTCTTTGCCTGGTTTCAGGCCCGCTTCTTTAATGGCCTGGATAGCACCGATCACCATGTCATCGTTATGCGCGTAAACCATGCAGATGTTTTTGCCGTTGTTCTCGGCTTTGATGAAGCTTTCCATGACTTCTTTACCTTTGCTGCGGGTAAAGTCGCCAGACTGGGAACGAATGATTTTCACGTTAGACGCTTTAGAAATGGCGTCGGCAAAACCTTTCTTACGGTCGATTGCCACGCTTGCGCCCACGGTGCCTTGCAGCTCAACCACGTTACATTGTTTACCGTTAAGCTCTTTGAGCAGCCACTCGCCGATCAACTGGCCTTCCAGCACGTTGTTGGCGGTCACTACCGTCATGTACAGCGATTTGTCTTTTACATCGATATTACGGTCGAGCAGGAATACCGGGATTTTTGCCTCTTTTGCTTCTTGTAGTACTGGCTCCCAGCCCGTGGCGACGATTGGTGCGATGAAGATAGCGTCAACGCCCTGGGCAATGAATGAACGCACTGCTTTAATCTGGTTTTCTTGTTTTTGTTGTCCATCAGCGATTTTCAGCGTGATGCCACGTTTCTGAGCTTCGCTCTTTGCAACCGACGTTTCTGCCGCACGCCAACCGGATTCAGATCCTACCTGCGAAAATCCGACCGTTAACGGAGCAGCTATCGCCATAGACGACATAGCTGCGGAGACAGCAGAGACCAAAAGTAAGCGCTTCCACATAGGTACATCCTCGTAGGGTTATTGTTGGTTAATACCTGACCTTCGAGAAAACTATAGACGACATAGTGGCTAACAGAATGAGTTACATCACACTTCAAACAAGTCATGCGCATGGCTGTAACCGCTTACACAATTTTATAAAGAATATGGCTATGTTTATGGATTTTCCCGTTGTCGGAAGGTTCTGGAAACGGTTGCGGCTAAGAAGTGAAGGCAAAAAGAGGCGAAGACATTTAAATCGAGTTAGCTATAATACGCGGCACTTGAATGACATCAGTTTAAAGGAAAAAGACATGAGCTTACTCAACGTCCCTGCGGGCAAAGATATGCCGGAAGACATCTACGTTGTTATCGAAATCCCAGCGAACGCTGATCCTATCAAATATGAAATTGATAAAGACACCGGCGCGCTGTTTGTTGACCGTTTCATGTCCACCGCGATGTTCTATCCGTGCAACTACGGCTACATCAACCATACCCTGTCTTTAGATGGTGACCCGGTTGACGTTCTGGTTCCAACGCCATACCCACTGCAACCAGGTTCTGTGATTCGTTGCCGTCCAGTTGGCGTGCTGAAAATGACTGACGAAGCGGGCGAAGATGCCAAGCTGGTTGCCGTTCCGCACACCAAACTGAGCAAAGAATACGATCACATTAAAGATGTGAACGACCTGCCAGAACTGCTAAAAGCGCAGATCTCCCACTTCTTCGAGCAGTACAAAGCGCTTGAAAAAGGCAAATGGGTTAAAGTTGAAGGTTGGGACAATGCAGAAGCGGCTAAAGCTGAAATCGTTGCTTCCTTCGAGCGCGCTAAGAAGTAATTCTCGCCTCGCTGAATGCTTGTGAAAACACCGCCAAATGGCGGTGTTTTTTTATGCAGCTTATGTCGAATGTCGCTTTCGCTAATCCGACCTGAGAAGTCACTAATACTGATCTTTATCCAGCCAGTCACCGCTTTCGATGCGGGTAAGGCCATCCACCGGCCTTTGGTAAACGTACATCCATGCGCTGCCGTATGGGGTCTGAATGAGCTGGCGTTTGTACTCCCCGCCTTTGGTGCGAAGAGCATCCAGCTCAGAGAGTGTGGACGCATCAATTCGATACACTTCACCCATCACGGAACCTTCACCCGGGACGACGCCCGGATAGTGGCCGAGGCTGTATAAAGCGTAGTTTTCGACATGATGCTCCCCAAGCCACTGGGCGTTTGTCATCCAGTGGCTGTTACCTTGCTTGCGTCTTAAACTGCCGTAAACAAATATTCGCATTGCTAAAACTCAAACTGATAAAGCAGATCAAGTGCCTGATCGATACCAGACACCGCTTCCAGATACAGCTTAGGCATCAGGCGATAACGCAGTGTTAGTGTCGCCAATGAGTCAAAAATACCCACTCCATATTTCACCTGGAGACCTGGCAGTACATAGCCACTGACCACCACTTGTGAGGAATCCCCCACCCCTGCGGTATCAAGCGCCAGATTGCTTACGCCAAACGTCTCGCCGATTTTACCCACAACCTGCCCACTTTGTGCAACCCCCAGACCCACAAGCATTGACGTCATGGCGTTGCCATCGTCGCCAGAACTGTCTAAACCTTGCCCGCGAAGCAGGTAGGACAAGGCTTCTTGCTGTGACATGGCAGGATCAGAAAATATTTCAGCTTTTGGCTCATCAGCCGATCCAGTGACACGAACACCAGCAATAACGTCGTTTTCTGTGGATTCCGGGTTACGAATCGCTTCGATATTCAGCAAAGGTTGATCCGGCGGGCCTGAGAATAACAGCTCGCCTTTGCGCACAATCAGATCCTGCCCGTAAGCATGGAAGCGCCCTTCTGGAATATTGATCTGCCCGTTCAAGCCTAAGCCCTGGCGATCCTGCACCATTTTCAAATCGCCGCTTAAGCGCGCTTTCAGGCCAAATGCATCCAGACGCACATTGTTGCCGACGTGGATCACCAGATTGCTGTTGATCGGGATCCCCGCCGTTTGCGGTTTAACGGGTTTCAGATCTTTATCCAGCATCACTTCATCGCTGGATACCCCCACCGAGCTTTCCGGAACGTCATGCACCACAATTCGCGCCCATGGAATATCGACGCTGCCATCAAGCGTAAACAGACTTGGCGTGGCGACAAACTCAACATCCGGCGACACATCGAGTCGTACCATTGGCGGCACCGTGATGCGCACCTTATTGCCTTTCGCCGCCACCCGCGCTCGCTAGTTGTCGATTTGCGTCCAGTCCGCATCGCCGCTCAGGGCAATGTCGCCCTGTTTGGTGCGCACCGTTCCCGCAAGCGTCGAGTTCATACCATTAAAGTTCATGGCAAGCTGGCTTGGCTGCATATCGAACGGCATAAAGTTGCCGTCAACATCCACGCCATTAAGCTGCAATTGGCCGAAGATTTGTGGTCGCTCGGCATTGCCCGCGAGGCGTAAATTGGCGTTAAGTTTGCCAGCGGCTTTTTCCCCCCGGGCGAACACCGCGTTGGCGATAGCCAAATCAAAGTTGCGCATATTCACATTACCGGCGAGATTGCGGCGGTTCTGCGGATCGCTAATTTGAACCTGGCCGTCGAACTGACCGTTTTGAGCAACACGAATCAACCAGCCCAACTTCGCCTGGTTGTTTTTGAGTTCCGCATTCAAATTAAGCGTGTCGAATGCCACCAGCAGCGGGCTATCGTTCACCATCTGCGTGACTTTAACGCCGTTACCCGCGAGCGTCACAGAACCCTGCGGCAAGCCTTCAGATTCCGCATCCCAGCTGACATCCGCCCGGCCACTGAACGTGCCTACCGCCTGCGTATCGGCTGGCATAAACGGTTTGAGCATCGCCAAATCAAAGCGATTCAGATTGACCAACGCCCGCCCTTTCGCACCAGCGTCAATCGGCTGCGGCACGCAAAGTTCAGCATTCGGGTTCGTCCAACAATGCGCGCCAATATTGATTTTCTGCTCTTTGTTGCGGTAATCGAGCGCCAGAGAACGGTTCAAAGACCACGGGCCAACCGGCGTTTCAAAGCGCGTGTTGCTGAGATTGCCGCGCCAGCGTTCTTCTTCGCGAGAGAAGCTGCCACTCAAATCTAACTGCCCGGAAACCGGCTCCCCCTGAATTCGCACTTGCAGCTGGTGCTGTTTTTCAGAACCTTTTGCGGTAAGCGTCACAAGGCTAAGATCAACGCCCGGCTGGGAAATTCGCTCAACGCGTAAATCCAGAGTGCCCGCAATTTGATCGGTGGACTTCACGTCCCCTTTCAGCAGAACACGTGCAATCGAAAGCTCTTGCCAGCGCAAATTATTCGCCGTGACATCCGCCAGCAACTGCGGTGCTTTCACATCGCCGCGCACTTTAATCGTGCCTTTCGCCGTGCCGCCCAGACCTGGCAGTGCGTTGTCGAGATTAGGCGCGTCAATGGTGGCATCCAGCGCCAAATCTTTCTGGCCCAGTTCACCTTTGACATCCGCGCTATTGCGCCCCAGTTCAATGTGCAGGCCAGGGATCTTCCACTGCATGTAGCTGTTGCCGTTGAGCTTCCCGGCGACATTCACTTTGTTATTTTTGACGTTACCGGCGAGTTTCAGGTCAGACACATCCACCTGCCAGCTCCCGCCGTACAAACTGCCGCTGGTTTTCACCAGGCCGTCGAGTTTGGCAGGCCAGTCCGGGAATTGTTTCGCCGTGTTAATGCCGTCGAGTTTCAGCTCGCCACGCCAGCTAATGGCTTTGCTCCAGTCGAGCACTGCTTTCAGGTCGGTGTTGCCCTGCAAAGCCGCCACGCGCAGTTTGTCGAGATTGAGCTGTTGCTCATTGCCTTTAGCGTCAAGCGTGATGGTGGCTGGCGGGATTTGCTCGCCTTTCACATCGGTGCGCAATGACAGCATGTAGTCAGTCATTTTGCCGCTGAATTTCAGCTTAAGGTTATCGGCCTGATACTCCTTTTTGCCGGTAAACGGCCAGTAAAGCTGCTTGCTCAGCACTTCGAGATTAAGCGGCAAACCGGCTTCGGCAAGTTGCGTATGCGCGGTGAGTTCCATATCGACCGGGCCTGAGAGATTCATGCCGACTTTCAGCACATCCCGCAATTCCCCGCCAATTTTCATCTTCACCTTTTCGCCTTTTATCGGGTCGATATTCAGCGTGGTATTGAGCGTCAAATCGACTGGCCATTTGTCGCGCAGTTCCGCGCTCCCGGTGGCATTGACGATACCTTGTGAGGAGTCGACATCCAGCGCATCAAGCTTCAGAGAACCGTCGATGCTGCTGACTTTCAGCAACAAGCTGCTGACCAGCAAATCGGTGTCACCCGTCAGGCGCAGTTGCGAGCCACGGAACTCCTGAATATTCAGGTTCAACGGCAAATGCACATCGGTCATTTCTGGCAAAACAGGCTTTTCAAACAGTTGCTTGAGCGTTTCGCCCAGCGGCAACTCTTCCGGCTGCGGGTTCTGAATTTTCGGTTCGACCACCTGTTCCTGAGCGACTTTGGCGACCTTTGGCAAGGCAATCAATAAGCCTTCGAGGTTGGTCGGCGTGACCGTCAGATTACGCTCCTGCCAGTTAAGGCCCGAGGTAAATTCCATCACCGAAACGGTAGTGTTATCAATTTTGATATTGACGTTATTTAGCGCCACGCGGCTTAACGTGATGGGATACGGTGTGGTGAGATTGAGCGGGCCGGAGTCTTCTTCCTGAACCGGGGCCGACGGCGGCATTTTTTTGCTGTCGATAACCACGTCGATATCTTTGAGCGAGAGATTATTCACGCACAGGCTGCTGTCACGCAGACAGCCGAGTTTAACCGCGAGGTTAACCTCACCCGCCCGAACGTCCACGCCCGGTTGTTCGTAGCGCAGCCCTTTGATGGTCAGATTACGCCAGCCACCTGTAACACTGGCGATATCTAAACCCGGTACCCAGCGGTTAGCGGCATTAAATAATACGTGTAGCCCGGTGGTTGTCCCCACCAGGAAACCCACGGCGCCAATCAGCAGCACCACAAAAACCAACACCGCGAGGCTTATCTTCTTCCAGCGACTCATAGTTCAGGCCCCAGACCGATGTAAAACTGTACGCCATGCTCATCTTTATCCGCCACCGGAACGGCGAAATCGAGCTTGATTGGCCCAACAGGTGACTGCCAGCGCACGCCAACGCCTGCGCCAGTTTTAAAGTTACTCTGTTTAATATCGTTCACCGCTTCGCCTGAATCGACGAACACCGCCCCCCACCATTTCCCGGTCACGTTGTATTGATATTCCAGCGAACCGGTGAGGAGTTTGGATGCCCCGGTCAGTTCGCCTTTCTCGTTTTCAGGTGAGATAGATTTGTAGGAATAGCCGCGAATACTGCGGTCGCCACCGGCAAAGAAACGCAAGTCTGGCGGCACTTTGTCGAAGTTATTGGTTTCAATCCAGCCCACATTGCCGCGCACCACAAAGCGGTGCTTTTCCTGCAAAGTACGGATCCAGACCTGTTGCGCCTGCGCGACGGCGAAGTCCACATCGGAACCCCACATGGTGTCGGAAACGTCTATCGAATAGCGTTGTGAGTCGCCCCAGGTCGGCATTAAACCGCCGCGAGAACGGGTGCGGTTAAGGCTCACGCCCGGATAAAGCAGCATCGTGGTATTGGTGACATCTGCCTGTGTAAAGTGGTCGAGACTCCAGCGCAGGTTGATGGCATGTTGCCAGCCGCTGGATAAATCCCAGTATCGCGAGACGGCAAGCGTGGTGGAATCTGACTTGGTATCGTTCAGGTCGGTGGCTTTAAAGCCGCCCTGCACCAGATAATATTGCTCGAGCGGGTTTTTCAGCAGCGGCATTTTGTAGCTGAAATCGAAAATCTGCTCCGGCGCTGACAGGCTGATACTGCTGGTCAGGCTGTGCCCGTAGGAGTTCATCCACGGTTTTTTCCACGACGCTTTAACGCGCGGCCCCACGTCGGTGGAATAACCCACACCGGTCTCGATGGTGTTTTCGGTACGCGGCGAAACCACACCGTGCAGCGGCAATATTTTTGTTTTGCGCGCTTCGTCGAATTCTGGTGCAACCACCACGGAATTAAACCAACCCGTGGCAGACAAACGGCGGTTCAGTTCAGCCAGGTCTTTCGACTGGTAATAATCGCCCTGCTTAAACGGCACCAGGTTTTGCAGATATTCTTCACGAATCTGGGAACCTTCAAAGGTGACGGCACCAAAACGGTAACGCTCGCCGCTGTTGTAATCGATATCCCAGAACGCCTGACGGCGCTCGAGCGACACACCGAGCTGGCTTTTGGTGAACTCGCTGTCGAAATAACCTTTGCGCACCGCAATATTCGAGAGATCTTTTTTGAAACTATCGTAATCATGATGATTCAGAACGGTGCCAATCTTTGGGCGTTCGCCCAGCAGCGCAATATAATCTTTATCGTCGCGCGCGCCACCACGCAGAATCACATCGGTGCCGCCAATTAATACCGGCGGGCCGGGATCGACTTTGGCAATCAAAACCTGGCGCCCTTTGGCTGGCGGTGGGCGCAGGTCGAAATCAATAGTCGGTTCGTAATAGCCGAGCGCTTTCAGGCCATTACGAATAGCATCGTCCACACGGGCACGGAAACGCCGGTCCGGCGTCACTTCATCACTCTGGATGGTAGAAAGCTGTGCGCGAACGTTTTTTTGTAGTTCGCCGCTTAACCCATCAACCTGCAAACGCACGTTAGCAGCTCCGGCCCACGTGCTTACCAGGCACAAACAGGCCGAGCAAATAATATGGATCTTTGGCACGTTTTCTCCTGAATATCCTTGTTCCCACCCCTGGAAGGAAACGTCATCGCCCGTCTTTGGCTTAACAAAACCCCAACAATTGGGGTTGAAAATCGCACAATAACCCAAATAATTCTTATATGTACTGTAGTCTCATAAAGCGTGGTTATTGTCCGCAATTACGCACTTCGTTACAACCGCACGCAGGTTGTTGTTAAATTTAGTCAATATCGGGAGATCACGACTGATGAAATTATTTGAGAAAACCCATCGCGTCACCCAGTCGGAAGCGCTGCCTGGTCGCAATACCCCGATGCCTATCGCCACTTTGCATGCGGTTAACGAGCATTCCATGACAAATGTACCAGATGGCATGGAAATCGCTTATTTTGCGATGGGCTGTTTCTGGGGCGTTGAGCGTTTATTCTGGAGATTGCCGGGGGTTTACAGTACCGCCGCTGGGTATGCCGGAGGTTTTACCCCGAATCCCACTTACCATGAAGTTTGTAGCGGTATGACCGGGCACACCGAAGCCGTGCGCGTGGTTTACGATCCCAACGTGGTGAGTTACGAACAACTGCTGCACGTGTTCTGGGAAAACCACGATCCCGCTCAGGGCATGCGCCAGGGCGGCGATACAGGCACGCAGTATCGCTCCGCAATCTACCCGCTCACACCGGAACAAGATGCGGCGGCTCGCGCCAGTTTTGAGCGCTTCCAGCAGGCAATGACGCAATCCGGGGATGACCGAAAAATCACCACCGAAATCGCTAACGCCGGGCCGTTCTATTACGCCGAAGATGACCACCAGCAGTATCTGCATAAAAACCCGTATGGTTACTGCGGCATCGGTGGCATTGGTGTTTGTTTGCCGCCACAAGGTTAAATCACAGGTCGGATAAGCGGCTGCGACATCCGACATGATCAGCAGGAACATGAATATCAGTGAGGTTCAGGCGATGCGCTAACACTTGTTGGCTCTCGCCGAATTCAGCCCTGCAACGACAACGCAGATCGCCAGCGAGGATTTCATATAATTTTATTGAAGTTTTCTATTCATCCAGGAAATAAAGAAAAATAGAGCAATAATACAAGCAATGAATATTGACACACGCCTAAACATCTCTTGTTCAAAGAACAGACAAACTGGATATATCACTAACAGGATGGTTTTCAGGTATCTTATGCATTTAGAAAATCCAGATATTGATTGTTTAAATTGAAAATTACATATAAAAACAAACGAATATGCCAAAGCAGCCGCAAATATGAACAATAATGCCCGATACGGCAAACCCTCGTTAAAAATACCTCCCCCTAAAACTAGAGTTGAACATATTGCCACTGCAATACCTATGGATTGCTTAGATATAACTGTCACGATGAAAATAAATGCAGCAAGAAACAAATATGAATAAAAAACAGAGAGATTCGTTGATATGTAAATTTTATGAGGAACGAAAAAATGAGTATAAATTGTTGCAAGTGATATAGAAACGACTCTATAAACCATACATGCAAACAAACCAACCAGTAGTCGACCATTTAATAAATCAATGTTTTTATTTTTTCCAGATTGCATATGTATCATACTCTTCAGGTGTTATTGAATTACCTAATGTATCGTCTGGCGTAGCATTATCTTTTTCAACAACATCCACCGCAGGATAGGTACCATCGCCAGATTTAATGCCGTATGTGAATCTTTGACTTGCATATAAAGTCCCTCTTAGTACAAAGAAGTTATCATAAGTATTTGTCCTGTCAGCTGCGTCAGAACGTCTCCCTGTCCCCCATATCATTCCCGTTTCAACAGTCGACGGTATATTTCTATTCATTCTGTAAGTATCGATTGAAAATGGTATTTGCCCTACAGCATCCGTCCAATATGGAATTTTATTTATCATGACGAGCAGATATCCAGCCCCACCTACAGAATTACTCTTCCAATCTCCCTCGCAATTTGGACGAAAAGCTAATGGGGTGCGATCTATAAGAGAGAATGTTACGATATCCGTCCATGTAAATAATTTGTAGGCATCCTTAGCATAATCCGCATCGTTAACGTACAATAACTCACGATAGTTATCAGCCAATGGTTCAAACCACTGATATTTAAATTTATCGTATAAGTCCTGAGCTGTCACAACCTTAAAAGAGTCTGTATCTCCACCTCTCAGAACAAATAAAACATCAGCATTTTTCCTTGTGATAATTAAAACGTTAGGAATATCTACATCATGAGATTCCTCCTCCGTTTCAGGTGTGGTGTTTCCTTTAAAGCCTAACTCCGTCTTTTCATCTTTCGTTATTATCAAATAAGGTTGACCATCAATGTCCAGATCTATTTTTTCCATTTTTTTATCTCTCAACTCACAAATACCCAATATTCCGACTGACTATCTTTTTTGCCGATATATCCACTTACTCCAGACCCGGAAAGAATTTCCTCCCCCTCAGTTGTTTCTACCCTGTAAGTAATGTCTGATGAAAAACGAAGTTTTCGGTCGAAATACTGTGTCAATAATTCCCCAGGTAAGGAACCGTCCCCGGCTATCTTAACTGGCGTCCCCGGACTGCCTCCACCATTGAGATTGATTTTCAGCCCGGTGATTTCCACGCCGCCGGGGTGGATGACAATGAATGAACCGCCCATTTTCAGCGTGATTTTGCTGTTGCTCTGCAACACGATGTCACCCTGCGCATCCACACCCAGTGCACCCGCCACTTTCTGCGCCAGGTCGCCTTTCACTTCCAGGCTGTGATGGCCCTTCACCAGGCTGATATGTTCGTTTGGC
>Ga0160449_1001497_pt1 | contig 11281 bp, 10 predicted proteins | sample HID1975I_E1MG_FD_108216 | JGI IMG/M metagenome (GOLD analysis project Ga0160449, IMG submission 108216) | Enriched soil microbial communities from UW Madison campus, WI, USA - HID1975I_E1 MG | ecosystem: Environmental > Terrestrial > Soil > Unclassified | place: USA: Madison, Wisconsin...
AATGATTGTTTATGACATCGCTGCCCAATGTGTAAAACTTTACAACGGTTCCGGCTGGAATTGTATCAAAAGAACCTGTAACGAACCCAACTAAAAAGATGAAAAAAACTCTAATATTAGCAATCACTGCATTTTTCTCCATTGCAAATGCACAGGTAGCAATAGGGAAAACAGAATTGTCAGGAATCGGATCATTGATGGAATTTGCAGGCAATACTGCGACAAACGATACTTCCAATACCAAAGGCATTATTTTACCGGCTGTAAATACAGTTCTTTCACCGGCAAATTCTCAAAACGGAACATTTATTTTTGATAAACAAAGCAGCAAAACAAAGTTTTATGAAAATGGTACCTGGAAAGATATGTCAGATGAGGGAAGTGTTGCTGCATTGATACCTGCAAGCGGAAATGAAGTAGGTAACGGTGTTATAATCGGTTCAGCTTCAAGTGGTGCAAAAGGAGTATTGATTTTTGAATCTTCAAACAAGGCTTTAGTACTTCCTCATATTAAAAATCCTCATGAATCTGTTTTGAGTCCTTATCCCGGCATGATGTGCTACGATACGGTAAGCAATTCTATAGCGGTTTTTGACGGGCTCAACTGGAGTTATTGGAAATAGTTTTCAGGTGAAAATCTACGTATGAATAATTTAGAATCATGAAAAAATTATACGTTTAAATTCTGTAAGAAATTTATATCTAAAAGATTTATTAACACTCAAAAAAGTGAAAATTACTTGTAGAATAGTTACAATAAGCTATCCTACAAGTAATCCTTCTATCTTGGAAGAAATATCGTCCATATCGAATGGTTTTGCAATAAACGTATCTGCACCTGCGCTGCTTGCTATCTCCTTACCATCTACACTCGCTGAAAAAATAATTACAGGTAAATTTTTCAACTCACTTGTCGTTCTGATTGTTTTGAGCAATTGATCTCCCGAAAGTACCGGCATCCAAAGATCCATCAGCAAAAGATCGGGGTTTACATTATTTATTTGTTTAATCAGATTGGTGCTGTTGTTTTCCAAAAAAACGGTGTATCCATCAAACTCAAGCATCATTTGAAGAACTTCCAGTATGCTGTCATCGTCATCGCAGATCATTATTTTTTTACCTTTCATTTCTATTTTCTTTTATAATTGGTAATGTGAAATTAAAGGTAGACCCTGCACCAATCTCACTTTCTACCCAAAGTGTACCATTATGCTTGGCGATGATCTCATGACATATGTAAAGGCCAATTCCCATTCCCGGAAATTTTTTCTGAATATCTCGAGCTCTGAAAAATCTTTCAAATATTTTAGACTGATCCTGCGGGCTGATTCCCATCCCGTAATCTGTTACTGAAACCTTTACAAAGTGTCCGACCCTGTTACAGTAAACATCAATTTTATCAGACCCGGGTGAATATTTAATAGCATTTGAAATTAAATTATTGATCACCTGAGAAATCTGCAGCTCATCCCCGAAAATCGTAGCATTGGTATTGCTGCTGATGTTAATTTTGTAATCCGTTGCCAGAGAAAGATTCTCCACGGTATCTCTGATGAGGGTGTCAATTTTAAAAGGTTCATTATGTATTTCAATATTTCCAGACTGTATTTTGGAGGTATCCAATAACTCAGAAATTAAATTATTTAGCCTTTCAACATTTACAGATACTTTATCCAAAGTTGTCAAAAACTTGTCTGAAGCTTCTTCCGGAGCCATTCGCTTAAGCAGCTGTACAAATCCTTTAATTGTAGTTAACGGTGTCTTTAATTCGTGACTTGCAATAGAAAGAAAATCATCTTTTCTACGGTCAATTTCCTTTTTTTCGGTAATATCTTCAATTGCAATCAATATTCTGTCTTTATACTGACCTTCAAACTCTACTCGATAGGCATTAACCAGCATAATTTTTCTTCCGATATAAGGGAAGTCGTGTTCTACCTCAAAATCGATTACGGGATTATTCGTTGGAAGGATTTTCGTTAAAAGCTCTTTTAAAGGTTCAATATCCCATTGATGATTTCCTAATTCGAAGAGTATTCTACCTACAGTATCTTCCGGTGTTACTTTAAAAGAATTCAGAAAGTGAGTATTGGCACTTAAAACCTTATAATCGGAATCTAATACTAAAAGAGATTCTCTTACGGTTTGAATAATACTCGAAAGAAATGCTTCATTATCATGAAGTTCCTTGGTACGTTCGAGGATCTTTTTTTCAGCTGACGCTTTTTCTTCCCGTAATTCATTTTCTGCTTTTTTTCTGTCGGTAATATCATTTTGAACTCCGATAAAATGAGTTACCTCGCCCTCTTTATTCCTTACTGGAGATATGATAAGTTCGTTCCAGAATAATGTTCCGTTTTTTCTGTAATTCCTGATTTCCAAATGGCATTCTTTACCATTTTTTACCGCATCTTTTATCATTTCCCGTTCAGGTTGGGTGCGATCCTGCGCCTGAAGAAAACGACAATTATGACCAATTATCTCATTGTGCAAATAGCCTGTAATTTCTTCAAAAGACTTATTGCAATAGATAATTGGATTATCGGGCTGTCGGTTGTCAGTAATTATAATTCCCGATTTTGCAGAATTCAATGCCTGAAGATAAATGTTGTTATCCAGATTGTCATTAATCGAATTAAGATGATCGTATATTGTTTCCAAAATCTTTATGTTTTAAATAAATAATTAAAAATCAGAACTGCAGATTTGACTTTAATTATTTTCAAGTTCACTTTTTGTTTAACCAAAATTTGCGCCAGATATACTAATTGGTGCTATTTGGGTTTACTATTTTTTAATTTTATGATTATTAATTACAATCGCCTGTGAATTAAATTTCCACTTGAAAATTGCTTCATCATCTTTAATATCAAATGTAATAAATTAAAATAGTATATAATTTTGAAAAACATATCTGATGAATGACAGATATAATAACAGAGCCTGATATTATCAATATGATTACAGAAAATTAAGCAATTTTTAAAGTTTATTATTAATGTAAGTATTTAATATTCAGTGTTTTTTATTAGTTTGATATTATTCTCTTTTTGTATTTAGTAATTTTATTTACAAAATTATTATTTGTTAAAAAAATCATAAAAAAAATTATTTCAATTGGTGAAATATTCTATCTTTGTCGAGTTATGCATTTTTAATAATAATTGATTATTATTTAATAATGGTATAATGTATTGAGATTATTTTCATCAAATTTTCATTTTAACACCAAATCAGATTAACAGAATATTATTTGAATATAACAGTTCAATATAATTTAGATACGATTTAGGATGAATTACAAAGAAGCATTGGCCAGAACTTTAAAGTTACAGGAATACGCTGCCGAATATAATCATAAGGATATACAATATATTGTAGTTCCGGCAGCTTATCAAGAAATGGAGAAGTTTCTTAAAGATTATAAAGATCATAAAGATCCCGACTGCAGACAATACTCTGTTGATGGAAATTTTTCGGTGTATAGAACAGAGATTTCACCTGATAGCAAAACCGTTACCTTAAAAGATTTTGCAAATAAATAGTGGCGTGTAACAATGTGTAATTTGGCAGGTATAATTTTCTTTAATCTGCAATACTAACGTGTAGTTATTAATTTATTATAGACACAATAGCCAGATCTAATCTGAAATTGTTCCCCTAAATTGTATTCAAAAATTCACTTAGGTCTTCTTCTTTGGGCAATCCGATTTTTGATTTTATTTTCGCTTTATAAACTCTGATACTTCCGACTGTGAATTTCTCCAAAAGAGCAATTTCCTTTCCAGATAAATTGAGTTTAAAATAAACGCAGAGCTTCAACTCCTGCTGAGTAAGAACAGGAAACCTTTCAGAAAGATTATCCATAAATAATTTATTTTCCAGTGAACTTTCATTAATAAGCTCAATATCTTTTTTATCAAGTTGTATTAAATTATTTATTTTAAATTGTAGATCTCTTAAAATTTCCTCAGGCTCGATGTTCTTCGTTTTCTTTATCTTTTTCAGATTTTCCAAAAATGCCCTTTGGGTTTCTGTTTTCAGATTGAGATTAAGATGAAGATTCTTTACTTTTTCTTTTTGCAATTGAAGGTCTTTCTCTAGAATTTCTTTTGAAGTCTCAAATATTATTTTTTCTTTTTCTGTAAGTTCTTCTTTTTTCTTTTTTCTCATTCTCAAAATGATTATACAACCCGTAAAAACAGCTGTTATAAGGAATATGAAAAAAATCAGGAAGACGTTTTGCTTCTTTTGATCTTCTTTATCTTTATTGATCTCTTTAATGATATAGCTGTCGATGGCATCCACCGTTTCACTTAGCGCTTTCTGAGACAAATGATCCTGCTCATCATTGAGATCGGCTAATTTCATCGAAATGCCTTTAAAATCTTTGAAATTATCATTTCTTAAATAATAATCTTTAATTAGTTTGGTCAAAATTATCTTATCTTCTACTTTTTCTAGCTTAGGTTCGATAATTTTAAGAGATTCGATAATTTCATCTTCATCAGATCTTTTGCCTGTAATATCGTAGATATTCAAAATATCTTTAGCTGCAAATAGTGCCATTCTATTGTTTCCGTTTTTAAAGGAAAAACTCCATTTTTCTAAGAATAATTTTTCAGAAATATCATATTTTTTTATTTCTAAATAATATTGAGCAAGGCTGCCCTTCATATAATATACAAAAACCCTTTGCTCATTATTTAATACGTTTTTATGTGTTAATATCTGTATAGCTTTATTAGTTTCCGAAATAGCAAGATTCAGTTTTCCCATTTTTGCATAACACATTCCAAAATTATTATGCATTGATGCAATATAGAGCAGTTCTTTCTTTTTGTTATAAGTATTTAAAGCTTTTTTAAAGAAAACCAGTGCGTTAGGATAGTCTGCTTTATTATACAGCAGTCTGCCCTTAAAATGGTATAAATGAGGAAGATAATATTTGTTTCCTACTTTTTCATTGAGTTCTATTGCTTCATTGATATGCCGCATAGACCAATCGGGAGAACTGGTCTCAAACTGAGTTGCCAGATTGTAATTACAGGTAATACTTACATAATTATACTTCCCGTCACTCAGTCTCAAAAGTTCATACACAAGCGGAATCTGCTCATTTCTTTTATCAGCGAAGTAAAGCACATTTACATATTTACTGCTGATGAGATAAAGCTGCTTTTTGTCTTCATTATATTTTTGCAGTTCTTCATTATAAAATCTTTTAATAATGACATAACGATCTTCTTTTCGAGCAGCCAGAGACGTATTAATTTTCTTATTTAATTTATCAAAATAATCATCTTCGCTGGAAGAATTGCAGGAAGTAAATAAAAAACTAAAGAATAAAAAATAGAGTAAATATTTAATCATATATGGCAATGGCTTTACAGTGTCAATATCAGTAAAATTTTTTTATTAAAAATGTGCTAAAAAAAATATTTAAAAAAAACTTTTATAAAATTAATGCTTTTATTATATTAAAATATTGTTTTTCAGTTGATTGCTTTTTTAAAATTAATGTTTTTTTTTGATTATTAACAGTTTTATTAATGTTAATTAATGGCTCTATTCTCGTTTTTTGATTTTCCAGCATTTAATTTCGTTTTCGACAGGATTGAGAAAAGCAATTTTTGTCTGAAAAATAAAAATTTAATAAAAACAGATGAGTCATTCTGTGAATGATGATTTATGAAAACGATGATTAAAAAATGAGGTTCGATTATAAAAAAATACACATTGGAAATTTAATTCAAAAAGAGGTTATTACAAAAAAAATTGAAAATGACCGAATATGTAATTTTATGAATTGTAATAAAGATGAAATAGAGGAGATGTACCGGTCAGTTGATCTTCCGACCAATATCATGCTAAAATGGTGTAAACTTCTTGAATATGATTTTTTCAGACTCTATTCGCAACATCTTATTTTATTTTCTCCACAAAAGTCACCAAATGCAGGAAGTCATGAAAATAAAACTTCTCTACCTAGTTTCAGGAAAAACCTCTACACAAAAGAGATTATCAACTTTGTTCTGGAGCTTGTAAGAACAGGGAAAAAAACAAAGACAGAGATTATGGAAGAATATAAAATTCCTAAAAATACTCTGCTGAAGTGGATTGAAAAATATTAGATATATAAATGTAACTGCAAATGTTGGAACTATACTCATACTGAACATAGAGCAATCTTATTAATAAAAACACAAAAAAATGATTCGACCTGATTATCAAAGGATCTATAAAGACCTTTTAAAAATGAAATTTCCTGATAAGGAAAAAGATAGCGTAATAAAAGCTTTATTAGAGAAAGAAAATTTTTCTCAGTTGGATGTTATTAAACTTGAAAGTATTTTATTTGGAAATACACAAAATGATAAACTGCTAAAAAACGGGAGTCATCGTTCTTATGATAAATCAACAATTTTTAAGATTCTGGAATATCAAAAGAAAAACAATCTTAGCAATATAGAACTGGCAAAACATTATGGACTCAGCAGAAATACCGTTGCCAAATGGAAAAAGTATTTCTTAGTCTGATCATAATAATCTAAAAACACATAATAACAGAAGTATTTAATAATTTTCACTCAATTATTTTATAAAATATTCAGCAACTCTATCTTACAGTTCTGAATTTAAAATGTACAATGTCAATAAGATCTATTGACGCTGTTTTTATATTTTTATAAGGTAATGGCGTTTTTTGTTTAACTAAAAATAGAAAATGTTACTTATTTTCTTGAATTTTCTTAGCTGATAAAGTAATTTTTATTATCTTCATCCCATTAACTATAGACCAAATCATCAATGAATTTCGACAAACTAATAGATCATTTTAGACTCGACAAACAAGAATTTTATTTCCAGTTCAACTCTCATCCCAATTATCCTTCAGCTTTAGCGTTTAGCGACACACTCAATTTTTTGGGTTTAAAAAATGACGCTTATGAGCTGGATAAAGAATATTGGGACGAATTACCCAATGAATTCATGGCCTTGGTCGATAATTCTTTTTCTCTAGTAAAAAAGAAAGATAGCGAGTTTACTATTTATTCTGATAAGGTAAAGAATATAAGTAAGGAAGAACTTTATAAAAACTCAGGTGATTTTGTGCTTCTTTTTGAAAAAACGGAAAATGTAAAGACGACAACATTTTTCGATTTCAAACCGTTTATTTATTTGATTTTCGGGGTGATTCTTCTTTATTCATTTTTGCAATTTACCTGGTACGAAAGCATTTTTAATCTATTGTCTTTACTCGGAATATACATTTCTTTAGAACTTTTTAATCAAAAATTCGGGCAAGAATCTGTAGTAGTTAACAATATTTGCGGTGGCGCTTCAAACAGTAATACCCAAAGTGCATGTGCAACTATTTTTTCTTCAGACAAGACCAATATTTTAGGATTGAAGCTTTCTGATTTTAGCTTAATCTATTTCTTGGGAATAACTTTTATCGGGCTATTGTTTCCGAGTGCTCAGTTCGCTTTAAGAATTATTTCGTTAATTTCCGTTTTGGTTATTTTATATTCCCTGTATGTACAGGCTTTCGTAGAAAAATCATTGTGCAGAGTTTGTTTATTCATTATTTTTATTCTGCTGTCACAGATTGTAATCAGCAGCTTCTATTTTAGTCTAGAAGTTTACCTACCAATTGTCTTTATTGGCATTATTGCATTTATTTCGTTGTTTTTTACAATTGCTTTCCTAAATAATTTGATGAATCAAAAAGAAGAGCTCAAAAAATCGAATGCAAAAAATCTTAGATTCAAAAGAAATTATGATCTGTTCAAAAGAGAGCTTTTAAGTAATGAGAAAATTGAATTTTCAGATAAGAATACGTTTTTCTTAGGTAATAAGGATGCAAAACTTCACATTTCTGTGGTTTCTAATCCATATTGTGGCTTTTGTAAAAATGCGCATAAGATTCTTGAAGATTTATTAGCTAAATATCCAGATGAGATTTCTGCCCAGATTAGATTTAATTATTCGGGTGAAAGTGCCGGTGAAAAATATACCCAGCTTATTTCAGACTTTTTGAGCATTTACCAAAACAAATCACAACACGAGTTTTTAAATACTGTAGATATCTGGTTTGGAAATAGAAATGAGGATGAAATTAAGAGAAAATCGGGAACCAATCAACCGCAAAATCTTACCAATATTATTCAGATGACTTCAGAAAACAGTTCTGCTGGACTTACTTTTACACCAGTTTTTATTCTTAACGGTTATCAGTTTCCGGATAAGTATGATCGCGAAGATATCCACTATTTTATTAATGAATTAATCGAAGATGAAGATTTTTCTGCTTAAATTATTTCCGTTTAATTAAAATTGATTAATTTTAAATGAATTAAAAGCGAGATCCGAAAAGCTTAAAAAGAGTAGGAAATTACCAAATTCAATTTTTATGAAAAATCTAAAAAAAATCAACCGACAGGAAATGAAAACCATTCAAGGTGGTATTAATTGCCAAGGCGGGCAAATTTGCCTGATCAACGGAAAATGGAAATGCATGCCATACGATGGATGCGGTGGCGGAAATCAGCCATAATTTAATCATCAAATCAAACTAAATTACAGTATTATGAAAAATTTAAAAAAAGTATCAAGAAATCAGATGAAAGACATTAGCGGAGGGGCTTCTGGTTGCTCTCAAGCATGTTGTCCTCCTCCGGGAATAAAAAGATGTCCTAATATTATTTGTATTATAGCATGTCCAGTAGAATCTTAAAAAATTAATGTTATGAAAAATTTAAAAAAAATTTCAAGAAATCAGATGAAAAATATTACCGGAAGCGGTGGAATAATCGTAAAACAATGCGTAAATATCTGTTGTCCGCCTCCTGGGCAAGTTAAATGTCCAAAATTGATTTGCCCAGCAGTAGTTTGTCCGCAGTATGTATAGAAATTTTGTATTATTCGACGAGATTTAAAAAAATCGAATAATTTTTATTTTTTTATTAGATATAATATTCGTATTTAAAAAAAATCCCTAAATTGGGATAAAAATAAAGCGGCATCCAAAAAGCTTAAATAGAGTAGGAAACCAAACATTATATTTATGAAAAACTTAAAAAAACTTTCAAGAGAAAATCTTAAAACTGTACAGGGAGGAATTACTCTTGAATGTGTACAAGGGCAAGCTGCATCTGCAAAGTGCTACAACACAAACACAGAATGCGTAAATGATCCTAATTCAGGTGGTTTTTGCATTCGTTATTGCAATAAGTCTTGCTACTAAAGTCTAAAAGCTTATAAATTAGAAGAAAAATTGTCGTCTCTGAGGCGACAATTTGTTTTAAATAATTTGAATTAAATTTTGAAAAAAAAATTCCCAAATTACCTTCAGCCCGATTCCAAAGATTGCGGCCCCACTTGTCTCAGAATTGTCAGCAAATACTATGGAAAAAGTATTTCGCTGCAACAGATTCGTAACCTTTCAGAAACAACCAGAGAAGGCAGCAGTTTGCTTGGTTTAAGCGATGCAGCCGAAGACTTAGGCTTCCGTTCTTTGGGAGTGCAAATTGATTTTAATACATTAGCTGAAGAAGTTCCTTTCCCTTGCATTGTTCATTGGAACAAAAATCACTTTGTTGTCGTTTATAAAATTGATAAAAAGAATATAGTATACGTTTCAGATCCAAGTTACGGATTGATTACTTACTCTAGAGAAGAATTTATCAAAAGATGGATAGGCGAGAACGCTAACGAAAACACTGAAGAAGGAATTGCTTTAATCCTTGAAACCACACCTGCATTTTTCCAGACTGAATTTGATGATAAAGAAAGTAAAGCCAGTTTTTCTTTTCTTTCAAAATATCTGCTGAAATATAAATCTTTAATCGTTCAGTTGGCTGTAGGCTTGCTTGCCGGAAGTTTACTTTCACTTATTTTGCCATTCCTTACTCAAAGTATTGTCGATGTTGGTATTCAGAATCAGGATCTGAATTTCATCTATTTGGTTCTTCTCGCTCAGGTGATGCTTTTTCTTGGTAGAATGGGAATTGAAGTTATTCGAAGCTGGATTTTACTTCATCTTTCCACTAGAATTAACATTTCAATCATCTCCGATTTCTTTATAAAATTAATGAAACTTCCGATTAGTTTCTTTGATACAAGAATGACCGGAGATATCATGCAGAGAATTAATGACCATCACAGAATCGAACAACTTCTGACTAATTCTTCTTTGAATACACTATTTTCATTAGTCAATTTAATTATTTTCAGTATTGTCTTACTGTTTTATGATTATCGATTGTTTATTGTCTATATAATCGGAGCCGTTCTATACATCGGATGGATTACCTTTTTTCTAAATAAAAGGAAAGAGCTCGATTACAAGAGGTTTTCACAGGTTTCACAGGAACAGAGTAAAGTCATTGAACTGATCAACGGGATGCAGGAAATAAAAATGCACAATGCCGAAAAGCAAAAACGTTGGGACTGGGAGTTTTTACAGGTAAAACTTTTTAAGCTAAAAATAAAATCGTTGTCATTGGAGCAGTGGCAATCGGTTGGTGGAAATTTCATCAACCAGATGAAAGATATTTTGGTGAGTTTTCTGTCTGCTAAACTGGTTTTGGAAGGAAATCTTACCCTAGGAATGATGCTTTCTGTGCAATATATTATCGGACAGTTAAACAGCCCATTATTACAATTGATTGACTTTATCAAACAAACTCAGGACGCTAAAATTTCTTTGGAAAGACTAGGTGAAATTCATGATAAAGAAGATGAAGAAAACAAAGATGAGCAATATGCTACCGAAATTCCCGAAAAAGATATAGAAATTAGTAATATATCTTTCAGATATATTGGTTCAGATATTCCTGTTTTTGAAAACCTAAGTTTAAAAATACCTCACCAAAAAACAACAGCAATTGTTGGAGCCAGCGGAAGCGGAAAAACAACTTTATTGAAATTATTAATGAAGTTCTATGAACCAAATGATGGCGAAATAAAAATAGGAAATACCCAGATGAAAAACATTTCACCAAGATTCTGGAGAGATCAGTGTGGAGTTGTGATGCAGGAAGGATATGTTTTTAATGATACGATTGCCAATAATATCGCTGTAGGTGAAGATTATGTCGATAAAACTAAGTTAAGAAAAGCGGTAGAAATCGCTAATATTAAACAGTTTATAGAAGGTTTACCTTTAAGCTATAATACAAAAATAGGAAATGAAGGCGTTGGCGTAAGTGGCGGACAAAAGCAAAGACTTTTCATCGCAAGAGCGGTTTATAAATCTCCGGAATATATCTTTTTC
>Ga0160449_1001499_pt1 | contig 11270 bp, 10 predicted proteins | sample HID1975I_E1MG_FD_108216 | JGI IMG/M metagenome (GOLD analysis project Ga0160449, IMG submission 108216) | Enriched soil microbial communities from UW Madison campus, WI, USA - HID1975I_E1 MG | ecosystem: Environmental > Terrestrial > Soil > Unclassified | place: USA: Madison, Wisconsin...
ATTGAACCGAAGTTCGGCGTGGTGGAACTGCCCTACACGTGGTCGTCGTCGCAACAGGCCTACAAGGCCTTTGACGGCGAGCTCGGCGCGGCCCTGGCCAAGCTGGCCGACAAGAAAAACCTGACCATCATTTCCTGGTGGGAAAACGGCTTCCGCCACGTAACCAACAACCGCGGCCCCATCGCCAAGCCCGCCGACCTGGCCGGCCTGAAAACGCGCGTCACGCCCGACAAGATGCGCCTGGACACCTTCACCGCCCTGGGCGCCAACCCGGCCCCGCTGGCCTTTGGCGAGTTGTATTCGGCGTTGCAGCAAAAGGTGTTTGACGCGCAAGAGAACCCGCTGTCCATCATCTACACCTCGTCGTTCTTTGAAGTGCAGAAATACCTGTCGCTGACGGGCCACGTGTGGGGTCCGGCCAGCCTGATCATCTCCAAGCCGGTCTGGAACCGCATCTCGGCCGACGACAAGAAGGTGGTGCAGGCCGCCGCCGACAAGTGGCGCGACGCCCAGCGCAAGATGATCACCGACGGCGACCAGCAGTTCGTGGCCCAACTGAAAGAGAAAGGCATGCAGGTCAACGAGGTCGACAAGGCCGCCTTTGCCGCCGCCGTGCAACCCGTGTGGAAGACCTACTCGGTCACCTACGGCCCTGAGCTGATGGCGCTGGTGCAGAAGTACCGCGAGGCCCAGTAATGCTCAACCGACTGTCCGCCATTCTGTCGGGCATCAGCAAGGCCTTCGCCGCCGTGGCGGTGGCCTTGCTGGCGATCCTGATCTCTTACGTGGTGTTCTCGCGCTTTGTCACGCACACCACGCCGCACTGGGCCGAGGAATTGCCGCGCCTGGTGCTGGTGTGGTCCGCCTTCATCGGCGGCGTGGCGTGCAGCCATGACCGCTCTCATCTCATGGCAGGCCTGTTGCCCTTCTTTGTGCGCAGCCCGCGCGTGCTGAACGTGGTTGAACGCATCAACCAGGTGCTGATCATCGTGGGCCTGGCTGCGCTGGGCTACGCGGGCTGGCAGTTGGCCGAACTGACCGGCGACCAGACCCTGCCCGCGCTGGATGTGTCCGCCGGCACGGTGTACCTGGCATTGCCATTTGCATGCGCGATCACCATCGTGGTTCATCTGGCGCAACTGCTTGCGCCCACCCCCGCCATGGCAAAGGAATAACAAGATGTCTTCGGGTGCTCTCTTCCTGATGGGCGTGTTCACGATCACGGTATTGATCGACATGCCCATTGCATTCGGCCTGGTGCTGTCGTGCCTGGCCTACCTGGCCGTGTACGACTCCGCGCCCATGATGGTGGCCGCGCAGCAGTACGTGGTGGGCTTGGACAGCTTCACGCTACTGGCCATTCCGCTGTTCATCCTGGCCGCGCAACTGATGAACGGCGCCGGCCTGACGCAGCGCATCGTGCGCTTGTGCGCCGCCATCGTGGGTGACATCAAGGGCGGCCTGGCGGTCGTGGCCGTGCTGGCCTGCCTGATGTTCGGCGCGCTGTCCGGCTCGGGCGTGGCCGACGTGGTCGCCATCGGCAGCCTGCTGTTGCCCGCCATGGCGCGCAGCGGCTACGACAAGGGCTTTTCGTGCGCGCTGGTGGGCAGCGCGGGCGCCACGTCCACCATCATTCCGCCCAGCATCGTGCTGATCGTCTACGGCACCATTACCGATACGTCGGTGGGCAAGCTGTTCGTGGCCGGCATCATCCCGGGCATCCTGCTGGGCTTCTCCTTGATCGGCGTGGCCATCTGGCAATCGCGCAAGCACAACTGGGCGGGCGGCCAGCCGTTTTCCTGGGGCGAGCTGCGCGCGGCCACCATCGATGCGCTGCCCGCGCTGATGGTGCCCGTGCTGATCATCGGCGGCATCCGCTTCGGCATCTTCACCGCCACCGAAGCCGCTTCCAGCGCCATCGTCTACGCCTTGTTGATCGGTTTTTTCTGGTACCGCACGCTAAGCCTGAAGTCACTGTGGAGCAACCTGAAGTCCACCGGCGAAAGCAGCGCGTCCATCCTGCTGCTGATTGGTGCGTCGGGCCTGTTCGCCTGGGTACTGGTGGCCGAACAGGTGCCGCAGGCGCTGTCCACGCTGCTGGTCGACTGGACCGACAGCAAGACGGCCGTGCTGCTGGTGCTGACGGTGGTGTTGCTGCTGCTGGGCACCTTCATGGAAGCCATCCCCGTCATCATCATCGTGGCCCCCGTGGTGATGCCGGTGCTGGCACACTACAACATCGACCCGGTGCATTTCGGCATCCTGCTGTCCATCAACATGGCCATCGGTGCCAACACGCCCCCGGTTGGCGTGGACTTGATGGCCGCCTGCAAGATCGGCGGCATCAACATGATGCAGACGCTGCGCCCGCTGTCATGGATGATGCTGGCCATGACCGCCGTGATGTTGCTGCTGACCTTTGTTCCTGAACTGGTGCTGTTCCTGCCGAGGCACGTGCAATGACCCAAACTTCAACGCTTCGTCGTCCCCCCGCGCTGCGCCGCAGTTGGATGTTTGTTCCCGGCATGGACGCGGCCGCGCAGGCCGCGGGCCTGGCCAGCGGCACGGACGCGCTGGTGGCCGACCTGGAAGAGTTCACCGCGCCCGTCGAGCGGCCCGCCGCCCGGCCCCGCATCGCCGCGCTGTTCGCCACCTGCCGCGCCCAGGGCGTGGTGGCCGCCGTGCGCATCAACAAGCTGGAAGACGACGGCCTGGCCGACCTGCGTGGCGTGATGCCCGGCGCGCCGGATGCGGTGTTCCTGCCGCACGCCGAAAGCGCCGCGCAGATCATCGCGCTGGACCAGGCCATCAGCGCGCTTGAGGCCGAACTGGGTCTGCCGGCCGGCAGCACGGAAATCGTGCCCACGCTGGAATCCGCGCTGGGGCTGGTGCGCGCCTATGACATCCTGACCGCCAGCCCGCGCGTGTCCGCCTGCCTGCTGGCCGCCGAAGACCTCACGGCCAGCCTGGGCGCCGAACGCGGCAAGGACGGCATCGAGCTGCACGCCGTGCGCGCCCGCTTCCTGGTGGACTGCACCGCCGCCGGCTGCGTGCCGATCGACTGCCCGTTCAACTACCGCGACCTGCCCGCGCTGGAAACGGACTTGCGTTGGGCGCGCCGCCTGGGCCTGAAATCCAAGTGCGCGACGGTGGCCGAGCAAGTGCCGCTGATCCACCAGGTGTTCACGCCCAGCGCGCCCGACGTCGACGCCGCGCGCAACCGCGTCGCCCGCTTCGAGGCCCAGCGCGCCGGCCAGCATGACGCCGAACGCATTGATCCCCCCACCTACAACACCGCGCGCCGCCTGTTGGCGCGCCACGACCAATTCGAACGATGGGCCGCCGAGCGCCGCGCGCAGGCCGTCCCACAACCAGGAGACCTTGCATGACGTCATCCGCACTTCCCGAACGCAATGGTGGCCAGATCCTGATGCAGCAGTTGCGCATCCATGGCGCGCGCCGCGTGTTCATGATTCCCGGTGAAAGCTACCTGCCCTGCATCGATGCGCTGAACGAGCATACCGACGCCATCGAACCCATTGTGTGCCGCCAGGAAAGCGGCGCGGCCTACATGGCCGAGGCCTACGGCAAGCTGACGGGCGAACCCGGCATCTGCTTTGTGACGCGCGGCCCGGGCGCCACCAACGCCAGCATCGGCGTGCACACCGCCTACCAGGACTCCACGCCGATGATCCTGTTCGTGGGCCAGGTCGGCAATGACTTCATGGAACGCGAAGCCTTCCAGGAAATCGACTACCGCCGCATGTTCGGGCAAATGGCCAAGTGGGTGGCGCAGATCGACCGCACCGACCGCATCCCCGAATTCATCTCGCGCGCCTTCGCGGTAGCCACCAGCGGCCGGCCCGGGCCGGTGGTGCTGGCCTTGCCCGAAGACACGCTGTGGGGCACCGCCCGCGTGGCGGACCTGCCGCGCTACCCGCGCGTGCACAGCCACCCGGGCACGGCCGACCTGACGCGCATGGTCGACTTGCTGAACGCCGCCGAACGTCCCTTCCTGCTGCTGGGCGGCAATGGCTGGCACCAGACCGCCATGGACCAGATCGCCGGTTTCGCCGAACGCTTCGAGCTGCCCGTGGGCACCGCGTGGCGCCGCCTGGAGAGTTTTGATCAGCGCCACCCCAACGCCGCCGGCCACGTCGGCTGGGCCATGACGCCCGAACTGCGCCAGCGCTTGAAGGACGCCGACCTGGTGCTGGCCGTGGGCACGCGCCTGGGCGAAGCCACCACCGAAGGCTATACCGTGATTGAAAGCCCGCTGCCGCGCCAGAAGCTGATCCACGTCTACCCCGACGCCGCCGAACTGGGCCGCGTGTTTTCGCCCACGCAGGCCATCGTGGCCGACGTGGCCAGCTTTGCCGCCAGCGTGGCGGACCTGGCGCCCGGCCATGCCACGCCGCGTGGCGAGGCCGTGCGTATCGCGCATCAGCAACTGGAGGAGAGCCTGACGCCGCTGCCCTCGCCCGGCGCGATGAGCCTGGACGCGGCCGCCGCCTATGTGGACGCGCATCTGCCCGCCGACGCCTGCGTGACCGTGGGCGCGGGCAACTACGCGCTGTATCCGCACCGCTACCGCCGCTATGCCGGCCCGGGCACCAGCCTGACCCCCACGGTGGGCTCGATGGGCTACGGCCTGCCCGCCGCCATTTCCGCCAAGCTGGAAGACCGCCAGCGCGACGTGGTCTGCTATGCGGGCGACGGCTGCTTTCAGATGAACATGCAGGAGCTGGGCGTGGCCTTGCAGTACAAGCTGGGCGTGGTGGTGCTGGTGTTCAACAACGGCATCTGGGGCACCATCCGCGCCCACCAGGAACGCGAATTCCCCGCGCGCACCATTGCGCTGGGCTTTGAAAACCCCGACTTCACGCAGATCATCCGGGGTTACGGCGGCCATGGCGAAGCCGTGGAGAACACCGCCGACTTCGGCCCGGCGTTTGAACGCGCGCTGGCGTTCGCGCGCCAAAGCAATCTGCCCGCGCTGCTGGAAATCCGCTACGACGCCAACGGCATCGCGCCGGGCGAAACGCTGATGGGCATCCGCGAAGCCGCCCAGGCCCGCCTTGCCCGCGGCATCGGCACTAACAGCATCGGCACAAACAGCACCAGCCTCTGACAGGACCTGACTCCATGACAAGCACGATTTCAATCAACGGACAGCGGCTGTGGCAGTCGCTGATGGACCTGGCGCAAATCGGCGCCACGCCCAAGGGCGGCAACTGCCGGCTGGCGCTGACCGCGCTGGACGGCCAGGGCCGCGATCTGGTCACCGGCTGGATGCGCGATGCGGGTATGACGCTGCGCGTGGACCAGGTGGGCAATATCTTTGCGCGCCGCGCCGGCCGCAATAACGAGCTGCCGCCCGTCATGACGGGCAGCCACATCGACACCCAGCCCACCGGCGGCAAGTTCGACGGCTGCTACGGCGTGCTGGCGGGGCTGGAAGTCATGCGCAGCCTGAACGACCATGGCGTCGAAACCGAGGCGCCGCTGGAAGTGGCCATCTGGACCAACGAAGAAGGCTCGCGCTTTCTGCCGGTGATGATGGGTTCGGGCGTATTCGCCGGCAAGTTCCCGCTGGAAGTGGCGCTAAACGCGCGCGACCACGACGGCAAATCCGTGGCCGACGAACTGGCCGCCATCGGCTACGCCGGCCCGGACGCGGTCGGCGGACGGCCGGTGGGTGCGTACTTCGAGGCGCACATCGAGCAAGGCCCGATTCTTGAGCACGAAGAAAAAGTGGTCGGTGTGGTGACGGGATCGCTGGGCGTGCGCTGGTACGACGTGGTCATCACCGGCATGGAAATGCATGCCGGCCCCACGCCCATGCCCATCCGCCGCGACGCGCTCTACGCCGCCACCTTCCTGTTGCAGGCGGTGATCGGCATCGCCAATGACAACCAGCCGCACGGGCGCGGCACGGTCGGCGAGATCCACGCGCACCCGGGTTCGCGCAACGTCATCCCCGGCCAAGTCCGTTTCACGGTGGACCTGCGCCATGAAGACGAAGCCACGCTGACCCAGATGGACGCGCGCTGGCTGGCCGCCTGCACCGACGTCGCCGAACGCCACGGCGTCACCGTGGACGTGAAGCAGGTGCAGTATTTCCCGCCCACCCCGTTCGACCCGGACCTGGTCGCCAAGGTGCGCGACGGCGCCACGCGGCGCGGCCTGGCCGCCATGGACATCGTCACCGGCGCCGGCCACGACGCCGTCTACATGGCCAGCGTCACGCCCACCGCCATGATCTTCGTGCCCTGCAAGGACGGCGTGAGCCACAACGAAATCGAAGACGCCAAACCCGCTGACCTGGAAGCCGGCTGCAACGTGCTGCTGGACGCCATGGTCGCCCGCGCCAACCACACCGGAGACCCAGCATGAGCCAACACGATCACGCTTACTGGCAAGCCCGCGCCGCCGCCCTGACCTTCAACGGCCAGGCCTATATCGACGGCGCCTACTGCGACGCCGCCGACGGCGCCACCTTCGCGGCATCCAGCCCGATTGACGGGCGCAAGCTCGCCGATGTGGCCGCCTGCGGCCAGGCCGATGTGGACCGCGCCGTGGCCGCCGCCCGCCGCGCCTTCGAAGCCGGCGTGTGGAGCCAACTGGCGCCACGCCAACGCAAGGAACGCCTGCTGCGCCTGGCCGCCCTGATCGACCAGCACACCGAAGAACTCGCGCTGCTGGAAACGCTGGACATGGGCAAGCCCATCCGCGATGCGCTGGCCTTTGACGTACCGGAAACGGCCCGCTGCTACGCCTGGTACGCCGAGGCCATCGACAAGATCTACGACGAAATCGCGCCGACCGGCCCCGACGCGCTGGCCACCATCACCCGCGAAGCGCTGGGCGTGGTGGCGGCCGTGGTGCCGTGGAACTACCCGCTGATGATGGCGGCATGGAAAGTGGCGCCCGCCCTGGCCTCGGGCAACAGCGTCATCTTGAAACCGGCCGAGCAGGCGTCGCTGTCGGCCATTCGCCTGGCGGCGCTGGCCGAGGAAGCCGGCATCCCCCCGGGCGTCTTCAGCGTGGTGCCCGGCCTGGGCGCCGTGGCGGGCCAGGCGCTGGGCCGTCACCCGGATGTGGATTGCGTGGCCTTCACGGGCTCGACCGCCACGGGCAAGCGCTTCATGACCTATTCCGGCGAGTCCAACCTGAAGCGCGTGTGGCTGGAATGCGGCGGCAAGTCGCCCCACATCGTGTTTGACGACTGCCCCGACCTGGACCGCGCCGCGCAGGCCGCCGCGCTGGCCATCTTCTCGAACCAGGGCGAAGTCTGCATCGCGGGCTCGCGCCTGTACGTGCAGGACGGCATCTACGACGCCTTCATGGAAAAAGTGGCCGCCTACGCCGCCACGCTGCAACCCGGCGACCCGCTGGACCCGGCCACCGCCATGGGCGCCATGGTGGACGAACGCCAGATGCAAGGCGTGCTGGCCCGCATCGCCGCCGGCCAATCCGAAGGCGCCACCTTGCGCATCGGCGGCAAACAAGCCCGCAGCGCGTCGGGCGGCTACTACATCGAACCCACCATCTTCGATTGCGCCCACCAGGATTCCGCCCTGGTACGCGAAGAGATCTTCGGACCGGTGCTGGCCGTCCAGCGCTTCAGCACCGAAGACGAGGCCATCCAGTTGGCCAATGATTCGGTGTACGGCCTGGGCGCGGGCCTGTGGACGGCCAACCTGTCACGCGCGCATCGACTCTCGCGCCGCTTGCGCGCAGGGCTGGTGTGGGTGAATTGCTATGCCGATGGCGACATCACGGTGCCGTTCGGCGGCGTGAAGCAGTCAGGCTCCGGGCGCGACAAGTCATTGCACGCGCTGGAGAAATACTCGGACTTGAAGACGACCTGGATCAGCTTGACCGTGTGACCGTGTCATGGCCCAGGCCCTTGGGCAGAATCACCGCCAAGCTGGTGGGTGATTCTGCCCAAGGGCAAGCTAAGACCACGATCTTCGAGAATCCAGGTGCTGCGCCAAGTCCATCACATCGTGCAGCACTCGGCCAATAACAACCATGTCGTTCTCGATTCGATATATCAGGAAATGCCTGGGCTGTTGCACGATACCCGTCTCGGTTCGTCCACTTTCACGGCTCAAACGTAAGTGCCAGGACCGCACCCCCGTACCCAGTTCGGGCCGCTCAGCGCTGCCCGCCCGATCTGGCCTGGCGGAAATATCGCGCATCGCGGCAACCAGCAACGTCCCATAACGCCGGCGCGCCGCTTCGCCAAAGTTCTCCTGTGTCCAGGCCAGAATGTCGATGACGTCTTGTTGCGCCTCGATGGACAGCCGATAGACCGACATTACTTCCTCATGTTTACCCTGGCGGCAGCCTGCGCCCCAAGCTGTTCGATGAAACTTTCGAGTTGATCGTCTGTGACATCGGTAAAGCGCCCTGCGGCGATGTCAGCCCATCCCTTGTCGGCGGCGTCGCGGAGAACGTTGAGCTTGGCTTCTTCCAAGCGCTCGCGTTGCTCGATCAAACGCAAACCTTCGCGCAACACCTCACTGGCATTCTGATAACGGCCTGATTGCACCAAGGTCTCAACGAAGTCGTGCTGATGCTCGCTTAGAACTACGTTTCGTGTTGGCATGGCGATCAATTCCTGCTGTTAGGATCGGCACAGTATAGATGGCCATTGGCATAATATGCCAATGATCCGGATGTCGCCTGGCGTCACAGGGTCCGTGGGACATTTATGGCACTGTTCGCGCCCTCTTTTCCGGTTATTTTGCGGCCACCCTTTATCCCTCAGGTTTGCTTACCCGCCGACCGGTCACCCTTCACCACCCGATGCACAAACTGCAACTTCCCGATTACCTGCGCCGGCAGCACGAAAGGATAGAAATCCCGTTGCCCCATGCTGCGGGCCAGTTCGTTCAGCACGCCGGTCAAGGCGACCCAGGCGTTGACCAGGTCCAGAAACGCTTGCCCTTCCGGGTCGTCCGGGTAGTACAGCGCGTCCTTGGTGAAGGGGTCGTAGGACTGCTCGACTGCCGTGCGCGTGATGCCGAAGCTGATGGCGGTGTCCAGCGTGTCCATCATGTGCAGGTAGTGGGCCCAGGTTTCGGCCCAGTCTTCCCAGGGATGGCAGGACGCATAGGTGCTGATGTAGTTCAGGGCCCAGTCGGCCGGGGGACCTTGTTCGTAGTTGCGTTGCAGCGCCTGGGCGTAGTCGGCCTGTTCGTCGCCGAACACCTGGCGAAACGGTTCCAGCCACGGGCCGCCGGCAATGCGCTGGTCCCAGTAGTAATGGCCGATCTCGTGGCGGAAATGGCCGAGTAGCGTGCGGTACGGCTCGCGCATGTCTTCGCGCACCTTCACGCGGTAGGCGTCGTCGGCTTCCTGGATGTTGATGGTGATCAGCCCGTGCGCGTGCCCCGTCAGCAAGGGCGCGCCGTCGGCGCCTGGCGCCAGCAGGTCGAACGCCAGGCCGCCGTCATCGGGCGTTTCCGAGCGCCGGATGGGCAGACCCAGCGTCATGATCTGCGCGATCATCTGGCGCTTTGCCGCTTCCACCTTGCACCATAGCGGGCCGTTTTCGGGCACCGACAGGTCGGGAATGGTGTGGTTCAAGCTACAGGACAGGCATAGCGTGTCGGCCGATTGGGCGGGCAGCAGCCAGTTGCACAAGGCCGGCATGGAGAAATTGGCGCAACGTTTGTAAGTCCTGCCACGCACCTTGCCCGATTCGCGCAGGACGCCGCTGGCCGGTTCCACGTCCAGCGCCACCACGTGCCCGCGCTTGGGGTCAAAGCCCAATTGGCGATGGCAGTTCAGGCATTCCGAGTTGCTGAAAAAAATGGGCTGGCCGCAAACGCATTGAAAGGCCTTCGCGCGCGCATGCCGCACGCGCTGGCGTTTCGGGGCGCGCAGTTGGCGGTGGATCGCGTCGAAGAAATAGGTCATGCATCCCTTCCAGTCGGAAACTCGTCTATGGGCGCGACGGTCACGCGCACATCCAATTCATGGCCGCCGCCCCGGATGACACCGCGCAGGGGCGTCACGTCGGCGTAATCGCGGCCATAGGCCAACACCACATGCGCCAAGCCGGGCACCACGTCGTTGGTGGGGTCCAGATCAATCCAGCCGCCATTGACATCCACCCCCGCGCAATGCACCGACACCCACGCATGCGAGGCATCGGCCCCAATCAGGCGCGGCTGGCCGGGTGGCGGTTGCGACATCAGATACCCGCTGACATAGCGCGCCGGCAAGCCGATGGCGCGCAGGCAGCCGATCATCAGATGCGCAAAATCCTGGCACACCCCGACCCGTTCATGAAAAACATCAAGAATGGGCGTGGACACCTGCGTATGCGCCGGTTGGTAGCTGAAATCCGCATGGACGCGGTGCATCAGGTGCAAGGCGGCCTCGGCCACGGGCCGCCCCGGCGTGAACGACAGCAAGGCGTATGCCCGAAGCTCGGCGTGCAAGGGCACGTAGGTGGAAGGAAAGCTGAATTCCACTTCCGGCGCGTAGGGCAAGGCGGGGTCGTACCGCAAGCGCCGTGCCGCGTCTTCCCAGGGCAAGCCGGCCGAGGGGTCCAGCGCGCCAAAGCGCGGGTACACCGTCACGCGGCTGGTGGCGCGCACGGTCAGCGCGTCGTGCGGCGCGTACAGGGCGAAGAGGCAGCGTGTGTTGCCAAAGCCATCCACGGTCTCGGTGATGGACGGCGGCGTGGGCGTGACGCTTAGCGCGTAGGCGTCGACCACCTGGCAGGCGTCGTGCAAGGGCCGCAAATAGCCCAGGTGGTGCGCCAGTTCCACCGGCGCGGCGTAGCGGTAGGCGGTTTCGTGGTCCACGCCCAGGGTCACCCCCAAGGCGGCGGGCGCAGCAAGGTCGGAAGTCGGGAAATTCATGGGTGCGGGGCCGGTGAATTACGCGGAAAGCGTCTGGTCATGACCGGCTGCGTGGCTGAAATAGCGCAGGCTGATGGCGTTGGACAGCGCACTGGCGGCGTCCTCGAGTTGCGCGGACAGCGCCAGCACGTCGGCGTATTGGCCTTGGGTTTGGCCTTGTTGGGTCTGGATTTGGCCTTGGGTCTGGCCTTGGCCAAGGCCTTGGGTCTGGGTCTGGGTCTGGGTCTGGCTCAGGCTCAGGCTGTGGTTCTGGCCCATGCTCTGGTTCTGGCTTTGCCGACACAGGTCCGCCAATGACGCACCCACGCCGCTTTCCGGCAACAAGCGAACCAGGTCCGCGGCCGGGCCGGCCACGGTATCGGGCAAGCGCGCCACCTCTTTGCG
>Ga0160449_1001500_pt1 | contig 11267 bp, 8 predicted proteins | sample HID1975I_E1MG_FD_108216 | JGI IMG/M metagenome (GOLD analysis project Ga0160449, IMG submission 108216) | Enriched soil microbial communities from UW Madison campus, WI, USA - HID1975I_E1 MG | ecosystem: Environmental > Terrestrial > Soil > Unclassified | place: USA: Madison, Wisconsin...
AAGGTGGTGAAGCCCAGGTCGAGCGGGGCCAGCAAGTGCGGATAGCGGTCGGCAGCCATGGAACGGTTCCCCATGTGGCGTGATCACGGAATGCGGGTGCCTCGGCGGGCCCCGTCGTTTATGGCAACGACATTAAACAGCCGTTTGAATGCGCTCAATGATCGAAACTGACAACTTATTGATCCTTCTGCACAGCAGGACTACCCTAGGAAACCATTGTTCTTATAAGCGCTTTACCGACGCATGCGAAAAATTCTGGCAGGCGCCTTGGCGCTGGTAATGATCACCGCTCTGTGTGGCTACGGTTTCTGGACCCAACAGCGTCCGGAAGGCCATTACTTGTCCGACTTGCGCATCGAGCTGGCGCTCAACCACGGCGTACCCGGTGAACGTGGCAACCTGCTGGGCGTCGAACCCTTGCTCTACCCCAGCGACTACCAGAACCTGCAGCGCTTGCACCGCAAGCTCGCGGCCTACCTGGAGCAGGCCCGTGCCCAGGGCCTGATCGGCCCGCGCACGGTCGTGGTGCTGCCGGAACACATCGGCACCTGGCTGTGGGCCCGCGGCGAGAAGAACGAGCTGTACCAGGTGACCCACGACCGCGAGGCGCAGCAGTGGCTGGAGCTGAGCAACCCGTTGCGCTACGGGCTGGCCATGTTGCGCGCCAAAGGGGATGACCGCCGCGCCGATGCGCACTTGCGCATGAAGGCCAAACAGATGGCCAGCGACTACCAGCAACTGTTCGGCGGCCTGGCCCGGGAGTTCGGCGTAACCCTGGTGGCCGGCTCGATCGTGTTGCCCGCGCCCTATGTCGAGCACGGCGTATTGCATGTCGGCAGCGGCCCGCTGTTCAACAGCAGCCTGGTGTTCGCAGCCGATGGTTCGTTGCTCGGCCAGCCTCAGCGGCAGCAATACCCCGACAGCGAAGTGCGGCGCTACATCCACCATGGTCGGCATTTCCCGCTGCAAGTACTGCAAACGCCAGCTGGGCGCCTGGGTGTGTTGATCGGCAGTGACAGCTGGTACCCAGAGAACCAGCACCAGCTGGAGCAACAACAGGTACAACTGGTTGCCAACCCGGTCTTTCTCAGCGGCAAGGGCAGTTGGGACGCGCCCTGGCGTGGCAACCGCCACCAGGACGCGGCCGCCGAACTGGCCCTGCAACGCGGCGCAGTCAGCGAGCAAGCGGCCTGGCAGCAGCTCACCCAAGGCGCAGGCAGCCAGGTGAGCAGCATGAGCGTGTTCATGCGTGGGCAGTTCTGGGAACAGGGCAGCGACGGCCAGGGCTTTGCCCACCAGGCCGGCGAGCTGTTGGCGGGCCCGCCCAGCCACGGCGCGCGCCTGTTGAACGTCTGGTTGTAGGGCGATGGCCCGCCCCCGCGTGCGCCTAGGCGACCTGTCGGTAGGCTTCGTCCAGCCACTGGCCGAAGCGTTGCGTGCCCTGGGCCACGACCCGGCCCCCCTGCTATGCCGTTACGGGCTCGACGCCACCCGCCTGGCCGAAGCCGGCGCGCGCTTGTCGATCCCTCGCTACATGCACCTTGGGCATGCCGCCATCGCACTGAGCGGGCAGCCGGCGCTGGGCTTGCACATGGGGCGCCTGAGCCGTCTGGCCCAGGCCGGCCTGGCAGGCGTCACGGCGGCCCAGGCGCCTACCCTGGGCGAAGCCGCACGTACCCTGCTGCGCTTCGAACCGCTATATGCTGCCAATTACCGAGGCCATTCCCGTTTTTTCGAAGACCCCCAGGGGGCATGGCTGCGCTTCTATTCGATCAGCCCCTACAACAGCTACAACCGTTTCGTGGTCGATTCACTGCTGGCCGGCTGGCTGGCCCAACTGGGCGCACTGGCGGGTGTTGCATTGCAGGCCGAGCGGTTGGAGATGGAATTCGAGGCGCCCGACTACGCCAGCGATTACCAGCCGCTGTGCAGCACTACCGTGCAGTTTGGCACCAGTGACAACCAACTGCGCCTGAGCCGCGCCACGCTGGACCTGCCCAACCCGCAACACTGCCCAAGCACCTGGCAGCACCTGCTGCAATTGTGTGAAGCGGAAATGCTCCAGCGCACCCGGGTGCGCAGCCTGGGCGAACGCATCACCCATCTGCTCGGCCCGCTGCTCAATGGCGGCCGCGAACCCGACCTGGAAGAAGTGGCACTGCACCTGCAACTGCCCACCTGGACCCTGCGGCGCAAACTGGCCGAAGAAGGTACGTGCTTTCGCAGCCTGCTCAACGACACCCGGCGCGACCTGGCCGAGACCTATATCCGCGACACCGAGCTGGCCTTCGGCGAGATCGCCTATCTGTTGGGGTTTGCATCGGCCGAAGCATTCCAGCGCGCATTCAAGCGCTGGACCGGCGTTACGCCAGGGGAATTTCGCCGCAGCCAGCGGCGAGTGGGTTAAAGCTCGGTCGCGTCGTCGGCCGGCTCCGGGGTATCCCGTTCATAGTCCTGGTATTCGAGCAGTTCTTCCTGATAGTCATCCATCGCCGGCTTCCTCTTCACGTTCTGTCTTCGTTGGTCATGCCTTCACGCTAGGCGAGTGGGATGAAAGCATGATGACAAGCTGATGCTCCGGTACTTGGCAATCGTTGATGCTGTGCGCCATTTGCAGCGTAGACGTTTCTCAGCAGGTGCTGAAAGCAGCAGCTTCAGCCCGAACACAATCCATGCAGACACGTGGCTTGCTAGAGGGTGTCAGGTGTGTTGGTCGAAAATTATTTCATCAAACCGCCCCTGCGTTGATTGATCCGATCATTAAAATAGGTCGGCTGATAAAAAAAATGAGTGGAATACAATCCCGTGAAAATCCAGCCACTTCCGCCCCTCAACAGCCTTCATGCGTTTGAGTCTGCGGCGCGTCACCTGAGCTTTACCCTTGCTGCCAAGGAACTGAATGTTACCCAGGGTGCAATTAGCCGTCAGGTTCGCCTTCTCGAGGACTACCTGGGCAAGGCACTGTTCACCCGCACCACCCGCACCATGACCCTTACACCGACGGGTGCGCAATACTACGAAACCGTGCGTGAGTGCATGCTGCACCTGGCGCGCACCACCGACGAGATTCGCCAGTGGCAGGGCAACCAGCAAGTCACCGTGGCCACGAGTACCGCCATGGCCTCACTGTGGTTGCTGCCCAAGGTGTCGGAATTCCAGGCTGCCCATGAAAACATCGATCTGCGGATCATCGCCCACGACCACGTGAAAGATTACGCCAGGCTCGACAGCGACCTGGCACTGTACTACTGCAACCCACCGCCCAAAGACATGGCGGTTACACCGCTGTTTTCGGAAGAAATCTTCCTGGTGTGCAGCCCGGGCTATCTGGCCAGGCACCCGCAGCTGAGCCATATCGAAGGGTTGTCATCGTGCACCTGGCTGTGGCTCGAAGCCTCCCAGCGCGACTGGATCGGCTGGCCCGAGTGGTTCAAGCGCCTGGGGTACGGGCCCATGACGCCCAAGCATCGCGTCAACATCAACAGCTACAGCATGTTGATCCAGTCGGCGATCAGCGGGCAGGGTGTGGCGCTGGCCTGGGGCAACCTGGTGGACGATGCGTTGAGCACCGGCGCGCTGGTCAAGCCCAACGATGTGGTGCTGCAGACCGATGCCAAGTTCTGCCTGCTGGAGTCGCCCACCGAACGCGGCCCGCGTGAAAGCGTGCGACTGTTCCGGGACTGGTTGATGGCTCTGCCTTCAATACAGAAATAGGTGCACTCAAACGCAGAACCGACAGCTGATGGCTGTCGGTTCTGGTCATTACAAGCCGGGTTGTGGTCAGCCGGCTTTCTTCGCCGTCAGCCCCATCTCCAGCCCCCCGCCTGCCAGCGTTGCACCCACCGGCGTGATGGTCTGCACAAGGCCGTCCGGGATGGGCAGGCGCCCACCCGGCGGCACATCGTACAGGCCATCAGCCATTTCCTGGCGCAAACTGCGCATCAGCGTGTAGCTGATCAGCAGGATGAACCCCGCAATCGGCAAGCCCGCCGCGATGCTCGCCATCTGGATCGCCTTGAGCCCCCCCGCCATCAGCAGGGCCGTGGCAATGGCGCCCTCCAGGAGGCACCAGAGCAGCCGGATGCTTTGTGGCGGGTTGGCACTGCCCATGGCGTTCAACGTACACAGCACCTGGGTGCCGGAGTCTGCCGAAGTGATGAAGTAGGTTGCCAGCAGGATGCAGACCAGCACGCTCAGAACCTTGCCCAATGTGCCCGGGTCGATCTTGTGCAGCAGGGTGAACATGGCAGCGGTGGTTTCCTGCTTGGTCGCCAGCAATACCGTGCCCCCTTCGAACTTGGCCTTGTCGCCCTGCAGTTCACCTTTGGCGACCCACTCAGCGTGCTGCTGACGATCGACCTGCTCGGCCTTGAGCGCGGCCCCCCCGAACACCGACATCCAGATGATGGTCACCAGGGTCGGAACCAGAAGCGCACCGGCGATCAATTCACGAATGGTGCGACCTTTGGAAATTCGCGCGATGAACAGACCGACAAACGGGCCCCAGGTCATCCACCACGGCCAGTAGAACGCGGTCCACCAGTTTTGCCAGCCGCTGTCTTTCTGGGCATCGCTCCAGAAGCTCAGGCCCACTACATGGCTGGCATAGTCACCGGTGCTTTCAAGGATCAGGTTGAGGATGTAACGGGTTGGCCCCAGCAGCAGGATCAGTACCACCAGCACCACCGACAACAGCATGTTCCATTCCGAGAGGCGCTTCATGCCACGCGACACACCGGCCATCACCGACACGGTGGTGACCAGGGTAATGAGCACGATCAAGGTGATCTGCACCCCCAGGCTGATGGGCAGGTCGAATACCTGACTCAGGCCGGTGTTCATTTGCACCACGCCCAGGCCCAGCGACTGAGAGACGCCGAACGCGGTGATCACCACGGCAAGGATGTCCACCACATGCCCCACAGGCCCATAGATGCGCTCGCCGATAAGCGGGTAAAGGATCGAGCGCATGGACAGCGGCAAACCCTTGCGGTAGGCAAAGTAGGCAAGGCCCAGGCCGACGATGGTAAAAATGGCCCAAGGATGCAGGCCCCAGTGGAACAGGGTGATGCGCATGGCCGTGGTGGCGGCTTCGTCGGTGAGGCCGGTGGCGAACGGGTTGCCCGCGTAATGCCACATGGGTTCTGCAACCGACCAGAAGATCAGCCCGATGCCCATGCCGCCACTGAACAACATGGCGATCCAGGAGCCGAAGCTGAACTCGGGTTTGTCGTCATCACGTCCCAGCTTGATGTGCCCGAACTTGCTGCACATCAGGTAGAACAACAGCCCCAGCACGCCGGTGACGGAGATCAGATAGAACCATTTGAAGTTCAGCAGGATGAAGTCGGAGGCAGTTTGAAAAGCCACTGCTGCATGTTGGGCAAACAGGGCGCAAAACAGTACGAAAACGACAACGGCCAGTAACGACCAGAGCGTCACTGTGGGATTGAGGCCTTTGAGCAGGCCAGATTCGGCACGCATTGGTTATCCCCTATTGTTTTTGTTCAAGGGTTTGATGTCACGGTTGGATAGCACCGCTGCCACAGGCAGGTGCCGGATCCTTGGCGGCGGGCTTCACGTAGGCCCAAGGTGCTGCACGCTCCCTTGGGCCCTATCAAAATGAGAGAATCACATGCCTTTCGACAAACCATTTCTCCTCATCAATTGATTACCAAAAATCATTAATATGAAAATCTCCAGACGGCGCTTTCATCCGCCATATCTCAGCCACTCGTAAAATCAATGAAAAAATCATTAATGATAAAAACTGATAAATCGAACTGAAATAAATCGTTTGTCGAGCCCTCATTCTCTTGCTGAAACTGACAGCAGGCATCAAGGCATTGCCTGCCGTGCATCTAACAAGAGAAAACAAAAATGACCGTATCGACTGATTCCCGCCTTATCCCCGTCCATGCCCTGGAAACCGTTCTGGCGCCTATCCATGAAGCCCATGGCCTGACCAACGAGTTCTACACCGACCAGCGTTATTTCGAACTCGAGCGCGACCAAGTGCTGGGACGCAACTGGGCCTGTATCGGTTTTGCCAGCGACCTGCCGACCAACAGCTACGTGAAACCAGTCGACTTCATGGGCCTGCCGCTGCTGATGATGCGCAACCGCGAAGGCCTGGTGCAGGTATTTCACAACGTCTGCAGCCACCGCGGCGTGAAACTGGTGCAACAGGCGGGTGAAGTGCAGGGTGTGATCCGCTGCCCCTACCACTCCTGGACCTATGACCTGAACGGCGGCCTCAAAGGCACACCGCACGTCGGCGGGATCAATCAGCACAAGGACGAGCGTTTCGCCTGCGAGAAGCATGGCTTGAAAGCGCTGCGCACCACCATCTGGATGGACATGGTGTTCATCAACCTCTCTGGGGACGCCCCGGCCCTTGAAACGCAACTGCAGCCACTGACCGAACGCTGGAACCCGTTCCTGGGTACTGACGGCATGGGCCTGCTGCGCCGTGAAGCGAACAGCGGTGCCATGAGCATCGAGGTCAACTGCAACTGGAAGCTGGCGGTCGAGAACTACTGCGAGGCCTACCACCTGCCGTGGGTACACCCGAGCCTGAACAGCTACTCGCGCCTGGAAGACCACTACAACATCATGTTCGAGGCATTTGCCGGCCAGGGCAGCCACGCCTACAACCTCTCGGCCGTTGCCGGCACCCATTTGCCGACCTTCCCGTCCTGGCCACAAGACCGCCTGCGCACTGCCGAATACGTGGCGTTCTTCCCCAACGTGCTGCTGGGCATCCAGGCCGACCATGCGTTCGCCATGATGCTGGAACCTGTGGCACCGGGTAAAACCATCGAGCACCTGCGCTTGTTCTACGTGGGTGACGAAGCACTCGACAGCCGTTTCGACGCCTCGCGCAAGGCGGTCATGGAATCCTGGCGCGTCGTGTTTGCCGAAGACATCGCCTCGGTCGAAGGCATGCAGAAGGGCCGCTCCTCGCCTGGCTACGGCGGCGGTGCGTTCTCGCCGGAAATGGACCTGCCGACCCACTACTTCCACAAGTGGGCTGCCCAGCAGCTGCTCGACTGCGCGCAACGCGCCTGAGGTGATGACCATGCATTCGATAGCCCCGCACTGGCTGAACTTCATCGACGGGCAGTGGACCGACAGTGAGCAGTACCTGAGCATCCACAACCCTGGCACCAGCGACCCTGTCGCGACCATCGCCCAGGCCAGCGTAGCCGACGCCGAACGCGCCCTGCAGGCCGCCCGGCGCTGTGCCGACAGCAACGCCTTGAGCCGCGTGCGCCCTGCGCAGCGGGTGACCTGGCTGCTTGAGATTGCCGCGCAGATTCGCGCAATCACCGACCAGGGCGCATGGGTGCTGTGCCAGGAAAACGGCAAGAGCCTGCGCGATGCCCGTGACGAGTTCGTCGAGGCTGCGCGCTACTTCGAGTACTACGCCGGCATGGCCGACAAGATCGAGGGCACGTCCATTCCGTTGGGCGACGGCTACATGGACTTCACCGTCTACGACCCCATGGGCGTGTCGCTGCAGATCGTGCCGTGGAACTTCCCGGTGTCGATCTGCGCCCGCTCCCTGGCCCCTGCCCTGGCGGCCGGCAACGCGGTGGTGATCAAATCGCCGGAGCTGTCACCCCTTGGCCTTTGCGTGCTGATGCAGGCCATCGAGCGTGCTGGCCTGCCACAGGGTGCGGTCAATCTGATTTGCGGCCGTGGCCGTGAAGTGGGTGCCTACCTGGCTGGCCATCGCGACGTTGACCAGATCGTGTTCACCGGTTCCGTCGGGACCGGCCAGAGCATTCTGCGCAGTGCTGCCGAACACGCGACACCCAGCGTGATGGAACTGGGCGGCAAATCGGCGGCCCTGGTGTTCCCGGATGCCGACCGCGAGCAACTGATCAATAGCGTGAAGAGCGGCATCTTCTTCAACGCCGGCCAGGTGTGCTCAGCCATGTCGCGCCTGCTGGTGCATCGCTCGATCTACGACGAAGTCGTCGCTGAGGTGGTGGCGATGGCCGAGGGACTGACGATCGGCCTGGGCCAGGACAATCCGGACCATACCCCGGTGATCTCCGCGGGCCAGCTGCAAGGTATCGAGGCCCTGTGCCAACGCGCCCAGCAGCAGGGCGCAGTTGTTGCAACCGGCGGCGAGGCCATCTCGGGCCGGCGCGGGCACTACATGGCACCGACGGTACTGCGCGACGTGACACCAGACATGGAGATCGCCCAGGCCGAAGTGTTCGGCCCGGTGTTGGCGGTGATTCCCTTCGACAGCGAAGAACAGGCCATTGCCATTGCCAACGGCACCGTGTTCGGGCTGGTGGCTGGCGTGTTCACCCAGGACCTCAATCGCGCCCTGCGCTGCGCAAGGCGCCTGTGCGCCGGCCAGGTGTTCGTCAACGAATGGTATGCCGGTGGCATCGAAACCCCGTTTGGCGGTGTCGGGCTTTCGGGCTTCGGACGGGAAAAAGGCCAGGAAGCGCTCTACAGCTACGTCCGGACCAAGAACCTGGCCGTGCGCATCAAGGGTGAGTGAGGAGTAATGCGATGAAAACCTGGCTCTGCATCATCTGTGGCCTGATCTACGACGAAGCCAAAGGTTGGCCTGACGACGGCATTGCCCCCGGCACCCGCTGGGAGGATGTGCCTGAGGACTGGCTGTGCCCTGAGTGCAAGGTCGGCAAGGCCGACTTCGAAATGATCGAACTCAGCACCCCAATTGCAGCCGTGGCGACTGCCCCGGTCATCCAGGCCGCGCCCGTGCTCGCAACCCGCCCGGCACAACCCGTGGTCATCATCGGCAGCGGCCATGCCGGCTACGGCCTGGCGCAAGCCCTGCGCAAGGCCGACCCGCAATTGGACATTCGCGTGCTGACCCAGGAGTCGGGACATAACTACTCCAAGCCTGCCTTGTCGATTGCCCTGGCCCAAGGGCGCAACGCCACGACCCTGGCAAGCGAAAGCCCGCTGGCGATGGAGCAGCGATTGGGCATTCGTATCCATACCGGGTGCAGGGTCGAACGCATCGATGCCCACGCACGGCGCCTGTATACCAGCCTCGGCGAAATGGACTACGGCCAACTGGTGCTGGCCAGTGGCGCCTCCGCGGTACGCGTGCCTATCGAGGGCAGCGCCGACGCGCTGCTCAGCGTCAACAACCTGCAGGATTACCACGCGTTTCGCCAACGCCTCGAAGGTGTACGCAAGGTGGCCATTCTGGGCGACGGCTTGATTGGCTGCGAGTTCGCCAATGACCTGGCCAGCAGTGGCTATCAGGTGCGGGTGATCGGCCTGGGCGCCTGGCCCATGGAACGTCTGCTGCCCGAAGCAGCGGGCCAGCACTTGCAGCAGGCGCTGTCAGGGCTGGGGGTCCAGTGGAACCTGCGCACGACCTTGCAACGCGTGGCGCCGTGCAACGAGGGCTACCGACTGACCCTGGCCGATGGTCAAGTCGTCGAGGCAGACCTGGTACTCAGTGCAGTGGGCTTGCGGCCCAACCTCGAGCTGGCCCTGGAAGCCGGCCTGGACTGCGGCCGCGGGATCAAGGTCGACACCCGCCTGCAGACCTCGCAACCGGGCATCTACGCCTTGGGCGACTGCGTGGAGATCGACGGCCAGTTACTGCCCTACCTGGCACCGATCAACGAAGGCATCCGTGCCTTGGCCAAGACCTTGCTGGGCCAACCGACCGCCGTGCACTACCCGCTTGCCCCGGTCACCGTGAAAACCCCGGTCGCCCCGCTGTGCCTGCTGACACCTCCCAGTGACTGCGAAGGCCAATGGCGCTGCGATGCCACCAGCGATGGGCTGAGCGCTGCATTCCACGACCTCGAAGGCGCCTTGCGCGGGTTCGTGCTGCTCGGGCGCCAGGCACAACTGCAACGCAATACCTGGCTGCAAAGCTGCCAGGACACACAACAAAACGTGGCCTGAGGCCGAACCATGAACAGTATCGTCAATCTGCCTCACGATGACCGCAGCTGCGGCTGGTATGCCTCGCTGCAGGAACCTGCACCCAGCAAACGCCTGAGCGGCGAACACAACGCCGACCATGTGGTGATCGGCGCAGGCTTTGCCGGGCTTGCCGCCGCACGGCGCCTGGCCGAGCACCTGCCGCAGTCGCGCATCATACTGGTGGATGCCCAACGCATTGCCTATGGCGCATCCGGACGCAACTCGGGCTTCGTCATCGACCTGCCGCACAAGTTCGCCCTGGAACACCCCGACCCGCAGCACAAGCAGCGCCTGCTAGGTCTGAACCGGGCCGCCATCGATCAACTGCAGACCTTGATCGGCCGCCACGACATCCAGTGTCAGTGGTCCCATGCGGGCAAGTACCAGGGCGCAGTAGGTGAGCGTGGCCAGAACTATCTGGATCACTTCGAGAAGCTCATGACCGACCTGGGTGAGCCGTATCGCGTTGTCGGGCGTGACGAGCTGGCTGGGGTACTGGGGAGCCGTTACTACAGCCGTGCCATCTATACGCCCGGCTGCTACCTGATGCAGCCCGCCGCGCTGGTGCGTGGCCTGGGTGATTCGCTGCCGAGCAACGTCGAAGTGCTCGAAGAGTCGCCAATCCGCACGCTTGACAAGGACCACAATGGCAACTGGTTGCTGCGCGGCGACAATGGCCTGATCCGCACCCCGCAGGTATTGCTGGGCACTAGCATATTCACCCAGGAATTCGGCTACCTGCGTAACCGGCTGCTGCCGGTGATGACCTTCGCCAGTTGGACTCGGCCGCTGAGCGATGCCGAAATGGCGGCGGTTGGCGCCCAGGCTGACTGGGGACTGACACCTGCCGACCACGCTGGAACCACCGTGCGCATGACCCAGGACCGGCGCCTGATCATCCGCAATACCTACAAGCATGTACCTCGCTACGGCCGCAGCATCACCGATACCACCCGCAACAAGATTCGCGAGGATCATCGCAAGGCATTCGAGGCGCGTTATCCGCAATTGGCCCAGGTGCCCTTCACCCATACATGGGGCGGGGTTTATGCGATCTCGCGCAACTTCACCAACTTCTTCGGCCAACTCGATGACGGGGTCTACGCCACCGCCTGCGACAACGGCGTTGGTGCCGCCTGGGGCACGATCTCCGGCACCCTGCTGGCCGACATGGCAGTGGGCGCGGACTCTCGGCAACTGAGCGACATCCGTGCCGTGACCGGCATGCCTTCGCGCAACCCGCCCGAGCCGTTCCTGGGCATGGGCGTGCGCACCCGAATTCGTTGGGCGGCCTTCAACAGCAGGCGCGAAGTATGAGCCCC